>Ga0209642_10001942_pt1 | contig 13748 bp, 13 predicted proteins | sample RifCSP19_2_FD_184025 | JGI IMG/M metagenome (GOLD analysis project Ga0209642, IMG submission 184025) | Soil microbial communities from Rifle, Colorado - Rifle CSP2_sed 19_2 (SPAdes) (version 2) | ecosystem: Environmental > Terrestrial > Deep subsurface > Rock core/Sediment | place: Rifle... | reverse complement strand
TGGCTGCCGGGAACAGGACGCCCCAGGAGATCGGCAACGCGCTGGGCGTCTCTTCGTCTTACCTGAGCCCATATCTCAAGCAGTTGGAAGAGCTGCACCTGGTCAAGCGCCGCATCCCGGCAACGACACCCCCAGAGCGGCGAGAGAAGACCAAGACCAGCCAGTACCACCTGAGCGACCCCTACCTGCGCTTCTATTTCCGCTTCATCGCTCCCAACGCCGAATTGGTCGAGCAGGAGCTAAGCCAGGTTCTCTGGGATCGAATTGCGGACCAATTCCGCGCCTTTGTGGGGATGACGGCTTTCGAAGACCTGTGCCGAGAGTGGGTGCTGGCCAAGGCGCGGGCCGGCAAGCTGCCGATGGTCCCCGAGTTGGTGGGCAGCCACTGGTCGGCGAACGTCCAGGTGGACGTGGTGGCGGTCAATTGGCACGACAAGGCGATCTTGTTGGGTGAGTGCAAGTGGGGAGTAGAGGCGGTTGGGCGTTCAGTAATCCGGGAGCTGGTCGAGAAAGCGCCCAAGGTCGTCGCGGGCGAGGGATGGCAGGTGCACTTTGCTTACTTTGCCCGAGCGGGATTCACCGATGCGGCGCGGGAAGAGGCGCAAACGATGGGTGCGACCCTCGTGGATCTGGAAACCCTGGATAGAGATCTAAGACATGTGTAGTGGTTGTTTTGGGATCAAAACCCCACCGACCAGATTGGAATGAATGGATTCTTGGTGACCTCCACGTCAACGATGCGATCAAACCGATATGCGCTGATCCGGGGGCGATCAATATTACGCCCGTAGAAAAGCAAATACCCGGCCCGGCTGCGCTGGAAACAATAGGGCTCCACCTCTCGGATCCCTGGATTACCTTATAGGGATAGTGAGATAAGAGCGTCTGTCTGTCTCGCTTATATCGCGCCCTCATCGTCTTGACAGCCGTACATATTTATTTTATTCTGTACGGCAAGGAGATGTAATGAAAGATGCAAAACTCACCGTGCGCGTGCCGCGCCAACTTTTGAACCATGCCAAACAGTACGCCAGCGCCAACAACACGACGCTGACGCGCCTGGTGTCGGAATATCTGCGCCAGCTGGCCGATCGATCGCATCCCCAGATCGATGCGCCAATCGTCCGGCGGTTGTCCGGTGTACTGCCAAAAGAGGCCGCGGTGACAGATTATCATGAATACCTTGGCCGAAAGTATGGCGGTCAGACTTAAAGTCCTGTTCGATCTCAACATCCTAGTTGCAACATCGAGAGCTCGGTGTCCGCGCTTGCTTTTAACCCAGGTTTCTTATATGATTTGGGTATCCTAAGAGAGCGCCCCGCAGGGAGAAGCGGGGCTGCCGATCCAGCCTTGGGCGTCCCAGCCCACCACCGAAAACAACGAAAGGAGCCTTCCCCGGAAAATGTCTGAAAGAATCCTCAACCTACTGGAACCCAGCGCTGTTCGACTGCACAGCGAAGCGCAAGATAAGACCGAGGTGCTCACAGAACTGGGCAATTTGCTGTTTCAAACTGGCTACGTACGGGAGAGTTTCGTGGAAGCCGCACTGCAAAGAGAGAGCCAAATGCCGACTGGCTTACCGCTGGAAGGCAGGTACAACGCGGCCATCCCGCATACCGAATGCGAGCATGTGATCAAAGCCGGGCTGGCCCTGGCTACCTTAGCCAAGCCGGTCATATTCCAGAACATGATCCAGCCTGAGGAGGGCGTGCCCGTGCAGCTGGTCATCCTTATGGCGCTCGATCAGCCGAAATCCCAGGTCGAAATGCTCCAGGAGATCGCGGGAGTCCTGCAAGACGCCCAGGTTATAGAGAAGTTGATGGAGGCCAGGGATTTCAAAGATATTCAGAAGGCGTTTACGTAACTGAGAACCTTCACGAGTGTTTTATATTAGAACAGGAGGATAACATGGCGCAATCCAAACGGATCCTGGTGGCATGCGGCACCGCAATCGCAACTTCCACAGTGGTCGCAATAGCAATTGAAGAGGCTTTAAAGGCACGTGGCATCGACGTGGTCACCCGGCAGTGCAAAGCTGCAGAAGTCAAAAGCCTGGCGCCTGGATATGACCTGATCGTGACTACCACACCTGTACCGAAAGATATTGGCATTCCAGTCATTCAGACCCTGGCATTCTTGACCGGGATCGGAAAGGAGGCAGTTATTGAAGATATCGTGAAAGCGCTTCAGGCTTGAGTTAGAAGAACGGTTCTTTGGCATTCTGTCTTCGTAAGCAGTTAAATAAGGAGAACAAAGTTATGGATACCTTCCTGGCGACATTAAAAGCGCTCATTGACAACCTGGGTGCAACTGTCGTCCTGCCGGTCATCATCTTTTTCGTGGCCCTGATCCTGGGCGCCAAACCTGGACGAGCATTCCGCTCCGGCGTCACGATTGGGATCGCCTTCATCGGCATTAACCTGGTGATCGGTCTAATGTGGACCACCCTGACAGAGGTCGGTCAGGCGATGGTCAGGAACACCGGCCTGCAACGAGCCGTGGTCGATGTGGGTTGGCCATCCGCAGCCGCCATCGCTTTCGCCACGCGGGTCGGTCTTTGGGTGATACCCATCGCCATCGTTGTGAACCTGGTTTTACTGTTCGTCCGTTTTACCAAGACGCTGAATATCGACATCTGGAACTTCTGGCACTTCGCTTTCATCGGCTCCCTGGTAGCGATCGTCAGCAAGAGCGTCGGGATGGGTCTGGTGGCTGCGGCAGTGGCAGCAGCCTGGGCGTTGTTCCTGGCAGATTGGACAGCCAAAGCCATCCAGGGGTTCTATAAAGTACCTGGCATCTCCATACCCCACCTGACGACGGCCCCAGGCGTGCCGTTCGCCATCGCAGTCAACTGGGTGATAGAGAAGATCCCAGGGGTAAATAAGGTCGAAGCCGATCCAGATCACATTCAGAAACGCTTTGGCGTTTTCGGTGATCCGGTCGTGCTCGGCCTGGTGATCGGCCTGGTGTTGGGCATCCTGGCTTTCTACAACGCGGGCAGCTTCACCGCTGTGTTGGTCAACGTGCTCAAAACGGCCATGAACCTGGCAGCGGTCATGCTGCTGCTACCGCGCATGGTGCAGATCCTGATGGAAGGCCTGATCCCGGTATCGGAGGCCGCGCGAGAGTTCATGAAACGGCGCGCCACTGGGCGAGATATTTATATCGGCCTGGATTCAGCGATCCTGATCGGCCACCCGGCCGCTATCTCTACCGCCCTGCTCCTCGTCCCGATTGCTATCTTGCTGAGCTTGATCCTGCCCGGAAACCAGGTGATCTTGTTCGCCGACCTGGCCGTGATCCCCTTCGTCGTGGCTGGATTCGCCCCGATCATGCACGGGAACATTTTCCGCATGGTCATCGCCGGCATCATCGAATTGGGAATCGGATTCTACATCGCCACCGCGATGGCGCCAACGTTCACCCTCGCGGCGGGAGAAGCTGGATTTGCAATTCCAGAAGGCGCCTCGCAGATCACCAGCATTGCGGATGGCTTCCTGTGGCCGCCATTCGTCTTTATGCTGTTGAGCAGCTGGGTTGGCGTGGCCTTGTTGGGCGTGGTTGTACTGGTATTGATGTTCCTTTTCAATCGCAACCCGACTCAATGGGAACGCCTGGCTGGCGCCCCCGAGGAATTACTGCAGCCTGGCGCTGCCGATTAAGTGGCCCGCATAACAACTTAATATTGGAGTATTATTGGCTGGGGCGGTCTGACCGCCCCAGCCAAGGATTTAGATCATTATGGTCGATGCCATTGTCCGGGGATTTTTAGGTGAATGGGGGCAAACCCTGCTCGACGCTTACCTGAAGTACAGTCTTTACATAAATTCAATTCTCTTGATCTACGCGATCGCGATCGTCCTGGCACGCCGAAATTATCACCTGATCCTGAATTCCCTTCTGAAGATTATTGAAGGCCAGTACCAGGCACAGGTCAGTAAAAAGAATCGACACCAGATTGAAGCCATCCTGAAGAAACGAGCTATCCCCTGGGAGCAGGCCAGGAAGGCCTCCAGGTATCCATTCCTGACCGCTTCTAAGGGAATCGGCTTGCATGTTAAGACCGATAAGACTCTTCAGCGATTGTTCCCAATTGAAACTCTATCCTATCACCTGGAGCAACAACAAAAAGAGCGGAGTATCCCCTGATGCCGTCTGCCGAAATTGCCGTGATGCACCCAGCCGGTTTGCACGCCCGGCCAGCTGCGGAGTTCGTAAAATTAGCCGCATCCTTTCCATGCAACATCAAAGTCCGTAACCTGACTGCGGATAAAAAATTGGTCAATGCAAAAAGCATCCTGAGTGTGCTGACGCTGGGGGTGCAGCAGGGCCACCGGGTTTGCATTGAAACCAGTGGAGAAAAGGAAGAAGAAGCCCTGGATGCCTTGAGGGAGTTAATCGAGAGCAACTTTGGAGAGGCGAAGCCGTGAGCCAACAGGCCAAAGGAATTCCAGTCTCCGATGGGATCGCCATCGGGTCTGGCTGGATCTACTGTCCCGTTGCGATTAAAGTCGAACGTTACCAGAACCAGGATCCTGAATTCGAGAAAGACCGCCTGGAAACCGCCCTGCAGCAAGCGAAGAGCCAGATCGCTCAATTACACCAACGAACGCGAGAGACCATCGGGGAGGAAGAAGCAGCAATTTTTGAGGCTCACGCTCTCTTTCTGGATGACCCGGAATTCGTCGGGGGTATAAAGACGATCATCGAGGCGCAGCGGATTAACGCCGAAGCAGCCGTAGAAGAGGTGGTCGAGCTGTATGCCCAGCAGATGCTCAGCCTTGAAGATGCGTATTTCCAGGCGCGGGCGCAGGATATTGGAGACGTAGGACACCGATTGTTATGCTGCTTGCTCGGCGTCTCGCCAGAGGGAATCAACCTGCCAGATCGGGCGGTGATTATCGTCGCCGAGGATCTAACTCCCTCCGACACGGTTCAATTCGAACGGAGCAAGATCCTGGGACTTTGCACGGTACGGGGTGGCCCGACCTCGCACACGGCCATCCTGGCCCGCAGCATCGGTGTACCGGCAGCCGTCTGCCTGCCAATGCAGCTGGACGATCTTGAAAACGGGGTTCTACTTATCTTGAATGGCACCGACGGCACACTGACCATCGATCCTGCGCCAGGGGAGCTGGCTCAGGCGCGACAGTCCCAGAACCAATGGCGTTCACGCTGGGCAGAACAGGTGGCTGATGCGCATTTACCTGCAATAACCAAAGATGGTCGTACAGTTGAGGTGGTCGCGAACATTGGCAGTGTGACGGATGCGCGGCAGGCGGTCGAATATGGGGCCGAGGGCGTCGGATTACTGCGAACAGAATTCCTCTACCTTGACAAGCAGCAGATGCCTTCGCAGGCAGAACAAATCAACACCTACCGGGAGATTTTCGAAGTGATTGGGAATCGACCGCTGGTCGTCCGGACACTAGATATCGGAGGCGACAAAGCGGTTGAATACCTGGGGACAAAGAGTGAACCCAACCCATTCCTTGGGTGGCGGGCGATCCGCATGATCGACGAAAAACCCGAAATTTTGCGCGACCAATTTTGCGCCTTGTTGGAAGCAGGCGCAGGATTCGATCTGCGGATCATGGTGCCTATGGTCTCCAGCCTGGACGAAGTTCAGCAGGCACGACAGCTATTTGACGAAGCTCACCAGGCACTCCGCACGAGCAGCAGGCCGATGGCAGACAATGTTCAATTCGGGATCATGGTGGAGGTGCCCGCTGCGGCATTGCTGGTCGAACACCTGGCGAAATATGTGGACTTTTTCAGCATTGGCACGAACGACCTGGCTCAGTACACGCTGGCAGTGGACCGCACCAACGAGCGCGTCGCTCACCTGGCGAGCCCCTTCCATCCAGCTGTGATCCGTTTGATCGCGGGTACTATTCAAGAAGCCCACGCCAAGGGGAAATGGGTCGGCCTGTGTGGCGAGATGGCCGGCGATCCCCTGGCAGCACCCTTATTGCTTGGATTGGGCCTGGATGAGTTCAGCATGGCGGCCGCCTCTATCCCGGTGGTTAAACAGACCATCCGCCAGCTGGTATACCGCGACTGCCAGGAGATCGCCGCCACTGCATTAAAGCTTCCCACCACAAAAACCGTGATGGAATATCTGGAGCAGGTCAAGGATAAGAATGTCGTAGAAGGCAGCAGGGGAAAATAAAACCAGCCTTAGGCGAAGCGAATCAGCATTGATCAGGGGCCTATGGATGGGCGGGACCGATGATGCTCTTCTTCTGCAAATCCTAGACACTAAGAGAGGCGCGTTCGAAACCAGCTCAAGAAATCGCCAGGGGTGCCGATCGGGAATGGAAGGTTATCCCTTAGCGTTTGGTTATTGAGGAAGTGCTGTTGGTCTAAGGTAACAAAAAAGTGCGCACCGCTTTCAACTGCAGCGGCGCACACTTGAGTGTCGCCAGGATGCTGGACAAACCTTCGAACGAGATGGACAGCACTCTGATCGGGGGGTTGCACGACTTGAACACCACTCTTTTCCAGCAGTACGGTCAAGAATCCTAATAAGCCGGGAGCTTTATTGCGGAGTGCATTCTCTACCTCACTCAACACCTGAGAGCTGATTAGCAATTGAATCGCTCCGGCTTCCCCTAATTTCATGATCATACGACCACCCCCGGTAGAGGACCAGATGCCAGCGAATAACGCACTGGAATCAAGGTAGACCTTAACCCTCTCTGACATACTTTTCTCGTTCTTCTCGCAAGGTTTTCAGCATACTTTCTAGCGTTTCACCCCTTTCGAGTAGGGCCTGAGTGATTCGATTGGCAATCGCGTCGATTTCCGAAAGGCGGGGATTGATGACGAACACCCCCCCTAAGTCAAGTAGAGTAAAACTATCACCAGCTTCCAAATGATAGGCTTCGCGTAAGGCCTTTGGTAAGACTAACACGCCGCGTTGCGCCATCTGCAGGGTAATGGTATCGTCCATGGCTGATCTCCTGATATTCTGTATTTCTGATCATCAGTTTATCAGTATAATATTGATTAGTCAATTCCTTGAGGGGATTCAGTCGCCTTGCTCCTCGATTGGCGGGGCGGCAGGGCCGTAATCCAGCACCTCCAGGCTTTGCGCTCCGGGCTGGGCCAGGCCGACGATGCCTCTTTCCTGCATACTCTCGATCAGGCGGGCGGCGCGTGTGTAGCCGATGCGCAGCCGGCGCTGCAACATCGAGATAGAGGCGCGCCCCTGTCGCCGCACCAGGTCGACTGCCTCAGCATAGAGCGGGTCGAGTTCTTCTTCTGCCTTCATATCCTCCCACAGGGGGATCTGCTTGAGCGGGATGCCGGCTGGCAAGGAATCTACTACCCCCCCGATCGCCGTGGAGGCCGGCTCGAGGCTTCCAGAGAAACCCCGCCAGTAGGTCACCAGGCGCTGGATCTCCGGATCGGAGACGAAGGCTCCCTGCAAGCGCACCGGCGCGGCGGCATCGGGCGCCTGGAAGAGCATGTCGCCCCGCCCCAGCAATCGTTCGGCCCCAGGCTGGTCGAGGATCACGCGGCTGTCTACGCCGGAGGCCACGGCGAAGGCGACGCGCGCCGGGAAGTTGGCCTTGATCAGGCCGGTGACCACGTCCACCGAGGGACGTTGGGTGGCGATCACCAGGTGGATGCCGGTGGCACGCGCCAGCTGCGCCAGGCGGGTGATGGTGCGCTCGGTCTCGTCCGGGGCCAGCATCATCAGGTCGGCCAGTTCGTCGATAACCACCACCAGGTGGGGCACCTTCTTCTCGCCGTGCGCCGCCAGGCGGACATTGTAGTCTTCGATGTTGCGCGCCCCAGCCTGCGCCAGCTTGTGATAGCGTTGGTCCATCTCGCGCGCCACCCACTGCAATGCGCCGACCACGCGTTCCAGTTCGACCACCACCGGCGCCAGGAGATGCGGGATGCCGTTGTAACCAGTCAGCTCGACGCGCTTCGGATCGACCATCACCATGCGCAGGTCGTCGGGGGTGTTGTTGAGCAACAGGCAGCAGATCAGGGAGTTGACGCACACTGACTTGCCCGAGCCAGTTGCCCCGGCGATCAGCAGGTGCGGCATGACGGACAGGTCGGCGGAGACGGCGTTGCCGGCGACGTCCTGGCCCAGGGCGAAACGCAGCAGCGACTTTGAGCGGCGGAAGGCCTCGCTCTCGAGCACGTCGCGCAGGGCGACCAGTGAGATCGCTTCGTTGGGTACCTCTATGCCCACATACCCTTTGCTGGGGACGGGGGCCTGGATACGGATACGCTTGGCGGAAAGAGCCAGGGCCAGGTCGTCGGCCAGGGCGGCGATCTTGCTCACCCGCACGCGCATCTGCCCATTGCGGGTTTCGATAAAACCGGGCTCGACGCCAAACTGGGTGATGGTCGGGCCGCGGTTAACCTCTATAACCTTGGCCGGCGCGCCGAAGGAGGCCAGGGTATCTTCAACCATGCGGGCGCGCTGGCGGTCGAACTCGTCATCATACGAAACTTCACCACCTGCATCCAAAATCTCGTCTAGCGGAGGCAGAGCCCATTCCCTGATCTCCCCACCAAAGATGGGGGTTAGTGGCTGAGCGGTGGGCAGGGTGCCCGATGGAGGATGTTCTGTGTTGGGCCTCATTTGGAGAGGAGTGAAGCCCTGGCCAAGCGTTGGTTGCCCGGTTGGATTCCGCCGCCAGCGCGCATCCCAGGCGTTTTGCAGGCGCGCAAACAGCGGTGCAATCCAACCGAATAATTCCGGCACGGAAAGGTCGAGCGCCAAGGCTAAGGCAACTACTAACCAGGCGATTAAGGCGATTGTGGCGCCACCCCACCCCAGGCTAGGAGTGAGCAGCGCCAGGACCGAGCCCCCCACATAACCCCCACCCAGGCTTCGCTCGGCGAGGTCGAAATTGGCAGTGCGATTGGCTGGAAAGTTTAAGTAATGCAGCCAGGCCAGCAGGTTGAGGTAGAGCAAGATCAGGCCTACCACGCGCTCCAGTGCCAGCTGGGGTAGGCGATCGAAATGACGCAGGATCAGCCACAGGCCGAGGGCGATCAACCCGACCGGCAGCAAATACATGCCCCAACCAAAAGCCTGCCCGAGGAGCGCCAACCAACCTCCCGAGATCCAGCCACGGTTCTGAGAGAGCAGGCTGAGCAGGGTGAGCAGGCCGACCAGGGTCATCCCTACCCCCAGCAGGTCCAGCTTGCGGTCCAGGGAAAGCGAGCTCCACAGGGACGGGCGGCGGGGCGCGGGACGCGCTGGGGAGGCAGGCGGTTTCCCTTTAGGCGTCCCGGTCCTGCCGCTGGGTCGGCTTCTCCTGGCCGGAGGGGCGGTGCGCCTGGTTTTAGCGGCTGGTTTTTGAGTAGTTTTTTTAGACTTGCGGGCAGGCATTGGATTGTAGATTTAGGATTGCTGATTGTTGAATCGCCGAATCGCTGATTCCCTCGATGATTATAGCACAAATGGTCTGGAATCTCGCGAAGCCATTTAAGGTACAATTCAAGGTGCACGGTGCAGAAGGTACGTTGCTACGCACCCCGCAAATCTCCTCATGAAAGGCACCTGCCTTGTTCGAAATCGTATTTCTCGGCACCTCCGCTTCAGCCCCATCTGTCCACCGCGGCCTTTCCGCCCAAATTGTAAAGCACGACGAATATCGGTTCTTAATCGACTGCGGGGAGGGCACCCAACGCCAGATCCTGCAATCAGGCGTAGGCTTTAAGCGCCTGAACCACATCTTGATCACCCACGGACATCTCGATCATATCCTTGGGCTGGCAGGCTTGCTTTCTACTTTATCGCGTTGGGAGACGCTGAATGAGCTGAACGTTTACGCCGGGAAATGGGCTATGGAGCGTATCGATGATCTGTTATTCGGGGTGGTGTTGCGTGGGGTGCGCCCTCCGATGGCGATCCATTTGATCGAGGTGCAGGCGGGGGTGATCTTCGAAGACACCAATTTCACGGTAACAGCCTTCCCGGTTTCTCACCGCGGTCCGGATTGCTATGGATATCTGTTTGAGGAAAAATCGCGTCGGCCCTTCTTACCCGAAGCGGCGGAGGCGCTCGGCGTCCCCCAGGGGCCGTGGCGGCGCAACCTGGTGAATGGCCAGTCTGTGACATTGCCCGACGGTAGCCGGATCGTCCCAGACCAGGTGCTCGGCCCGGCTCGCCCTGGGACACGCCTGGTGCACGTGGGAGACGCCGGCCGGACAGATGACCTGGTCGAAGTTTGCCGGGGGGCGGATCTGCTGGTGATCGAAGCCACTTATCTGGAAGACGAAGCTGACATGGCCAGGGATTTCGCCCACCTGACTGCCCGCCAGGCGGCAGAACTGGCTCTCCAGGCCGGCGTGAAGCACCTGATTTTAACCCACATTTCCCGGCGGTATCGTGAGCGGGACGTGCTGGCAGAGGCGCAAGCGATCATCCCAGCCTCGTACGTGGCGCGCGACTTTGACGTCTACCAGGTCCGCCAGGGGGAATGCGAGAAAGTCGGGCCAACGGATAGATGACTCGATCCTGGCTGTACGTGACCTGCATCATCGCGGTCACCCTACTGGCCCTGGGGGTACGCTTGCGGGCTGTGGAGATGCTGCCAGTTGATTATGACGAAGACGACTATCTGGGCGCTGCTCAGCGTTATGCGCGCGCCATCAACGCTGGGGACTGGGGGGAGGTTATCCATTACGATTTCAATTATGAACACCCACCGCTAACCAAGCTGGTCTATGGCCTGGCGATCTTAAAGTTACCCGAGGCGCCCTTGCTCCCTGAGCTGGATTCCACTGCCCCCCCGGCGAAGAGCCTGCCCGAAATCCAGTTCAAGGTTGCACGCCTGGTATCGGCTGCCTTTGGAACGTTGGAGGTGTTGGCCCTGGCGATCCTAAATCCCCTGGCCGGTTTTTTCCTGGCGATCAACACCTGGCAGATCAAATACACGAGCCAGATCATGCTGGAACCATTGCCGGCCTTAACCAGCACCCTAGCGGTGTTGTTTTATACACGGTCGAGGGCGAAATGGAATGGTTGGGTACTGCTCTCCGCCATTGCCTTGGGGCTGACCGCGGCTTCGAAGTATGTCTATTGCCTGGCAGGCATTGCCATCCTGGCTGACTGGTTGTGGGTTACACGGCCGGCATCGCTTCCACGGCTCAGGTCCTGGTCGAGTGAGGCGTCTTTTCACCGAGAAGGGATCAGATTGACCGCGCTGGCGCGGTGGTTGGGGCCAGTCATCCTGTGGGGGGTGGTTTCCATCCTTGTGTTCGTGGTTTTTAACCCGCGCTTGTGGGTAGGCTCAAGCCCACTGTCCCAAGCGTTGCTATATCACTTTGATTACGCTCAAAGCGAGCACGTGCGCCGGGCTGGTTTCCCGGTATGGCAGCCGCTGGTCTGGTTGAGTATGCCGGTCCCCTGGCACCCGGGCGTTTTCCTGATATCGATCGATCTTTTTGTGAGCCTCCTGGCGGTGTTGGGGCTGCGCAGGCTGTGGGCAAGGCAGCCCGTCTTTGCTTTATGGCTGGTCATCGCTTTGCTCTTCCTGCTCGTTTGGCCGACCAAGTGGCCGCAATATATTCTTATCCTGACCGCGCCACTCTCGCTCTCTGCGGCAGAGGGGGCGAGAGCCAAACTCTGGCAGCCCTTATTAAATTGGCTTGACCGGCTACGGCCTGGCTTCCGGGCGAGGACCGGTCTAAGCCAGGGTCGTCTCGGCTGGAGGGATACCCGCCGCGCCCTGCCCTGGCTTTTACCAGGTGCGATCGCCCTGTCGCTAATCGCCTTATTCCCCCTGATCTACCAGGCGGCCATGTCACTGACTGACTTCAATGCTATCTCGATCCGGGACGGTATCCAGGGAGGTGTGTGGCGAGCGGTCTGGCAGGGGTTAACCGGGCAAGAAAAGCCCGTGGCGATCGAGATCTTAGGCGGTGGATCGGGCGGGCGCCAAGTCCACTACGCCGGGCCGACCCTGCTCCTACAGCTGATTTTCGGGGGAGCCTCAGGCCTCCTGGTTTTCAATGTAATGTGGATGGTACTCTCGGTTGGACTGCAAACCCTTTTAGGGCTCGGCGTGGCGTTGCTGCTCCACCGGCACGGCGTGCGTTTCCGAGGCTGGTGGCGGGCGGTCTTTATCCTACCCTGGGCCATCCCAGAGTTTGTCGGTGCATTGGTCTGGCTGCGCATCTTCGAGTCACGTTATGGGTGGCTGATCCTGGCGCAGAACATCCCGAAAGATGTCCCCCTGCCCGATTACTTCGAGAATCCGAATACCGCCTTGCTTATCTTGTTGATCGCGGCCACCTGGTATGGTTTCCCGTTCATCATGCTGGCCGCAACCGCTGGCCTGAAGCTGGTGCCGATCGACGTCTACGAGGCCGCGGCAATAGATGGGGCCAGCGGGTGGACGCAATTCCGCTACGTCACCTTACCGTTATTGTTTCCCCTATTGCTGCCGGCGGTCATCATCCGCTCGATCTTTGCTTTTAACCAGTTTTACCTGTTCATCGCCATGCGGACCAGTCCACCGTTGGTTACTTTAGCCACGGCTTCTTACTACATATTTAGCCCCACTGGATACTTCGGGGGTCAGTTCGCCGTTTCAGCAGCCATTAACCTGTTCACCGTGTTGGTTTTAGTTGTGTTGATCCTGTGGTTTAACCGCTGGAGCAAGGCTGCCGAGGGAGTGACTTATGCATAAACTAAAATGGTGGCAACAGCTCACCACCCAGGTGGGGCTGACTCTGGTAGCCTTGTTTGTGTTGGCGCCGATCTGGGGGGTGGTATACCTGGCATTTGATGGCGGCGTCAAGGGATGGCCGGTTACCTTCAGGATTTGGCCTGAGCAATTCACTTTCGGAGTCTTCCAGCAGGTATGGGAACGGCCCTCGCAAAACCTGCCCTTCCTCGGGATTTTGAAAAATAGTTTGTTTGTCTCCGGTGGAGCGGCTCTCTTATCGCTGGTATTCGGCGCGAGCATGGCCTACGCCTTTGCCCGATACCGCTTCCCTGGGCGTCGGGTGGGCCTTTTCGGCCTATTGGCGGGTGCTTTGTTGCCGCCCGTCGCCCTAATGACCCCCTTATACGTCCTCCTGACGGTGATTGGCTTGAGAACCTCGCTGGTCGGCCTGATGATCGTATACACTGCCTTTGCCATGCCGTTTTGTATCTGGAATATGCGGGCGGCTTTTCAGTCGGTGCCAAAGGAGCTCGAAGAGTCAGCCTTCCTCGATGGCGCAACCCCGTTGATCACATTCTGGAAGGTAACGCTGCCATTAGCGTTGCCATCGATCGCTGTGGCCACCCTGATCGCCTTCTTGATCGGCTATTCTGAATTTGCTATGGGCTGGCTTTTTGTCGAGAAACCCCAGACCGTTACTCTGGCAATGGCCATCGCGGGCATGGTGCAGGGATCCACGCTCGAGTCATGGAGCAAGCTGGCTGCACTGGCCATCCTGATGAGCCTCCCGGTGGTGGTGATCTTCTTCGCCTTGCAGCGCTACCTGATCGACCGGCTGCTCATTGGGAGAATAGAATAACGAGAAAAAAGTGGGTTCTACAATCGGGCGGTATATTTCTTGCTGAGATCTTTCAGGCAGAAGCGCCTGTATAATTCCGCAGGCCGGTCTTCCACACCCAGCGCGCCAGGACGAACAGGAAGGCGGTCAGCGCGGCCGCTCCCACCATCGTCTGCCAGGTCAAACGCCCGGTCAGGGCTTCAGCGGGTACCGTGACGGCGAACGCCACTGGTACCAGGAAGGTCAATCCAGTGCGC
>Ga0209642_10001937_pt1 | contig 13765 bp, 13 predicted proteins | sample RifCSP19_2_FD_184025 | JGI IMG/M metagenome (GOLD analysis project Ga0209642, IMG submission 184025) | Soil microbial communities from Rifle, Colorado - Rifle CSP2_sed 19_2 (SPAdes) (version 2) | ecosystem: Environmental > Terrestrial > Deep subsurface > Rock core/Sediment | place: Rifle... | reverse complement strand
ACGACGGATCCGCGACCTACCGCGGGCGGCCCCCTCGCTCCTGGACCTGAGCGCCGAGCTCGCGCGCCGGATGCTCCGCCACTGCAACTTCTGCCGCTGGAACTGCCGGGTGGACCGTGTGACCGGAACGAAACACGGGACGTGCCAACTCGACTCCGCCTCCCGCGTGAGTTCGTACTTCCATCACATGGGCGAGGAGCTCGTCCTCCGCGGCACCCGCGGTTCCGGCACGATCTTCTTCACCTCGTGCGACCAGATGTGCGTCTTTTGTCAGAATTCCGACATCTCGCGCGACAAGGACCGGGGTATCCCGGTGACTCCGCGGGAACTGGCGGCGATGGCGTGGCAGCTTCGTATGGAGGGATGCCACAACATCAACTGGGTCGGCGGCGAACCGACGATCCACCTGCACACGATCCTGGCGGCGATCCGCGAGCTCACGATCGGGCCGCCGCAACCCGAGGATCTCGCCTACGCGGAAGCGGTCCGGTCCGACGGTTTCCATGCCGCCCGCGAGGACTTGGCGGTGCACGAGGGCGAGCTGAACGCCCCGATGCTCTGGAACTCGAACTTCTTCATGAGTCCTGAGTCCATGCGCCTGCTCCGCCCCCTGATGGACGTCTGGCTCCCGGACTTCAAGTTCGGGAACGACCGGTGCGCGATCTTCCTCGCAAAGACTCCCTGGTATTGGGAGACGGTCGCTCGGAACCACAAGATCGTGTACGACTGGGGCGAGGACATCATGATCCGCCACCTCGTGATGCCGGGGCACGTCGAGTGCTGTACGAAGCCCGTGCTCCGATGGATTGCCGCCAACGCGCCGAACGCCCTCGTGAACGTCATGGACCAGTACCATCCGGACTACGCGTGCGACCCGCGCTCCCCCCAGTTCGATTCGCGATACCAGGTCCTGTCGCGCCGGCCCCGCGCGGACGAGATCCTCGAAGCCTACGGTTGTGCGAGGGGGCTCGGCCTTCGGTTCGAGGCGGTGACCCAGGAGAAGGCTGGGACGGGGCACGAGGTCCGCGACGCCGTGCGTCCGTAGGTCGGGTCCGGCCGAAACCGTTATCTCGTCCGAGCCCCGTCCGCATGGAAAGGCGCCGAGGAGGGGCGCGGTACAAGTACCCAGGGCTCCGCGCGGGGGAGGGGGTGAGGTAGTGAAGCGAATCGTTGCCATCTTGGCCCTGACACTCATCGCGACCTCGGTCATCGCGGCCGTCGCCGTCCAGGCCCCTGCGAGGAGGCCCAAGTCCGACTACATCGGGAACTACAACTTCCGCGTCGAGATCGAGGGAGTGGACGCGGGGCAGTTCAGGTCCGTGGACGGCCTGAGTTGCGAGACGGAGGTCATCGAGTACAAGGACGGGAGCGATCCGAACCGGATCCACCTCCTCTCCGGCCCCTCGCGTTGCGGTCCGATCGTCCTGACGTACGGGGCGGGCACGAACCCGTCGCTGTGGAACTGGTTCTCGTCGGTCGCCGAGGGGAACCTCGTCCGGAAGGACGGGTCCGTGATCCTCCTCGCCGACGACGACACGGAGGCCGCGCGGTGGAACTTCTACCGGGCGTTCCCGGTCCGGTGGGAGGGTCCGTCCCTGGACTCGACGAGCACGAAGGGCATCGCGATCGAGAGGATGGAGCTGGCGGTGGAATGGATGGAGCTGGACGTGCGACCTTGAGTCCGCGCCCCGCCCCTCCCTTTTCTTTTATCAAGTGAAGACTTCCGCCTCCGTGTGCACGACGGCGCCCACCTCCGTGAGGCTGTACGGCTTGATGTGCCGGTCGTGCTTCACGCGCCGCATCTTCACGATCTGTACCGCGGGCTGTACTTCGCCGTTCGCCCGCTCCATGAACCGCAGGCTGATCACGCCGTCGCTCACGTATTCAACGAGGCCGTCGCGGGACGATCGGGGGTTGTCGTCCTTCACCTCCGCGGTCATGAGCGCCGTTGCGCCCGTCTTCCGGATCTGGTCGCAAAGGGCGAACAGACGCGTCCGCCGCTCGACGTCGTCCGGGAACATCATGCTCAGGAGGGAGACGGAGTCGAACGCGATCCGTTGCGCCCCGAACGACTTGATGAACTGCGGGAGTTCCGAGCGGACGCGCGTGGCGGTTGCCTTCGCGTCCGCCGGCTCGAGCTTGATCAACGACGCGGTCTTGTCGTCCACGTGCGAGCGGAGGTTCCAGCGGTAGGCATCCGCCGTCTTGAGGATCGAATCCACGTCCTCCTCGAGGGTGATGAAGATCCCCTTCTCCCCGTTGATCAGCCCCTGCAGGAGGAACTGGAGCGCGAACGTCGTCTTCCCCGTCCCGAACGACCCGAGGAGGGCGACGACGTGCCCGCGGGGGATCCCTCCGCCCAGCATCTCGTCCAGGCCCTCCACACCAGTCGACACTAGGTCCACGGTATCACCCGATCCGCTCCATGTACACGACGACGAGCCCCTGCCGGCTCGAAATCATGATTGGAAAGCGCGCAATTTTCTCCATGGGGAGGTGGGGCAGCACGCTCGTGAACTTCTCGACGTACATGTACCGCTGCCGCTTGCTGCTCCGGAGGTAGCGGGACCACTCGAAGACGAGGCACCCGTCCACGGAGTCGACGATCATGCGCTCGACGCGCGGCTCCAGGATGTCCCTCGTCAGGAGCATGTAGACGATGCCGTCCCATCGCTTGGCCGCGCGCTGGATCCCCTTCACGGTCGACACGACGTCCTTCACGTCTGCGGACTCGTTCCCGACGAAGTCCGAGAGGCTGTCGATGATGATCATCGCGCCCGGCCCGTTCTCGTCGAGGAACTCGACGAGGCCCTCAAGGAGGTTCTCCTGCTTCGCCCCGAATTCCGTCCGCGGCGGCTCCGTCCAAGTCGGCGGCACGACCGTGTGGCGGAAGTACGGGGCGCTGAAGTCACGGAACGAGGTGTTGCGCCGGAACGCTTGGTAGAAGTCCGCGTTCAGGCTGGCGGCGAACTCCCGGAGGACGACGTCGCGGGAGCGCGTGAACGTCACGTAGCAGATCTTCTCCGGGAGCACGGAATCGTCGCATGCGCTCCCGAGGTAGTACCGCCACGACTCCGGCCGCTCCCGGATGATGCTCAGCTTGGCGGCGCTCGTGTAGACGAACTCCCGCAGCCCCGCCCCCTCCTCGCCCATCAGGAGGACCGTGGAACCCTGCGGGAAGCCACCGTCCACGATCATGTCGAGGTCCGCGATCCCCGTCGGGATTCGGTGGATCTCCGAGGGCTCCGCGTCCGGAACGATGGAGTCCTCTGGCTGCGCCATGGCCTCTCCCGTTAGAGCCATCCCGTGGGCGGCGGATGCGGATGGAGAGATAAAGAACTTTCTCCGACACACGCAGGGCGCGCCCTTGCGCGACCGATTGGGCAAACGTTGATGTCGCATCGACGTATCCCGGGTTGCCGAGGATGGGCCCTGACTTCTGAGCCGCACGCGGAGCTTCTTCGGCTGACGAACCAGCGCGATGAGGAGATTGACCTCGCGCAGGCGGTCCTGTTCCTTGGCCGGCACGCATATCCGGACCTCTCCCCGGAGACGTACCTCGGGAGGCTCGACGCGATGGCCGCCTCGGTCCGCGAGCGTCTCGGGAACGACCTGTCCGCGCGCCCCGCGATCCGGGAGATCAACCGCAAGCTGTACGAGATCGAGGGCTTCCGCGGGAACGAGCGGGAGTACTACGACCCGAGGAACTCGTACCTGAACGAGGTCCTCGACCGGAAGCTCGGCGTCCCGATCACGCTCTCCGTCGTCTACATGGAGGTCGCGCGACGCGTGCCCCTCCCCGTGCTCGGGGTCGGCCTCCCCGGCCACTTCATCGTGAAGGCGCTCACGTCCGCCGGCGACATCCTCCTCGACCCTTTCCACGGGGGCGTCGAGCTCACGGAGGAGGACTGCCAGGACCGCCTCGACCGCGTCTACGGGGGTCTCGTCCGGCTCGACGCGCGGATGCTCCTCCCCGTGACGAAGCGCCAGATCCTCGTCCGGATCCTGAGCAATCTGAAGACGATCTACCTGAACGAGTCGGAGTTCGACCGCGCCCTCGAGATCGTGGGCGACTGCCTGGTGCTCGACCCCTCGTCGCTGCAGGACCTCCGGGACCGCGGCCTCCTCTGCTACCGCCAGAACCGGTTCGCGGAGGCGCTGTCGGACCTGCGGAAGTACCTCATGCTCGCCCACGACGCGGAGGACCGCGAGCAGATCAAGCAGACCGTGCGGGGCATCGAGTCGATCCTCTCCGTCATCCGGTGACCTGGGCTCCGACCTGAGAATCACGGGTGCGAACCGGCGGAAGAGGTTTATCGCGCGCCGCGGGGCATCGGGCGGGGATGGCGGTCCGGAACCCCCTGGTCGGGATCTTCGTCGCCCTCGCAAAGGCGGCGATTCTCGCCCCGCTCCTGTCCCTGCCCATCGTCCTGTTCCGCATCCTCGGGCTCCCCTTGGAGGTGCCGCTGTTCTACGAGGTGGCGGCGTTCGCGGTCGCGGGCGCCGTCGCCGGGCGCTCCGGGACGTTCGGCTGGGCCGCCTTCCCCGCCACGTTCCTTGGGGGTTTCCTCGGGTACGCGGTGTTCAACGCCCTGGCGGCGCCGCCCATGTACCTGCTGTACGCCGCCATCCATGCGACGATTGCCGGCGCCGCCGCGTGGGCCGCCGCCCTCCACCGGATGGAGCGGGTCACCCCGGAGCTCCGGCTCGAGAACGAGGAGCTACGCCGCTGCCGCGCGTGCGGATCCCGCGTGGGCTCCCACGCCCGCCGCTGCTGGAGCTGCCGCGCGTCCCTGACCCGGCTCGCGTAGGTCAGATCTTCTTCATCCGGCCGAGGACGGGCTCGTACACGAGGCCCTTGTCGAGGAGCTCGTTCACCGCCTCCTCGAGGCCCTCCTTCCGGATCCCCTTCTTCGCCGCCGCCTCGAGCAGGGCGTCCCACGGCGCGCCCTTCCCGTCCCGGTCCAGCTCCGCGATGAGGGCGAGCACGACGTCCTCCGCCTCCTCCCCCGGGGCCCGGGCCGCCTCCGCCTTCGGGGCGGGTTTCGCCGCCGCCGGCGCGGGCTCCTCCGGGGCGAACGCGCGGTACTCCGGCAGCAGGTAGCGGAGCCCCTCCGCGAGGAGGGACGTGTACCGCGACAGGTCGACCTTGCCGTAGTGCGCGGACGCGGCCGCGAGGCCCTCCGCGGTGTCCTCCGGATATCCGAGCGCGACGAGGGCGTCCTTCGTGGCGGGGTCCATGCCCTGCGCCTCCCGCGCGCCCTCCAGCCGGTTCTTCAGGGAGCGGCACGCCTCCAGGATCCAATAGTCCCGCACATTCTCGTCGACGACCTTGACCATCTCCGGTCGGATGCTCGTGTACACGGTCCCCGGCTCCGGGGAGTACGTGCGGGACTTCCCCATGACCGCCGCGAACGCGGGCGGCTTCACCTTCGACAGCGTCGCCGCCGCCTCCGGCTGGTACTGGCCCGCGTACACGTGGAACGTCCCCGTGGGGTCCGACACGCGGGCCCGCCACATCGGCTGGCCGTCCGTCCCGACGTTCTCGACGTCCGTCAGCACGCCGACGACGAAGAGGCGGTTCACCCGCGCGCCCAGGGGCGTCACGACGTACGTCGGCGCCCGGTCCCCGCCCCCTCCGGCCTCGAGGGTGCTCTCGTTGTACTCCCCCGCGAACAACCGCCACGCGACTTCCCGGATCATCTCCGCTCCTCCCGCTGCTCCGCGAGGGCCTCAGCCCTCCAGTTCCTCGAGCATCGCCCGCGCCTCCTCCTGCACGTCCACCTTCAGGACGCGAGCGGTGTCCACGATCATCATCAGCCCGTAGTCGTCGCTCGTCACGTTCCCCCGGACCTCGACCGGCTGGGCGATCAGGAGGTCCGCGAGCTCGTCCCGGACGACCTCCTGGTCCATCGCCTCCTTCGCCTGAGCGATGCACTCCTCGACCGTCTTCTCGAGCAGGAGCTCCGTGAGCTCCCGGCCGAACACGGCGGTGATCGCGCCGGACCCGTCGTCCACGACGCCCTTCACCCGCAGGTCCGCGTTCCCCTGGACCTCCCCGTGGATCCGGCAGACGCTCTTCCGCAGGACGCGCCGGCACTCCGGGCACCGGTACACGAGGCCGGAGCCGTCCTTGATGTCGATCAGGATGCCGCGGATCGTCACGTCGACGCCGCCGCCGCGCTCCGCGAGGTCCTCGATCCACATCCGCGGGGACTGCGCGAGCTCCGCCGCCGGCGGGAGCGCGTCCGCCCCGAGCTTCGCGACCGTCGCGCGCTCGTCGAACGACAGCTGGGGAATCCCCCGCCAGCTCTTCACGTAGCCGCCCTCGATCCGGAGGACGTCGCCCTCCGCGAGGCCGAAGTCCTTCCACGCGGAGAACTGGACCTTCCCGGAGTCGTCCGCGAGGACGCCGCTCCGGACCGTCTTCTTCTCCCCGGCCACGTTCACCTCGCGGGCCTCGACGGAGAGGACCCGGGCGGTGAGCCCGACGTTGCTCAGCCCCTCCTTCAGGTCCACGACCTTGGCGGCGGTCGCCGGGCCGGAGGGCATCGACGGGCGCCCGCCCTCGACCGGCGGCAGGAGGTCCGCGGCCTCCTTCGTAACGACCGCGCGGTTCCCGAGGTGGACCTCCACGCGGCCCTTGAACTCCTTCGTGTACGCGTTCAGGATCCGCACGACGTCCCCCTTCGCGAGCGCGAGCCCCTCCGGGTTCCACGCCGTGTACGGGGCGGTCCCCGTCGGGTCCCCGAGGAACCCGTACAGGATCGGCTTCGACCCCGCCTCCGTCTCGATCTCCTTCTCGTTCACGGACACGATCCGCGCGAGCAGGCTGACGCTCTGCTCCCCCGGGACGAGCTCCCGGACGGTCTTCGTGATCCCCAGGGAGAGGTCCGCGGGGTTGCCCCCGTGCTTCTTCACGATCGACCGCTTCGCGGTGTCGAGGGACACCCGATAGACGTTCAGGTAGTTCCCCAACTCTCGCTCGATCTCGTCCGCGCTCACCTTGTCACCCAGCGCCCGGAGAATGTCCCGGACGTGGGGCTCCAACTCTTCCTTCATACCCATCCATCCTGAGGCCTGCCATGCGACTGCCTCGTGTTGGTCATGGCATGGAGGGGTCGGTTATAAGGTCCGCGTACAGGTACGCGAAACTGTCTCGTGCCGCTCACCCCCTCGCAGGGCCATGCCCCCGCTCACCTCCGACGAGTGGGAGGCATTCAAGAGGCTGTTCGACGATGCCATCGCAGATGTCGGCGAAAGAACGCGCGCGCTCCGGAGATGGAGTGATCATTTTGAAGGACTGGCTGCGCGAGAAGGATCCGGAGACCTTCGCATGGCTGTACGGGAAGCGGCGCGGGAAGTCCGCTTCCACGAAGAAGACATCGTAGATCGCTTGAGCGCACTCGGTCGTGCCATCAACGGGATCCGCGATACGGGCGAACTGTAGTAGAATCGAGCCGCGGACCCCTCCCACTCCGGGCCGGGCAGCTGATAACTTCGTCGGCACGTTTAAGGCGGCAGGACGCCATCCAAACCTGAACGCGAGGGGACCTTGTGGACCTCGAACTCGTGAAGATGAAGGTCTGCATGGTCGGCGAGGCCGCCGTCGGGAAGACGAGCCTCGTCCGGCGGTTCGTCTTGGACCTGTTCAACGAGGCGTACGCCGCCACGCTCGGGGCCCGCGTGACGAAGCGGGAGCTCCACTTCCAGGGGGTCGAGGTCGACAAGCACGTCCGCGTCGACATGACCCTGTGGGACATCATGGGAGAGCGGTTCGTGCGGGACGAGCTCCGGGAGTCGTACCTCCTCGGCGCGCAGGGCGTCATCGGCGTCGCGGACGTCGCGCGCCCGTCCACCCTCGACGCGCTCGAGACATGGGTCGAGTGGGTCCGGAACGCGGTCGGCGAGATCCCCGTCGTCTACTCGGTGAACAAGATCGACCTCCTGTCGGAGCTCATGCGGCGGCCGAACGACCAGGAGATCGAGGGCCTCCTCGGGATGAAGGACGTCTTCTGGTTCTACACGAGCGCGAAGAACGGGCAGGGCGTCGAGGACGTCTTCGCCGCGGTCGCGAAGCAGGTGCTCGCGGAGGTGCTCGACTACCAGGTCGTGACGGTCCCGCGGTCCGCGCGGCCGAACCCGAACCTCGCGGACGTCCCGCGCGGGTCTATCGAGCCTTGACCGCCTCGATCAGCAGGAAGAGGGGCACGCGGTCGTACTCGTTCATGAAGTCCCGAGGCCGGGCCTCGATCGCCTCCGGCGGCGGCACCGGCTCATCGAGGCGGCGCACGAGGAAGCCCGCGTCCGTGAGCGCCCCGAAGTAGTCCCGGAGCGGTCGGTGGAAGCTCGTGACGCGCGGGCCGTCCCCGAACCCCCACGCCTCCGTCGAGCGGTCGAAGTAGCGGTCCACCTTCACGTACTGGCGGTCCTCGTTGCGGTTCGAGTCCCGGGGCTCCTGGACCCAGCCGCGCACCGGCGGCGAGGCGAACGCGGGGTGCATGATCGAGAACACGAACCTCCCGTTCGGCTTCAGGACCCGCGCGATCTCCCGGATCGCCTTCCGGTAGTCCCGGACGTCCTGGAGGACAAGGTTCGAGACGACGACGTCGAACGAGCCGGCCGCCCACGGGGAGAGGTCGACGATGCTCCCTTGGCGGTACCGGACGCCGAGCGACTCGGCCTTCTCCTTCTCGACGGCCATCCCGATGAACTTCCGGGAGATGTCCTGTCCTTCGACGGTCGCCCCCCGCTTCGCCAGGAGGCGGGAGAGGTAGCCGAAGCCGCAGCCCGCGTCGAGCACCCGGAGGCCGCGGACGTCGCCCAGCATCCCGAAGAGGACGGGGTCGATCACGTAGCGCCGGTTCACGTCCCCGTACTCCGAGTAGCCCGAGGACCACACGTCCGCGAGCGCGTCCCACTGCGCGGCGATCTTCCCGTCCGTCACCTCGTCCGCGTCCATCGGCAGGACCTGGGAGGACCACGGCGGCACGATCTCCTTCTCCGGGCTCAGCCCGCGCTTCGCTTTCGCGAGCGCGGGGTTCTTCTGCCACGGATGTCGCCGCTCATGCTCGAGGCGGTCGAGGGCCGCGTGCTCGCGGGCGCACGTCGGGCAGGCGAGGGCGTAGTAGTAGGCCCACCGCCAGAATCCCTTGCGGACCGCGCGATGGCGAGGGGCGCACTTGATGCACAGGAACTTCCGAGCGGTCGGGCACCACGCCATTCCGTTGAAGTGGTGGCTCCGCCCGCACGTGTCGCACACGAACCGCCAGTGGGCGTCGCACCGCGGGAACGAGGAGCCGAGGTCGTGCTTCGCGGGCTTCATCCGGTACCGCGGGTCCGCAAGCCGGATCTGCTCGCAGTAGCGGCAGCGGTCGGCGGGCATGGGGGCGTCGCGATGCCGGGTGGGGCGGATATACGTTTCGCCGGTGCGCCGCCGGTGTCGGTCAGGACAAGGAAAAAGAGCGGGCGGCGGGGAGGTCGTCCGGCCGCCCGATCAGGGCTTGGGAGGAAGAGGGAGGAACGGCGTCCCGGCAGAGCCGAGGCAGCGGTCCCGACGCCGTCCGGGGTCCCCGGACCACCATCGGTGGTCCTACGCCGCGGGGGTCGGGACGGCCTTGACCCGGCGCAGGTTCAGGAGGACGAGCTTCACGATCCGCGCGACCCCGGTCCGGGCCCGTGCGGGACCCTGGCTCGGAGCCCGGCCGTTCCCGTCGTACCGAAGCTCCTCGAAGGGCATGCCTCCGCGGAATTCCTTCCGCAGGTACCGCTCGAGTCCTGCGTCGGACCCTCGGGATTCGCTCGCGTTCGCCTTCGTTGCCCACGGGTATGGTCCGTACATCTTCTTACCTTCCTGTGCGCGTTCGAGTGACGCTCACGAGGGATGCTAGGCTCGGTCGCCAACATGGCTGTGGTCAAGGAACTACACAGGAACTCCTATCCGACGGCCCCACAACCTTCTTAGGCTGTGAATCCGCTGGGTACCCGGAGGGGTCGTACGGCCGTCCGGCTCACCGCCAAAGAGCGCATCCTCCTTCATCTGATGGACTACGCCACGGACGCGGATGCGTTCGAGGTCGTCCCCGAGATGACCCAGGAGGGCATTGTAGAGGCCGCGGGGATCGACCTCCGCCACTTCATGCAGTACGTGCGGCCCCTGACCAAGGAGGGGCTCGTTCGGGAGCGGACTGCCCATGTGAAGGGGTCCCGCCAGCGCCGCAAAACCTACGGTCTCACGGACGCGGGAAGGATTGCCGCGGTTCGGCTTCGGGACCAAGTGCGGACCCAAACCGTTCGCATTCGGGACGCGGATGCGATTCGCGAGGTGCCGGTTGGCCGCCTTGCTCAGGAAGTTGGAGGCAAGGGGACCCTCCTCGGCATCCTCCGCCAAGCCGCTGAGGATGAGACCGTCGAAGTCGGGGCCCTCGTACCGGCCCGGCCTACGAAGTTCGTGGAGATGGTGGCGGACGCCCCCAGGGTCGAGCATTTCGTCGGTCGGCGCGAGGAGCTTGCCGCGATCATGGAGGAGGGCGAGGCGGCCCGCATCGTCGTCGTGCGGGGCGTTGCCGGGATCGGGAAGACGAGTCTGGCGGCGAAGGCGTGCGACCTCCTGCGGGGCAAGAGGAATCTGTACTGGCACGTCGTCCGGTCTTGGGACACGCATGTCTCGTTGCTCGCCGCCCTCGGTGACTTTCTCGCCGCAGTGGGGAAGCCCGGGCTTCGGGCGGTCGTCCAGAGGGGCAGCGTGGAGAAGGCACCGCAGGTTCTCCGCGAAGACCTGGTCGGCACACGGTCCTTCCTCGTCTTCGACGACGTCCACGAGGTCAGCACTGAGGCCCTGCCGTTCTTCCGGCTGCTAGCGGAGGCGGTCGCCCAAGTCCCCGACGCTCGTGTCCTCGTCCTCACACGGGAGAGACCCCGGTTCTACAGCCGCCGGGACGTCACCCTCAAAGGGCTCGTCAGGGAATTCGATTTGGCGGGTCTCGCGCCGGAGGAAGCCGCAGCGCACCTCGCGGCTGACCCGCAGTTGGTCGCGGCGATCCCGCGCTCCAGCCGATTCCTCGGTCTCCCGCTCTTCCTGGAACTGGTTCGGGCTCACGGCACGGCACCGTCCGCGGCCCTTCGAGACGTTCGAGGCTTCCTCGAGGAGGAGGTCTATGCGAAGCTATCGGATTCCGAGCGGAGGATGATGAAGGTCGCGACGTTCTACAGGGTTCCGGTCCCCGAGGTCGCGCTGTTCGCCGACCCTGATTCCGGACCGGATGTGCTTTTGTCGCTCGTCAACCGGTCTCTCGTGCGTCCCGTGGGCGAGGATCGGTACGAGGTCCACGACACAGTTCGAGACTTCTTCTCCGAACTCGCGTCCCCCTCAGAGCGTCAGCGGTTCGGTTCTTTCGCTGTGGACCAGCTGTGTCGGCTGGCCTCCGAAGCCTCGGAGAATCGGAGATTCGCGGCCTGTGCCGGATACCTGTCGAACACCCTCACGCTCGTCGAGTTCCCCGCCGACCGCGCCTCGCTGTGGGAGGCGCTAGGCGAGGCGACGCGTCACCAAGGAGATGTTCTGGCGGCGCTGGTCGCCTACCGCGAGGCGGCGCAGGCCGCTGCCGGCCCGGAAATGCGGGCGCGCATGCACCGACGGGCAGCCCTCGCGCTCTTGGATCGCGGGGAAGTGAACGTCGCGTCCGCGGAGGTGGAAGAGGGCCTTCGGGACTTGGGCGACCGTGGCGGTCCCGAGCGCGGGTGGCTCGAGCTGGCGCGATGCCGTGCCCTCTATCTTCGCGGCGAGAGGGATGAAGCGTGGACCCACGGGCAGACAGCTCTCGAGTTCCTCCAAGAAGCGGTCGACCACGACGGACTCGCGCACGCGCACTTCCAATTGGCGGACATGGGGCGCTATGGGACCATCTCAGGTCAGGTCGCCTTAGTCGAGCATCATCTGCAGGCTGCCTCCGAACTTGCGAATCCGAAGAGCAATCCTTTCCTCTTGGCGAATATCCACTTTGCATGGGGTGCTTCTCTCTCTCAGCGAGGGGATTTCGAAGCGGCAGAGCGCCACCTTGTCGCTGTCGAGGCGATTCCCAGAGTGCTCGAAGACGATCAGGTGAGAAGACGGCTCCTCGAGGTCCGTGGTGTCTTGCGTATCGAGGGGAAGGGCGACCTGTCGGCTGCGAGGGAGGACTTCGTGGAGCTCCTCCGGCTGTCAAGGGGAGTTCGCGATGCCGAGGGCGAAGCCGAGGCGAAGTACTGGCTGTCAAACATCTCTGGGCTTGAGGGGAAGCCGAACGAGGCTCGCTCTCTGATGGCCGAGGTCGCGGAGGATCGAGCGAAGAGAGGTATCACGGCGGACAATGCGCTCTATTGGGCCGGTGTGTTTGGCCTGATGGAGGGGAATCTGCGGGAATTCCGTCGATTTCCTAGCCGCCCTAGAGGATCCGAAGCCGCCACCGACGAAAGAATGGCGTGTGTATGCAAACCTGCTCGAGGCGTTCGACTACCTGATTCGCGGCGACGGGGAGCGGTCGGTCGCCATGCTGGCCGAGCCGGTGCGCACCATCGAGGCGCTTCCGACGGAGTCTCGGACTACCGCGATCTTGGCGAGCAAGGTCTACCTTCATCTCTTCGCGGTCCTCCATGTGCAAGGGCGAGACGCGGAGGCCGAGGTCTACCGTCGGCGCTTCGCACAAATGGCCCGCTCCCCCCGAGCAGTTGCCGACTGGGAGGAAAGGGCGCGCCAGATCACGGAAGGAATTCGGCGGGTAAAGGACGTCGCGCACTCATGAGAGCCCACTCGCCAGCGCTTGCTAGGTAGAGGACGCCACGGTGTCCGGGGATCGCTCAGCGCCTCAGCATGCGACGCAGCATCGCGGGCTGTCCCAGTACTCGAGCCCGAGGCGGACGAGGGTCTCGTCCGTCGACGTGATCCCGTACGCGCCGTCCTCGTCCGCCGCGGACACGGTGAGGACCTGCTGTCCGTCGACGATCAGGATCAGGACGGAGCACACGACTTCCCGGACCTCGGCGGCCTTCTCCAGGTCCTTCCCGACCGGGACGTCCGGGATCGCCAGCTTGACCGTCACGCGCCGCTTCGCGGCCTTCGCGAGCTCCGGCTCCAGCTTCCGGAAGAACGATTCCTCCGACGCGAGCAGGACGACCTCCCGCCGGGCGGACGCGATCATCGCCTCCGCGCGCGCGAGGATGTTCGGGAGTCCCTTCACGATGTACGCGATGTCCGTCGCCGGCGACTTCGCCGCCACCCGGAGCGGCTCGAGGAGGGAGACAACGCGGGTGACCGCGGACCGCTCCCGCTCGTGCCTCGCGTCGAGCATGCGCCCGAAGCGCGTCCCGATCTCCTTCGGCGGCACGGCCCGGTAGGTCTTCGGCTTCCCCGCCTGGACCTCGAGGAGCCCCTTCTCCGCGAGCTCGTCGAGCGCGTAGTAGATCTTCGAGTCCGGGATCCCGGTCTTCGTCACGAGGTCTGCGGCGGTCGCCTGCGGGAGACGGACGAGGGCGCAGAACGCGTCCGCCGCATATCCGCTCATGCCGAGCTCCCGCAGCGTGGCGGCGATCTCGTCGCGCGACGACTTGGCCGCCTCCTCGAGGAGCAGGTTCGCCCGCGCCTTGACTTCCGACATCTGCGGAGGAATGGGAAGGGAGATTACTTAAGCCTGTCTACTACTACTCGGTAGTAGATAACATGGCGGCGAACAAGCAGGCGGTTCGGAAGCAGGTCCGGGAGCACTACGGGAAGGCGGCGAAGGCCTCGGGG
>Ga0209642_10001924_pt1 | contig 13827 bp, 11 predicted proteins | sample RifCSP19_2_FD_184025 | JGI IMG/M metagenome (GOLD analysis project Ga0209642, IMG submission 184025) | Soil microbial communities from Rifle, Colorado - Rifle CSP2_sed 19_2 (SPAdes) (version 2) | ecosystem: Environmental > Terrestrial > Deep subsurface > Rock core/Sediment | place: Rifle... | reverse complement strand
AATCAATGGAATATTTCCTGTCAGGGGTATGACAAATAAGGCAATTAGGTTCGCCTGTTACAGGGTGGTAATCGTTTGTGGAGGCATAAGCGGTGTCAACAAAAAAGATTGACAGCAGACAGCAGACACATGTGAAGATAAGTCTCATAAAATTCCAAAATCCAACTTTGAAGCTTTATTTGTCATTAGGAATTAGCCCCCGATTGAATCTATCGGGGGTTAGAAATTAGAAATTTAAATCTCACCTCTCACTTCTTGCCTCTTGATAACTGCCGGATATATGCAAGCACGTTCCACAGGTCTTCTTCGTTAAGTATGTCCTTCCATCTTGGCATTGCCATCTCCTCGCCACCGACATCCCTGTGTATGCCTCCTGAGATGGATTTAAGCAGCTCATTATCCGATTTTGCCATCCTCTTTTTATCTCCTACAAAATCAGCCGGATGTGGAGATACAGCCATGCCAATAGCCCCGTCTCCCCTGCCTTCTCTGCCATGGCAGTAGAAACAGTACTTTTCATATATGACTTTTCCTTTTTCAGGGTCGCCCATTTTGCTCAGAACAGCCGTTTTTTCTGCAGAGGCTGGCACAGCGGCTTTTTGGCTGTTACTGTCCTGGCTGCATGATAATGGCAGTAAGATAATCACGAGCAAAAGGCTGGCATTTATATATCTTTTAAGGGGTAGAACAATTCTATACACTTTATTTTTAGCTTTTTCTTAATTCTCTATTTTTTTTTATCTTTATCATCTACTTTTTTCTCTGTCCCTTCCATCATCTTTTTGTCTTCTTCGTTCAGGTACTCTATCTTTGCCTCTTTCTTTAGCTCCTCAATCCATTGTATCTTCATTTTTTTGAATTCAGCCTGTTCGCGCTCTTTTTTGAGATTTTCCTTTACCTCGGCAAATGTCCTCTGAATCGGCGGCGCCTTCTCTTCAAGTTTAATAATATGGTATCCGTATATTGACCAGATAGGTCCTGCTACCTCACCTACTTGTAGTTTATTTGCCACCATCTCTATCTCAGGTATAATACTTCCTTTATGGCCGAATCCCATATCACCTCCTTTAGAGGCATATATGTCCTGTGAAAACTCCTTTGCAAGTTTTGCAAAGTCCTTTCCTGCCTTAATCTCTTTCATAATCTCCTCTGAGCGGGCCCTTGCCTCATCCCAAATCTTCTGTCCACCGCTTGGGTCTGCTCTGATGAGTATCTCTCTGAGTCGTGTACGTTCCGGTTCTTTGAATTTTTCCTTATTATTATTGTAGTGCTCCTCCAGATAGGCCTCTGTCAACTTTTTAGCTGCATTTGCCTTTAATTCCTTATTTTTATTGATATTAATCCTGCTTATGGATAGATTCTTTTCCAACTCCTTCTCCAGTGCCTCCATGGTAAGCCTATTCTTTTTTAAGGTATCCTCAAGGGTTGTTTTGTCTTTCTTCAACCGCTTTTTTAATTCCTTTATTTCCTGGTCTATCTCCTTTTTTTTAATCTTTATGCCCTGTTTTTTTGCCTCCTGGTTCAAAAGTTCAGCAGTAATAAGCCGCTCAAGGGCACTTTTCCGTATATCCTTCTGTTTTTTCTCCGATATTGCGCCATGTACAGCGGCGCCCGGAATCAGCGTATTGACCATCCCGAGCACATCAAGTTCATCAATCACTTGGTCATTTACCTTTATTACAACCTTTGGCGGCTCTTTTTTTTCTTCTGCAGGAGGCGCCTTTTTATCTGCTGTGTCCTGTATCTGGGGTTGTGCAGCCTCTTTACAATAACCATTCCATGTGTAAATAAAAATAATACCTATAACCGGGATGAAAATTTTTTTAAAGCCCATAAATTGTATTTAACCTCCTTCTGAATAAAATTCGAATGTCAATTTAAGTTCAAAGTCCAAATGCCAAAATCCAAACTTGAATTAGAAATCAGGAATTAGAAATTAGAAATTAGAAAATCTGTTTCCTCTTTTCTGTTTCTTTTTGAGTTTTGGATTTTTTGACCTGCTTGGCTTCCAAGCTTTTTGGGAAAGAACTGGTTTTTATATTATTATATCTCTGCCATACCTGTCAAGGGCTTCCTACATTTCAATGGCCCTCAAGCTCGGTGGTGCGCTCCCTTGCCATCCTGATGGAATCATCATACCCTCTTGGATTAATTGAAATAAACCGCTTGTAGAACTCAACCGCCCTATGGGTGTCACCAAGCCTTTCATAGGCCATTGCCGCGTTAAAGACCGGTTCATGCCCGCCCTCCGGTGCCTCAGCGGCCTTCAGATAGTATTTTAGTGCCTCTCCAGGCTGGCCATTCATCATGTAAACGTTACCGAGGCTGTTATTCACAGACGGGTCGTCAGGGCCCATCGCAAGGGCCTTTTTAAGCGACAATTCGGCCATGTAGAGATCCCCTGAGCGCGCATAGACGATGCCGAGGTTCAGATGTACCCAGAGGGCTTGCGGCCAGAACCTCATGGCCTCAAGAAGGTATCTGGCGGCAAGCCCGTACTGGCCTGTTTCCAGATAAACGTTGGAAATGCCTTTGTAGGATTCCGGGAGGTCGGGTCTTACGGAGATGGCCTTTTTGAACTCGGAAGCCGCCTTTTCGAATTGGCCGGTTTTCATATAGAGAACCCCAAAGTTATAGCGGGCCTCTACATTCAAAGGGTCTATAGCCACGGCTTTTCTAAACTCTGCTAAAGCCGCATCAAAGCGCTCATCCTTCGCGTTGGCAATGGCAAGGTAGGTGTGCGGCCTTGATTTGGACGGCGATTTGCCAATCGTGTCCTCCCAGAGCGTAAACGCGTTAGACCATATGCTGTTCCTCTGAAAGGTCAGAAAAGCGGCAACGAGGGTAATGAGCGCAAGAACTGCTATCCTTTTGGATTTTGACATTTAACATTCCTCAAAAAATCTTTTTCATTTTGCGCAAGATTTTATAAAGAGCTAATACTCTCCTTTGCCCCTATTAAAAACTCCGAGCTTTGCTTTCACCTGTTCAATAATGTCCTGATATTTTGGAGACGCCCTTCTTATAAATTCTCTATAATGCGATATTGCCTCATCTGTATCTCCGAGCCTTTCCAGCGCCAGAGCAATATTATAATGGGATTCAGGGTTCTCCGGCCTCCCTTGTATTGCAATCTTGTATCTGCGAACTGCCTCAGGATAATTGCCCTGCATTAGCGCAACATTTGCAAGGCTGTTATTCGCTTCAGGGTGAAGGGGATAAAGCTGTATTGCCACCTGCCACTCTTTTATTGCATTATCCATATTCCCTGCCTTTCTATATGTCTCGCCCAGGTTGTGATGCGCATAGGTATTTTGAGGGGCATCCTCCGCCATTTTCGCGAAGTATGTTGCCTCATCTTTCCATAATCTATTCCGCTGAAAGGTAATGGCTGAAAGGATGATAAGTGACAAAAATATCAAGACATTCAGATAGGGTGATAATGAGGATCTCGCCTGATATATCCTGTAAAAGACAAGCCCCCCAAGCAGGTAGGTGCCAACAGATGGTATATAGAGATACCGTTCTGCCATCATTGTTGGCCTGAGCGGAACTACATTTGAAACAGGCAATATCGTGATAAAAAACCACGCGGCGGCAAAAAATACCATTTGGTCTTTCCTGTATGTTAAGAGGGTTGCAATAAAAACAGCACAAAGGAGGAGCAGGGAAGAGATAACCTGCAAGTCAAAAATAGATTCCCTGAGAGGGATATCATACAGCAGTTTCAGATTAACAGGCAACACCATGATGCGAATATAGTCTAATATAACCCCAAAAGATGTATATATCCGTTTTTCAAGTGGCGGTGATGCTGAGAACTCTCCTATTGCCTCCCCGAGTACCAGAGCCCTCATATAAAGGTATACAAGTGAAATTATCAGATAAACTCCTACAACCTTTAAGTATTTTATTCTATAGTATTTTGGTTCAGCTTGAGGCTTAAATGAAAGTTCATATACAAGGAGCAAAAGCGGAAGGGTGATGCCTATCTCTTTAGATAGGAGAGAAAAGAGATATGCAGTGAGAGAAAGTACCAGCATTACAAAACCCTTTCCATTCTTAAAGAGCATGTAAAGATAGAAGGAAAGGAGAAAAAAGAGAGCAGCCATTGGGTCGGTCCTGCCTGATATCCATGCTACGGATTCCACATGGACCGGATGGACGGCAAAGAGCATACTGCCCCAAAAGGCAGGCGTACTATTTAGAAACAGCCTCCTTCCAATCTGATAAATCAGGAAGGAGGCGAGTGCATGTAATATAAGATTGGTTATATGATAACCAAAAGGGTTTAATTCCCACAGATTATAGTCCACAGCCAATGAGAGGAGAAAAAACGGCCTGTAGTAATATGAACCTATTGTGGGATTGCTGATAAGCCTCCAGAGGTCTGAGGTAAAAAAGGAGGGGATATTGCCGATGTCTTTTATGGCAGGATTTTCTACAATCTGCTCTATATCATCCCAGATAAAATCCCCGCTTAATGAGTTTGTATAAATGGCAAGGCTTGAAAATATAACAAAAAGGCTCAATACAGCAGGTTTTTTATACCATTCTTTAGCTGCCACAGCTCGCCATAAGCCCTGTTTTGTAGGCAGGGTTGAGGTGAGCAAATGGAAATTAAAGTTTTGTTTTCCTTTGCAGTCAAGAAGCCCCGCCCTGTGGGCGAGGTTCTTCACTATCCTTTCCCCGATAGAAACATTTGGGGACATGTTTTCATATTTCATAAGCCCCCTTCCAGCCCCGGATTCGAATCCTGATTAGATCAATCATCATCTGCAAGGAATGTATGATGGGGTTGACCTTAGACTCTTTTCTGTTCAGCCATCGGATAGGAACCTCTTTTATCTTGTATCCGAATTTTCCGGCAATATAGAGAACTTCCACATCAAAGCTGAAGCCGTTAATAGTTTGCCTTGCAAAAACCTTTTGCATAGCCTCTTTTTTAAAACCCTTGAAGCCACACTGGGTGTCTTTTATGCCCTTAATAGCAATAGCCTGCACGAATAGGTTAAATGTCTTGCCCATAATTTCTCTGTACCAGGCCTGGTGGATTTGTATATCCGATTCTTTAAGCGCCCTCGAGCCTATAGCAATGTCATAGCCTTCCTGCAGCCACTTCAGGAGTTTTTCAATTTCATCTATTGGCGTGGAAAGGTCTGCATCGGTAAAAATGACATAATCGCCACTTGCATCAAGACACCCTTGCTTCACAGAATAACCTTTTCCCCTATTGACCTTCCTGTCAATAACACTTACCCTATTGTTTTTTTTTGCAATCTCTCCTGCCAACAGGGCAGTTTTATCCTTGCATCCATCGCATACAACAATTATCTCGTAAGAAAAACCGCTTTTTTCCAGATACAGAGTAACATCATTTAATGTCTTTTCTATAAGCGCCTCTTCATTATAGGCAGGGATGACAATTGAAAGATAAGGTTCATTGGTTTTTTTATTCAACTATTTTATCCTCTCTTGTCTTTAAAACACTGCCCATCTGTTTCTTTGCAGGCTTCCTCGACTCTGATTTTAAGAAGGTTAAAATATCATTTATAAATATTCCAGCGGTAAAAATTAAAAAAGGAATAATCTGGAGAAGGGCCCTATTTATAACCGTTATATCTTGTAAATAGATAAAATAATGGGAAAAAATATAAGGAAATAGTGCAACTACAAAAGATAACAATGCCGGTGGGAAAAAGATCGTCCTTCCATTTATCGATTTTTTGAATCCAACAATATAAACTATAAATAAAGTAACCCATATTATATTAAAAGTACCAAATGCAAAAAAATTTTTTAAAAGTATTCCAATCACCTCTGGATGAAACTCAATTAAACTGCCCTTATTTTCTGCAGGAGATATTGTTTTAAAGGTCGACGAAAAGGTTATTATGGTCCAAAAAATTAGCCATGGTCCAGTCAAGAACAATACAATGGCCAGATACTCAAGGAGATATTTGACTTTCTTCCCCCAATTAAATTTGTTTTTCATTAGATAGAATGACAGTGTTAAAGTTATAATTGGTAAGTATAGTGCAATCCCCTCTCGCTTTACAAATATCCCTATAGCTATTAGGATTGCAGACAAACTGAAGGCAGCTCTATTTTCAAAAGAAAACCAAATCCCCAAGAATAGTAAGCTGGCGGTGAAATAATATCCCACAATAATATCTGAATAACCACCGTAAACATGAAAAGGTATGAATGGCAGGCTTACTATAAGGTAGCAAGAGAGAAGCGGCACAAAGTAGGTAGATGTATAACGCTTGATGGTTGAATAAATTATTATTATAAGGGATACAAATATAAGAAAAGAATAAAGGTTGACATATAGGTCAACCCATTGTCCCATGACTAACGCAATCCAAGCCTTAAAAATAGGAACACCGAGAGGATAACTTATAACTCCGGAACTAAGAGAATCTTTACTATTTGGATAACCATTCAGTCCATTGTTGAAAAATATAACCTTGGCCATGTAGTTCCAGTGTGTTATCGCATCTGCAAAATAGGTCGGAGAAGCAATTAGGGCTATAAATATAAAAATTATCTTCCAAATAATCAATATGAGAAGTGTAATAGTTACCGCCCATTGCCACTGAGGATACTTAAGAGGAGAACCGCTGATACCACGTTTAGAGATTAAAAGATTTTTTAGGCGACGAGGTTTTGCAAAAACGGCTAAGAGGACAAAAAACGGGGCTATATTAAAGCCAGAAAATGAAAGCCCTAAGATACCAATAAGAAACAGGTAAAAAGATAATAGCCCCGCCCCTACGCTAAAAGAAAGAGCAAGACTTTCAGTGGGTCTAAAAAAATTCTCTCTATCCACACGGTTTACTATAATTAGCCCTGCAAGTGTAGGTAATAAAATAGCTATGCTGAATAAGAATATTCTCATCTTGCCTTGAATATGAAGGAGCTATTATCGTAAACTGCTATTAAATCTCCTTGCGCCACAACTTCGCCTTTTTGATATAGTTTCCCATCCTTAAAATAGAAAGAAGGGCTTTTATAGATAACATATATAGCTGTCTCACTTTTATTGGCTCTGATGCGAATGGGGTACAGAGAGTATTTTGTGTATTCAATATAGGGGATTGAATCTGTATAGAAGTTAAACTCTGTTATTTTCTCTTTTAGTAAAAGGTCTTTTAAGAATTGTATAAATCTATAGAAATCTTTTATCTCATAATATTCTACAAGTCTCAGATGATCAATTCTTGCTGTTTTAGCTATACGATATTCATTATAAGAGTTTCTTATATCGTAACTTATCCAAGCAAAAAATAGTATTGCCAATATGATAGATATGCCTCTGTTTTTAGTTCTTATCTTTTTTGACATAATAGTATAAAGTCCGACCATTATTGTCAAAATGATAACCAAACTATTTAGTAGCAAGATAAAAGAGAAACCAAACACAAAAGGAGAATGGATATAATTAATAGTTGTAGGATAGATAGGGATTGCTCTCCAGAAGTTGGCCCATCCTATAGACAACACTTCTAAATAACTTTGTGGATGGCTCAATTTAATTTCCTCCACAAATATGTCCTTTTCACAACCAACAAATTTAATACCTATACTGCCAATCTGCAGTTTCCATTCTGAAGATTCTCTAAGATCTATTATGTAAGTGTTAAACCCGCCTTTACTTAAAAGTGGAATAGGGGGAAGTAGACCGTTACTCTGAGAGTAGGAAAACCACCATATGCCCATAAAACAAAGATCCTCCTCAGTCCTAGTCCTTACGGTCAGGATATAATCCTTTTCAGCCTCTATAGCAAGATTGTAGATAATGATAGATGGATTATCCCCCCTTATTCGAAGTAATCCATCTTGCTGTTTCTGTTGTTCTCCCTCTACTATAAGAAACGGCCAGCTTTCTAAAGAAGACGGTGCTGTGGCCCAAGAATATTTAGGAAATAAGAGTAATAAAATAATAATAAATAGCATAACAACCTTCATATTTTTCATCTTCTTTAACTGCCACAGCTCGCCGTAAGCCCTGCCTTGTAGGCAGGGATGACAATTGAGATATATGGTTCCTTGTATGTTTTATTCAACTCCGGCGCTGGTTTTCGTCCTTTTTCATAACGGAAAATAGGCTTTAGTATACCATGACTTCTTGCCCTTGACAAATTAGAAGGTTTAGTCTTTGACTAAACCTCATTTCTGATTTTATCATTGATAAAATCAGCTAATTTGTCAAGGGCTTGCCATTACAGGATTAAAGTAGTGCTGCTTATTAGGACCATTTACATAGAATGTACGCCGTAAGCCCCACTTTGAAGTCTATCCTTGGCATATAAAAGCTTGACTACTGCAGGCAAATTCTGATAGCCTTTGTATTAACGAGCTTTGTTTACCCCGCACCAAAATCTTTGCTGTGGGGGGCTTATATACTCTTCAGAATATAACTGCCACAGCCCGCCGTATGCCCCATCCTGTGGACGGGGATGAAGGCGGGCGCATGGAAATTGAGATTTATCTTCCTATGCAGTCAATAAGCCCCGCCCTGTGGGCGGGGTTATTAACTTTAAGGAGAATATTATGAAATTTGGCCAAGATGAAAGAGGGCAGTCCAAGAGTACAGGACTTTTGTTGTTGATTGCCATCATAGGCACGACTGTTGCCATAGCAGGCGGAGTATATTACGCCAAGATAAAAAACGGTTCCAAAACAGATGTTGCCAGTGTGGGGGGTACAATGCAGGGTGATGCCCCTCAGAACCAGACAAGGGCAAAGGAGCACTTTGAAAATGGGGTTAATTATTCCCTAAAAAAGGAATATGATAAGGCAATTGCAGAATATTTAGAATCATTAAAATATAATCCAAATGCGGCTGCTGTGCATAGCAATCTTGCATTTGCCTATTTTGACAAGGGTAATCCGGATATGGCCATTCAGGAGCATAAGAAGGCTATAGAACTTGACTCCGAACATGCCAATGCCTATTATGGCATGGCGCTGATATATGAGGCTAAGGGTAATAATGCGGAGGCTATTAAAAACTGGGAAGCGTTCTTAAAGCTAACACAGCCCCACAGTTTGTGGTGGAATAAGGCGCAGGAAAGACTGGAAATGTTAAAAGGAGATAAGAGCAAGAGGTAGGCGGTAAATCAGAACGGCGGAGGAGGGATTGTCTGCCGGTTTGAATGGCATCTGAAGCAGTCTTCAAACGGAAATGCAACCCGCCCGTGACATACACCGCAGTATTCCCCCTGGTATATCTTGTTCATTGTTGTAGGGTTTGTCCCTGCCTCCGGTTTAAATATACTTGGATGGCAGTTGTTGCACATCAGAACCTGTGTATGCGCCTTGTGCGGATATACAACATCCGGCATTATAGGTTCCTTAAGGAATATATCAACCGCCACATCCATGCCAAGCATCTGTTCATCGCCCTGAAGTGATGTTTTTGGCTTGAACTTGCCTTCCTCCATGGCCTTAACCCAGTTTACCTTATTCCCATAGCTGTCTGAGGGAAAATCCTTTGTAACCTCATAGAAGTTCCTATTCTCTTTTACAGCTATGCCATCAGAATGGCATCTGTCGCAGTTTGTTGCAGCAAATGCAATAGTCCCGTTATGGCATGTCCCGCACCATTTCCCATCGAGTATGTCGGCCATTTTTATGTCATTTGCACCGTTTTTCATGTTAAAGCCAAGGTCAAGGTGGCATACCTTGCAGACAAACTGGGTCCTGTGCCACCAGTGGGGGAATACTACTGCGCGTATGGGCTGTCCTTCTCCGGTGTAGCGTTTCATAATTACATTGCCATATTCATGGGGTGGTATCATGCTCTGTATTCCAGCAGCAAAACCTCGGAACTCTTCTTCTGCTGCTGCCTTTGGCGGTGGGGCCTGCGGTTTAGCGCCCATCCCTGTTATAAAAGGAAATGATAGGGATAATATGAATAAGATGGAGAATCTCTTGAGCATAAAGCCTCCAAGATTAAATAACGCAAGTTTTTTAATTTTCCAAATACTATCAGATAAGTTTATTAATAGTCAAGGGTTTAGGAATGATTGTAAGAATGATTTGAAGAACAATTCAGTTCCTATTCGATCACCCTGCAGAATATTAATGTGCGGCATGTCACCCCTAATTTATTCATAATCTTTTTAATATAGTCTTTTACAGTGTATTCACTTAAGAATAAGGCGCTTGCTATCTCCCTGTTCGTAAACCCTTTTACAATCCCCTCAACAACCTCAGCCTCTCTTTTGGCAAGATTGAATTTTGCCTTTACTTTTTCTATATCAATATTACGTCTTGGTGTGCATCTTTCAATAATAACCATGGTATGGGATGATTTATTTTTTCTGCCTGCGTGGAAAAGCGGCAAGGCGCGTATAGAGTAGAGCTGCCCATCATGACCGATACTTGCATTGCAGCATGGCCTCTCTGAGCCGGATGCGGAGATTTTCTTAAGAGATCTGCAGACCTTTAAAACCTCATGAGGTATTTCATCTGGATTTTTAGAGGATTCATTTTTTCTATTGATACCTTTAAGGAAATTCACAGCTTCATTGTTAATAAAGACAAGCTCCTGATGCTGTTTAAATATCAGGATGCCGGGCTGGGTGCGTTTTTTAATAATATCTTCAAAAAGCATCTCCCTCTTTTTATCAATAAATAGCTTGTTCATATGGTTTTTTTTAATATTTTCAATAGCGTTAATATATGCAATTCTAAGGAATTACAGCAAAGAAAGTCAAGGGAAATAGGCACCCCTCTTTTTAGGGATTGACAAGACTTTATTTGTGATATATAAAAGGGGCGGAAGAATATCGGAAAGGTAACCCCCCAGTTTTAAAGAACGGGGCTTTTCAGAGGCTCTCCGACTTAAAAATTGGAGCTTTCTGGATGTGGGGGTAAACCCTTGACAAATTAGGTTTGTCAAGGGTAAATATATGAAGATGGAAAAACGCACATACCTACGCAAAAATGCCACTATACCTGTAGTATATGAGACGGGTGATATAAATAGGCGATGCCGCTCATTTAACGGAGATATCGAAAACATCAGCACAGGGGGGGCATGTATAATCACCAACAATGCAGTTGACCCTGGCAGAGTTGCTATGCTCAATTTGAAGGTAGAGGATACAGATATTAAGGTTTCCGTTTGCAGAGGTAAAATGGACTAAGCCTGCTGGATATAAAGGAAAATACAGGATAGGTTTGCAGTTTCTGAGATAGTGATAAAAACCCTTAAAAATTAAGTCCTTAGACAACCCCCTTCATTTGCCCCGCCATTTATAAGGAATCATTGCCAAGTTTCGTGAATAAAACTTAGAAATATATGGATTGAGACGTTGCCCTCCTCGCCTAACAAATTGATTATTAATCACGGAAAAGGAGATACTTACCCATTTAAGGCCTTCTTAAGAATCCCACTTTAGAGGGATTGACACTATTTTTATAATTCTGTATTCTATATACCATTGTAAACCCCCACACCAAAATCTTCTGGTCTGGGGTACAAAAGCTTGGGGGGTACTGTGCATATGTTAAAAACAAGGGTGCTTGTAGGCATATTGGTTTTAATGATTACAGGAGGTATGCCTGCATATACCTGGGGTGACACTATTCCACCCGCAGTTACGCCGTCTGCAGAGGGTGGAACTTATACATCATCACAGAGCGTAAAACTTACTGCCAACGAATCAGCAAGAATTTACTATACTACAAACGGCTCAAACCCAACAACCGCATCATCAGTTTACACTACACCAATAATTGTTAGTACCTCCCTTACTCTTAAATACTTTGCTGTTGATGGCGCTGGAAATGCCAGCTCTATTCAGACCCAAACCTATGTCATTGCGGGAGGCGATGTCCGGGCATGGGGAGACAACCAATATGGCCAGCTTGGGGACGGAACATTTGTAGATAGCTCAATCCCTTTACAGGCGGGTGGTTTTGTAGATGTTGTTGAAGTTTCTGGCGGAGCCTTTCATACTATTATTTTAAGAAAGGACGGGACAGTATGGGCATGGGGGGGGAATAATGCAGGCCAGCTTGGAGACGGCACAACAATAGACAGTCCTGTTCCTGTGCAGGTAAGCGGCCTTGCAAATGTTGTTGCCATCGACGGGGGGATATCTCATTCAATTGCCCTGAAAAATGACGGCACAGTATGGACATGGGGATTAAACAATTTTGGCCAACTTGGGGATGGAACGCAGATTGACAGCACTGTCCCTGTTCAGGTTAGCGGGCTTACTGGCATGGTGGGTATTGCCGGAGGCAGGCATCATTCAATTGCCCTGAAAAATGACGGCACAGTATGGACATGGGGAAGGAATAAGGAAGGCCAGCTTGGGAATGGCACATCTTTAGATTATATCCTATTACCAGTAGGGGTCACAGGGCTTACGAATATTGTTGCAGTTGCCGCAGGTGATTTTCATTCCCTATCTGTAAGTAATGATAGGACAGTATGGGCATGGGGGAGAAACAATAATGGCGAGCTCGGGGATGGAACAACAATAAACAGGACAACACCTGTCAATGTAAGCGGACTTTCGAATGTGGTGGCGGCAATAGCAGGAGCCAACCCGCACAGCCTTGCTCTAAAAGGCGACGGCACAGTATGGGCATGGGGGAGAAATTCTGAGGGCCAGCTTGGAAACGGCACAACGATAGATAGTCTTGTTCCTTTGCAGGTAAACGGCCTTGCAAATGGCGCTGCTATTGCAGCAGGTGTATACCATTCCATAGCCCTTATGAACGATGGCACGGTATGGACATGGGGTTCTAATATAAATGGCGAACTCGGTGACGGGACATTCATAAACAGTCCTGTTCCTGTGCCGGCAGGCGGCGCCTCGTATATTTCTGCCATTGCCGGAGGCGGCTACCATACGATAGCTATAAGACAAGATACAGTGCCGCCAACCGGTTCAGTTATGATAAACGGAGATGCAACTGCCACAAATTCAGCATCTGTAAACCTTGCGCTTTCATGCGCAGATACCGGCACAGGCTGTGCCCAAATGCAGTTTAGTAATGATGATATTACATGGTCAGAATGGGAGCCATATGCATCAACAAAGGCATGGATAATGGCAACCGGAGACGGGGGGAAGGCGGTCTATGTTAAATTGAGGGATGTAATAGGCAATGTATCCGAAAGTTATATGGATGCCATTATACTTGATACCACCCCGCCAAGGACAACTGCCTCACCAGCAGCAGGGGGATTCCCCGGCCCGCTGACCGTAACCCTGACAACGGATGAGCCGGCAACGATATATTACACTACAGACGGTTCAGCGCCTTCTACAGTCTCTTCAATATATTCCGCGCCGATAAGCATTACAGAAAACACTACGCTCAAGTATTTTGCAGTTGACTCTTTGGGAAATCAGGAGTCTGTAAAGACAGGTTCATATGGCATAAATGTCATTGACCTTATCGTAAGCTCCTTAAGCGCGCCTTCAAGCATATATACAGGCGTATCATACACTGTATCTAATACTGTGAAAAATATCGGCAATATCTCCTCAACCACCTCATATCTGAAGTTCTATCTTTCTACTGATGCGAATATAGACAGTTCAGACCTATACCTTACGCAGAGGAGCGTGGGTTCCCTCTCTTGGGGTGCAAGCAACAGCGCAAATACTACAATAAAACTCCCTGTGACATTAAGCCCCGGCACCTACTACATAGGCGCCATTGCAGACGCAAACAGTACCAATACTGAGTTTGATGAGACTAATAATACTGCCTCAACTACAGCTATAACAGTACAGAGCGGGATAGACTTTGTTATAAGTTCTTTAAGTGCACCGTCTACTATCTATA
>Ga0209642_10001923_pt1 | contig 13828 bp, 3 predicted proteins | sample RifCSP19_2_FD_184025 | JGI IMG/M metagenome (GOLD analysis project Ga0209642, IMG submission 184025) | Soil microbial communities from Rifle, Colorado - Rifle CSP2_sed 19_2 (SPAdes) (version 2) | ecosystem: Environmental > Terrestrial > Deep subsurface > Rock core/Sediment | place: Rifle... | reverse complement strand
GCCCCTCCCGCCCCCTTCCCTTGCCCCCAAAGAAACAGCCGTCCGAGGACTGCCCAGGCAGATCCTAACGACCCACGTCCCGTCGAAGGACAGGACCAATGTACCCCCCGGCTTTGGGACCAGAGTACTCCCCGCCTACCGCGGACTGCTCACACTTCTCGTTGTATCTTGATGTAGCCGGAAAAATCCGCACACCAACCTCTCATCGCCAACAGTAGAACAATCAGGAGTTCGCGGTTTGGGGACCCGCGGGGAAGCTCTTTCACAGCCTTGGGCGCATCGTCGCATCGTGGACGCGCCTGAAGCTCCATTCGCTGTTTCCAGTCGATGCAGCCGGCAAAACCGCTCGATTCGATCCGGGTGGCGCAATGCTGGAAGGACCGGCGCCAGGGTCGTGGCCACCGTGCGACTCGCACGCCACTTCAGCCAGGCGCCGCCGCCGGCATCCCTTTGCCCGCAAGGCCGGGTAGAAAGGAGGTCGGGTAGAGAGGCGGGGAGAACACCTCCGCCGAGCCGCTTGTCCCTACGAGCGGCATGCGGCGTGCGACGCCAGGAGGCGCCGCCGCCAAGGCACAAGTCGCAGCGGGTTCCATCGTACGTGCTGATTGCACGTCGAGGAGGGGAACGATGAAACGCAATGCACACTGGCTGGTGGGGATCGCGACCATCCTCTCGATCACCCTTCCGATCCCGAGCCTCAAACCGAGGGGCAGTCCAGAGCATTCGAGCGGACCCGAACTTGAGGATGCCCGTGGTCTACTGACCGCCTATCAGACCTGGCGGGACGAGTTTCAACAGAGCGGGAAGGAGGCTCTCGTCATCCCGCTCGGCTGGACCAAAGGGCTTTCCAGCGCCCCCAGCGAGGCCCACGGGATGGCCACATTGGACCTCGTGACGGGGGCGCTCTCGCTGCAGGTGAGGGCCCTGCCTGCTGGGAGCCACTGGGATGTGTGGCTCGTCGATAACCAACCCGGCTCGGGGAGGAGTGTGAAGCCCGAGCCCGGCGACACGATGCTCCGGGCGGGTGAGTTCAGCGCCGAGCGTAGCTTCCTCCGCTTCGCAGGGAGTTCCCTCCCACAGGGCTTCGACCTGGACCTGCTGGTTCTTACGCCTTCCGGCGCCGACCCGACCCAAGCCGGCGTGCTTTTCGGCGCGCCGACACTCTTCCAGCGTCTCTATGCCCGCGAGCGCACGGCGCAGAGAGCGTCTGCCTCTCCCGAGGACCTGGCGTGGAGCGAGCGCCTCTTCCGATTCCTGCTCGAGGGTCTCGGCGCGACGGGGACCCTCGCCGCCCCAGCCGACACGCAACTGGGCGCGCTCGTCGAGCGCGGCCGCGACCTCTTCAACAAAGAGACCTTCAATGGCAACGGTCGAACCTGCGCCACCTGCCACCCGGCGACGAACAACCTCACCATCGATCCGCAGTTCATTGCCACCCTACCCCCCAAAGATCCGCTCTTCGTAGCCGAGTTCGTGCCGGCGCTGGCGGAGAACTTCGAGAATCCGGCCCTGATGCGCTCGCTGGGTCTGATCCTCGAGAACATCGATGGCTTCGAGGATCTGCAGAACCGTTTCGTCATGCGTGGCGTGCCACATACCCTGGGTCTCTCCACATCTCTGACTCCCGCCCCCGACGGAGCCGACGGGACCACCTTGCCGCCGGACCAACGCACCGGCTGGGGCGGTGATGGCGCCCCCGGCGGCGGCACGTTGCGTGACTTCGCCATCGGCGCCGTCACACAGCACTTCACCTTGACCCTGGCCCGCGTGGCGGGCGTCGATTTTCGCCTCCCCAGCGACGAAGATCTAGACGCCCTCGAAGCCTTCCAGCTCTCGCTGGGGCGCCAAGAAGACCTCAACCTGCAGGCGCTGCGCTTGCGCGGGACGCTGCCGAGGCGCGGAAAGGACCTCTTCTTGGCCGTCGACACGGTCGGTGGAACCACCTCGGCGGGCAAGTGCGTCCTTTGCCACAACAACGCCGGCGCAACCCTGGCGGCCATCCCTGGCGCCAATTTCAACTTCAACACGGGGGTGGAGAACGTTGAAGGTCGACCGGCTGACCTCCCTCCGGATGGTGGATTCGGCAGGACCCACCAAGAGGACGTCCCTGGCTTTGGCAACGGGACCTTTAACACCCCACCGTTGGTCGAGGCAGCCGACACGGGCCCGTTCTTTCACAACAACTCCGTCGCCACACTGGAGGAAGCCGTAGCTTTCTACGAAAGCGAGGCTTTCGAGAACTCGCCGGCCGCGCAGTTCCTGGCTTCACGCGACTCCGGGGGAGAGGACCTGCTGCTCAACGAAGCCGACATCCAGGCGGTCTCCGCCTTCCTGCGCGTGATCAACGTGCTGGAGAACATCCGCAGCTCGCTCAGTTTGACACAGGGCATTGGGCGTGGAGGCGACCCGGCGAGGGTGCGGGAGGCGCTGCGCCTCTCGCAGGCGGAGCTCTCCGATGCGATCGAGGTCCTGAAGGCCGGGCGTCTCCATCCCGAGGCTGTTGCGGAGCTACGGGTGGCGCTGCTCCTGGAACAGATCGCCGTGGAGTTGACCGGTCCGGCACTAGCAAACGCCAACGCACAGCAGGTGCAGCGGGACCTTGCACGCTGGACCGTGCAGGTGGAAGAGGCTTTGAAGAGCTCCACCACACGCAGCGCCCAGACTGAGGTCCTGTCGAGCCTACGTGCAGCAGCTTCCGGTCGACCGGGCGCGGGTGCAGACAAGTTCGAGAGACTGCGGAACGCTTTGATCCAGCAAGCGAACGTGCTCAAGCGAGCCGCCCAAAGATTCATCGTGAGGTGAGCAACGCACCGTGACCGAGCGGGGGCTGTCTGCAATGGGCAGCCCCCGCGAGCACGACTTGCGTCATCGGGCGAAAGCCTGCCCCCCCGCCTGGCGGTAGGGCTTTGGTGTGCTGGTGGGGACTCTGACTCCTGGGGCTGGGTATGGGGTTTCACCTAATGGCTATGCGCAATACACTCACAGCCAAGACCACACCCTCCTGTACTTGACGAACCGGCGGTACCATGTCTATGATCGCATCATTCGCACGAAGCATGGTACCGATGCCATGACCCCGCCACATCAACCTCCTCGGGCGAGCGACCCAGCACCCCCCTTGTGGATGAAACAGGGGGCGAGGTTCCTGGTAGTCGGCCTCTTGAACACGGGGGTGGATCTGGCAGTCTACGTCACGCTCACACGCGCGCTGGCTCTCTTCGCGGCCTGGAAAGTGGCGGCCAAAGCCCTCTCGTATGCCGCGGGGCTGCTCAACAGCTACTACTGGAACCGGCGCTGGACCTTCCGCTCCCAGTCCACCCCAGCGTTGACCTTCCCACCCTTTGTCCTGGCCAACCTGGCCGGGCTGGCGATCAACGCTGCTGTCATGCAGCTTTCCTTGAATGCATTGAACCTAGCTGAAGCCCCTTCCCTAGGGCTAGCGACTGCCAGCACCATCGTTTGGAACTTCACACTGAGCAAGTTTCTCATCTTTCGGAAGTAGCGCCCTGGGGGTCGGCCCATCGAGCCCCGCAGTACCTGCAAACCTGTTGCTCTTGCTGAGTGCAGTGGATCGCGCATTGGCTATGCGCAGTATGGTGCACGCTAACTCGGGTTGCTTTCCTCTAACTCCCTACTGCCGACATACGGCCAGCGAACTTGGCCGCACCGTGTACAGTTACTCTCGTGTTATCATTCACCCCCAACGCCCCATCCAAGGACTCGCACCACGCTGCGCCAGTTCCGGCCATCGACAGCGTCGCGTCTCGCATCAAGCGTCGCGCACGCTGGAGGGCCACGAAGTTCTAGCCCAGGAGGCCTTCGCGGCGCAAGTTCCACCGACCCGAACCCCTCGGCCAAGTTCCCAGGCAAGCCCGATGACCATCGACCCAGCCATCACCCCCTCCCCCGCGCCCTCCGCCCAGCCCCTGCTCAGCCACTTGCTGCTGCTCTTCATGCTGGCCATGATCCTGGCCAACATCGCCGGCCACATGCACATGGCGCTCCTGCCGCTCTACCTGCGCAGCCTGAACGCCAGCGTCGCCCAAGTGGGGCTGTTTTTCACCCTCTCGCAGATCGTCCCCCTTGCCCTGCAAATCCTCGGCGGCTGGGTCTCCGACTCGCTCGGCCGCCTGCGCAGCATCGCCCTGGGCAGCCTGGCCGGCGTCCTCTCCTATTTCGGCCTGGTCTTGGCTCCCACCTGGCAATGGGTGCTGCTCGGCGAGGGCCTCGGCTCCCTCACCCGCTCCCTGGTCGGCCCCAGCTTCGACGCCTTCGTCGCCGAGCAGTCCAGCGAAACCAACCGCGCCCGCGTCTTCGGCATCACCCAAACCCTATTCATGATCGTCACTGTGATCGGACCGCCGCTCGGCGGCTGGCTGGCCGGCCGCTACGGTTTCAAGGCTATGCTCTTCATCGCCGGGCTGCTCTACACGTGCGCCACCGTGATCCGCGTCGGCATGGCGCGCGCCGCGGCGCGCGGGCGCGAGGCTCATCCCCGCAAGTTGACCCTCTCCGGACTGCGCGCCAACCTCGGCGCCATGGGCGGTTTGATCTTCGCCGGCGGTCTGGTCACCTGGATCCTGCTCACCGACGGCGTGCGCGATGTGGCCTTCGCCCTCTCGTTCAATCTGATGCCGATCTATCTGGAGGACATCGGCGGTCTCAGCCTGCAGCAGATCGGCTGGTTGAACTCGGTTTTCGGGCTGTTTGTCATGCTCACCACCATCCCCGCCGGCTGGCTGGCCGATAAGCGCGGCGAGCGCCTCTCCATCGCCGCCGGCTTCCTCTTCATCTCTCTGGGAATCGTGCTGCTGATCCAGGCTGGGACCTTCGTGAGCTTCGCCGCCGCTTGGGCGGTCTTTGGGATCGGCGTGGGCATGGTGACTCCCGCCTACCAATCGTTGATCAGCAAGGCCGTGCCGGAGCGACTGCGCGGGACGGCCTTCGGCTTGTTCAGCACCAGCCTGGGCTTGATCTCGCTCCCGGCCCCGACGATCGGCGCCCAACTCTGGGAAGCCTTCGGCCCGCGCGCCCCCTTCGCCATCACCGCTGCGGCGGCGCTCTTCTGCATCTTCCCGGTTTGGGCTAAGTTCCGCCTGCCCTCAGCGCCGGAGACGGGGGAAGGGCCGACGACCAACCGCGGATGAGCGACCACGGACCACAGACGATGGACAAGCTCTTGACGTGGACGCCGTCTTATTGTAGAGTAGTACTAAAGTACTAGGGCGTGTCTGCAAAACCCTTCTTGGGCTGCCGAATCGGCTTGGCAAGAAGGGTTCCATGGTGATCCTGAGGCAGCCCTGGCGAAGATTGCATGGCAGACCTCGTGCCATGATGCCTCAGCGAGGCTGTCAAGACACTTCGCAAACACGGCCTATCCAGGGGGGCGCACACGATTTCGTGGCCGGCACGGGTCTGCCACCCGAGGTCGGGCCGCTCATCCCATCGATGCCAGGGGGCAACTTCCAGCCTAGCGATGGACAAAGCTCATCATCCAGGGAGGGAAGTGTGCACAAGTCCAGGACTCTCGCGCGCAACCGACGACGGAGCATGCCCGCCGAGGGGATGAGGCGGGTTCGACAAACCGCCGAGAGGTGGCAACGCCTTGCCTCGCTACTCGCGGCAGTTCTCACCCTCTTCCTTCTTCTGAGAATAGGAACACAGTCGGCGCTCGGGGGCGCCCGCGCCCTCGCGCAGAACATCGCACCAGGCCGCTGGCCTATCCTGAGCAGTTTCGGCGCCAAGACCCTCGCCTGGCTCGGCCTCCCCACGCAGGACAGCCTCGCTCCCGTTGCCGGCGCAGTCAGCCCCTCTCAGTCGAGTATCGCGATCACCGGCCCTCATCGCGCCGACGGCGTCGACGCGGCGACCGTCAGCGTGACGCTGCGCGACGAAGCCGGTAACCCGCTGCCCGGCGTCCGCGTCGTGCTGCGGGTCGATGGCAAAGCCCTGACGGTCAGCGGGCCCTCCGCCCCGACCGACAGCGACGGCCTCGCAACCGCCCGCATCACCAGCACATCGCCCGGCCCCGCTTCCATCGTCGCCTACGCCCTCGAGCCGGGCCTGAGCACGCGCCTGGCTGCAACGGCGCACACCGTTTTCCGCGCGGCCGAGATCGGCGGCACGGTTTTCCTCGACCTGGACCGCGACGGCCTGCGCGACGCCGACGAGCAGGGCCCCTCGGGCGTCGCCCTCATCCTGCAGGACCAGGCCGGGGTCGAAATCGCCTCGGCTCTGACGACCGCCGGCGGCGCATACCGCTTCGCCGGCCTCGCGCCCGGCGCCTATCGCCTGTCCTTGGGCGAGAACCCCGGCTACCTGCCGACCCGCGCCGGGACCCTCGACATCTCGCTGGCAGCCTTCGAGTCCAGCCTCGGCCATGACTTCGACCTGACCGACGCCGCCCACTTCGTGGGCAAAGTCTGGGAGGATACCGACCAGGACGGTGTGATCGGTGAGGGCGAGGCCGGGCTGGAGGGCGTGACCGTGACCGTCTCTGGCGGCGCCGCCGGTCCGGCGCAGACGATCACCGACGATGCCGGGGCCTATCAGCTAGCCCTCCCTGCCGGAGCGCCGCTCGGCCCCGCGAACTTCTCTTTCAACTTGCGCGGCGGCACGCTCGAGGTTCCGTTGGAGTCGCTGCTGCTCAACCGCGGCTTCGAAGAAGGCAGCTACGCCCTCGACCGGTCCGCCTACCCCGCCAACCACGACTTCGAGACCCTCTCTTACGCCCTCGACCCATCGACCTATCCCGCCAACTACGACTTCGAGACCCTTTCTTACGCCCTCGACCCGTCGACCTACCCGCAGAACTACGACTTCGAGACTGGCGCCCTCGCCCCCTGGGAGGGCGCGGCCTTCGTCGTCGTCCAGGCCAGCCACGACGGCTCCTTCGCCGCCTACAAGCCGACCGGGGTTGCAGGCGCCCTCACCTCGCCTCCCTTCACCATCCCCGCCGAAGCCCAGGCCCTCAAGTGGTGGTGGCGCAGCCTCTACCATGACCACAGCGACTTCGACCTGCTCGACGCCGCCAGCGGGGATGTGCTCGTCAGCATGTACAGCAACGTCGGCACCTCCGACGAGTGGCTGCAGTACGCCTTCAACGTCACGCCTTACGCCGGGCAGACCGTCCGCTTCCGCCTGGCCAACGGCGACGCCAACCACTACGTCTACCTGGACGACGTGACGCTCGAGGTCGTCGCTCCCGCCTGGGAGATCACCGGGAACATGAACCGGGCGCAGTTCGTGGCGGTCGTCGAGGGCAGCCACGACGGCTCGCACGCCCTATACCGGCCAACGGGCGCCAGCGGCGCGCTGACCTCCGCCCCCTTCACCCTCCCCGCCGAAGCGCAGGCCCTCAAGTGGTGGTGGCGCAGCATCTACCACGACCACACCGACTTCGACCTGCTCGACGCCGCCACCGGTAATCTCCTCGTGCGCATGTACGGCAACGTCGGGACCTCCGACGAGTGGCAGCAGTACGCCTTCAACGTCACGCCCTACGCCGGGCAGACCGTGCGCTTGCGCGTCTTCAACGGCGACGCCAACCACTACGTCTACCTGGACGACGTGACGCTCGAGGTCGTCGCTCCCGCCTGGGAGATCGCCGGGAACATGAACCGGGCGCAGTTCGTGGCGGTCGTCGAGGGCAGCCACGACGGCTCGCAGACCCTCTTCCGCCCCATCGGCGCCAGCGGGTCGATCACCTCCGCCCCCTTCACCCTCCCCGCCGAAGCCCAAGCGTTGAAATGGTGGTGGCGCAGCCTCTACCATGACCACACCGACTTCGACCTGCTCGACGCCGCAAGCGGGGAGGTGCTTGTGCGCATGTACGGCAACCTCGGCACCTCCGACCAGTGGCAGCAGTACGCCTTCAACGTCACGCCTTACGCCGGTCAAACCGTCCGCTTCCGCCTCGCCAACGGCGACGCCAACCACTACCTCTATCTGGACGACGTCACGTTGGAGGTCGCCGCCCCCGCCTGGGAGATCGCCGAGAACATGAACCGGACGCAGTTCGTGGCGGTCGTCGAGGGCAGCCACGACGGCTCGCACGCCCTGTACCGGCCGACGGGGGCCACCGGGTACTTCACCTCGGCGCCCTTCACCATCCCGGCCGAAGCCCAGGCCCTCAAGTGGTGGTGGCGCAGCCGCTACCACGACCACAATAACATCGACCTGCTCGACGCCGCCACGGGGGATCTCCTCGTGAGCATGTACTTCAACGTCGGCACCTCCGACCTGTGGCAGCAGTACGCCTTCAACGTCACACCCTTCGCCGGGCAGACCGTCCGCTTCCGCCTGGCCAACGGCGACGCCAACCACGACCTCTACCTGGACAACATCACGCTGGAGGTGGCCGTCCCCGCCTGGGAGATCGCCGGGAACATGAACCGGACGCAGTTCGTGGCCATCGTCGAGGACAGCCACGACGGCTCGCACGCCCTGTACCGGCCCACCGGGGCCACCGGATCCTTCACCTCCGCCCCCTTCACCATCCCCGCCGAAGCCCAGGCGCTCAAGTGGTGGTGGCGCAGCCGCTACCACGACCGCAATAACATCGACCTGCTCGACGCCGCCACGGGGGATCTCCTCGTGCGCATGTACTTCAACGTCGGCACCTCCGACCAGTGGCAGCAGTACGCCTTCAACATCACGCCCTACGCCGGGCAGACCGTCCGCTTCCATCTCTCGAACGGCGATCCCGATCACTACGTCTATCTGGACGATGTGCTCCTGGCGTCGTATCCCACGACCACCTTCACGCTGCGCGAGACGAATCCCCCCGGCTACGCCTCCTCCACCCCCGACGAGGTCGCCCTCGACCTGTTTGGCGGGGGGTGGTCGGTCGTAAACTTCGGCGACTACACCGTCGATCTCGGCCAATCATCCCTGGAAGTGACGCCCACGACGCTCACTGCGGACGGCGTCGACTTCGCCCTGGCCACCGCCACGCTGCGCGACGCGCTCGGCCAGCCGATGCCCGGGCGCGAGGTCGAGGTCCGCTCGACGGGCGAGAACGTGGCCATCGATCAGCCCGCCCGTACCACCGACGCCGACGGTCGGGTGAGCGCCACGCTGCGTTCCACCCGCGCCCAGACCGTCACCGTCTCGGCCTACGACGTGACGACCGGCGCGACGCTCTTCGACACCGAGACCCTGACCTTCCTCGCCGGCCCGACGGACGCCGCGCGCTCGACGATCACGGCCGAGCCGTCGGCCGTGACCGCCGACGGGACGACGGCCGCCGCCATCACGGTGGCATTGCGTGACGCCTTCGACAACCCCATCGCCGGGCACGAGGTCGCCATTTCCCACGACGGAGTCGAGGTCACGCTCGAGATGCCCGAAAACGTCAGCGACGCCGAGGGCCAGGTCCTGGCGACCCTGCGCTCCGCCCGAGCCCAGACCGTCACGCTTCAGGCGCGCGACGTCAGCGCCGATCTGCCGCTCGCGGCAAGCGCGCAGGTCGAGTTCGTCTCCACCGACCCCGAGCGCTCGACGATCGCGATCGAGCCGCCGACCGTCGTCGCCGACGGGACTGCGACCGGCGCCATCCGCGTCACGCTGCGCGACCGCTCCGGCGCCGTGCTGCCCGGCAAGGAGGTCACCGTCCAGGTCACCCAGGGTACGTTGGTCCAGATCAACGGCGTCCCCGTGGAGGACGAGCCTGTTTCGATTGGGACCACCGACGCACAAGGCGTGGCGACAGCGACGATCGCCTCGACGCGGGCCGAGATCAAGACGCTCGTTGCCGTCGGCGACGGGATCACGCTGCGCCAGCCGGCGCAAGTCGCCTTCGTCGCCGGACCCACCTCGGCCAGCGAGTCGACCCTCACCGTCACACCGACGACGGTCACCGCCGACGGATCGAGCGCCGCCGTGGCGACGGTGACGCTGCGCGACGCCCAGGGCAACCCGGTGCCGCAACATGAAGTACGCCTGCTGGTTGCGGGGCTGTCCGCCGAGATCTTGCTCCCCGATCCGCCGCTCACCGGCAGCGACGGCGTGATCCGCGGTCAGATGCGCTCGACGGCGGTCGGCGTCGCCACAGTCAGCGCCGAGGATCTCACCGCCGGCGTGACCCTGGCCGAGACCGTCGCCCTCACCTTCGTCCCCGGCCCGACCGACCCCGACCGCTCGATGGTCGTCGTGACCGCCGGGACGCGGATCGCGAACGGCGTCGACGCCGCCACCATCACCGTGGCGCTGCGCGACGCCCTCGACCATCCGCTCGCCGGCCACAGCGTCCGCCTGACGTCCACCGGCTCGGGCAACACGATCAACCCCGACCCGGCGACGAGCGACGCCGAGGGCACGGCGATCTTCACCCTGGCCTCGACGCGCGCTGAAACCAAGACGCTCACCGTAACCGACGTAACAACCGGCGTGGCGCTCAACGCCCACCCACAAGTGATCTTCCTCCCTGGCCCGCTCGACCCGGCCAACTCCTTCGTCGACGCCGCCGTCGGCCAGGCGCCGGCCGACGGCGCCACCGCGGTGACGATCCTCGTCACCGCCCGCGACGCGCTCGGCAACCCATTGGCCGGACTGGTCGTGAACCTGGCGGCGAGCGGCAGCGCGGCCGTGACCCAGCCCGCCGAGCCGACCAATGCCCTCGGCCATGCCAGCGGCTCGATCACGGATGCGGCCGTCGAGACGGTCACGGTCACGGCGACGATCGGCGGCGTGGCGGTGCCGGACACGGCGACGGTCGTCTTCCGCGGCGCCGACCTGGCGCTGGCCAAGTCGGGCCTCGCCCCCAGCAACTACGATGGCCTCTCCAGCACCCATGCCCTCTCCGGCGGCACGATTACGTACACGCTCCGCTTCGAGAACCAGGGCTTGCTCGACGCCGAGAACGTCGAGGTCACGGACTCGTTGCCCGCCGGGCTCACGTTCCAATCGCAGAACAGCGGCTATCCCTATGAAGTGAATGGCCAGGAGATCACCTGGCAGGTGGGGGTCCTGGCGGTCGCAGAGACCGCCCAGATCGAGTTCGTCGCCGACATCGCCGCCGACGTCCTGGGCGTGGTGACCAACACCGCTTCCGCCGTCACCTCGACCCCCGAAGACGACCCGGCCGACAACGCCGCCGCGCTCAACACCACCGTCGAGACGCCGCGCCCGGTCTTGAAACTCAGCCCCAGCGGCCCGACGCTGAGCGTCTTGCAAGGGACGAGCGCCAGCCTGGCCTTTGTGCTGCGCAATAGCGGCGCCGCCGAAGCGGTCGCGATCACGCTCACTCCGCCGCCGACCATCCCCTGGGTGGCCGTCGAGGCGGGAGGCCTTTCCAACCTGCTCCCCGGCGAGCAGACCGCCCTCACCCTGAGCGCGAGCCCGTCCGCCGCACAGACCCCCGGTTACTACCGCGACTTCGTGCGCGCCTCGGCCGAGGGCGGCGCCCAGGCGCGCCTGGCCCTCACCGTGCACGTCACGGCGCCGACGCGGGCGCTCGTCGTCACCATCGAGAGCGACCAGGGCCAGCGCGTGCCCGGGGCGCTCTTGACCCTCGTCAAGCAAGAAGCCTCGGTGATCGTCACCGAAGGCGTCGTCGAGACCTTCCACGTCACCGCCCAGCGCACGGCCGACGCGGACGGCCTAGCGGCATTCGGCGCCCTCGAGATCGGCGCCTACGACTTCTCCCTCTCCGCCGCCGACCACGAGCCGGCGGACGGGACGCTCACCGTCGTCAGCGGCGAGGGCCAGCAGTCGGCGACGCTCACGCTTGCCGCTCGCGCCCGCCTCAGCCTGTCCCCGGCCGCACCAGTGCTGGGCGTCGTGCGCGGCGAGAGCGCCAGCCTGTCGTTCACGCTGCGCAACGCCGGCGCCGCCCCGCTGCGCGGCCTGGCCATCGCCACACCCTCCGCCCTGCCCTGGGTCTACGCCGTCGGCCCCAGCCCGCTGCCGACCCTGGCGCCCGGCGAGAGCCTGGCCTTCAGCCTCTTCGCCAGCCCAGCGGCGGAGCAGAGCGGCGACGTCTTCCAGGGCTACGTCACCGTCAGCGCCGAGGGCGGTCTCACCGCCCAGGCGGCGCTCACCGTCGAGCTGGCCTCCGGCGCCGCGCGCGACGCCCGCATCTCGGTCGTCGATGGTGAAGGGCAAGCCGTGACCGGCGGCGGCGAGGTCACGCTGGTCGAGCAGAAGCTCACCACCGTGCGCCTTCCCGACGGCGAAGAGAAGACCTTCAACCGGCATTTCACGCAACCGCTCGACCCCGCCGGCGGCGCCCTTTTCGCCGGCCTTGAGCCGGGCGGCTACAACGTCCTGGCCGCGGCGGACGGCTATACCCGCGAGAGCGGCCTGCTCGACCTCCAGCCAGGCCAGGGAGCGCAGTCGGCTTTGATCCAGGTTCAGCCCGACCCCTTCGACTACACCTGGACGGTGGTCCCCATCGACCAGGGCTACGAGATCACGCTCACCATGACCTACGATGTCCGCTCCCCGGCGCCGGCGCTGTTGGTCCCGGACGCCTGTTGGGGCCCGCCGCCGACCACGGGGTCGATCCTGATCTACAACCCGAGCCTGATCGCGGTCAGCCTAAGGAACCTGGTCGTCTCCCTGCCCGGGGCGAGCGTGCAGGTTGGCTCCATCCCCGCCGCCTTGGGTCCGGGCGAGTCGGTCGGCATCCCGGTGAATGTGGGCTCGGCCGGGACGGGGGCGGAAGGGACGGTCGATGTCTTCTACTCGTGGTCCGCCGCGCCGGAGCGCTTCGTCACCTTCACCTTCAACCCGAGCAGCAGCACCTCGCCGCTTCTATCTCCTGGGGAGGCATACAGCCGCGATTTCCTCATCCAGCCGGTCGTGTTCAGCGAGGGAGTCGTCTACACGCTCGAGATCGGTCAGCCACAGGAGCTGAACTGGATCTCGCTCAGCGCCGACCCCGCTGGGCCGATGCCCTGGACCGAAGACACGGAGATCACGGTCCACATGGCGGCCGCCACACCGACCTTCCTCGCCGAGGGCGTCTACCACGACGTGGCGCCGATCCGCGTGACCGGCTCCGACGGGACCGAGCGCAGCGGGACGCTGGACATCGAGGCGACGAAGACCGCCGCAGGGTTGCTGATCCACACCAGCTACCAGCTCGGCCCGGTCCCCACGATCGAGAAGAGCGGCGTCGCCCACGGCGACATCCGCGGCGGCGAGTGCACCCCCTGGGTGTGGACACCATTTCCCGATGAGCACGAGCTGTCAGGTAGGGTCTCCGACGACAGCGTCTCGTTCCCGGAGCAGGGCGGCGGGCCGGTCTACGGCTTCGACCACCAACAGGTGCGTCTGCAGCTCAGCCAGAAGGTGATGTTGGAGGGCGAGGGGTTCGAAGCGCATTTGGCGCTGAAAAACACGAGCGGCGCGCCGTTGGAGCTGGTCTCGGTGGACATCCTGCTCAGCGACCTGAACGGCATCGACTACTCCTCCGCCTTCACGCTCATCCCCCAGACCCCCACCGAGCTGGGCACGGTCCCCGTCGGGGGGAGCGCGGCGCAGGACTGGTTGATCCTACCCTCGAACCTGGGCATCACCGCGCCCGAGGGCGTGCCCTTCCAGGCCAGCGCGGTCATCGAGTACACCTGGGCCGGCGTGCGCTACCGCGTCAAGACGGCGCCCGAGCGCATCACGGTCTACCCGGCGCCGGACCTGGCGATCACCTACGCCCTACCGCTTCCCGAGACCGTCTGCGACACCTTCGAGCTGACGACGATCATTGCCAATCGCGGCCGCGGAGCCGCGCGCCGTCTGCGCTTCAGCTCCGCCCAGCCGCAAGTCGTGGATAACGTCTCGGGCATCCCCATCGCTTTCAGCATCGTCGAGACGCTCGTGGACGGCG
>Ga0209642_10001921_pt1 | contig 13836 bp, 14 predicted proteins | sample RifCSP19_2_FD_184025 | JGI IMG/M metagenome (GOLD analysis project Ga0209642, IMG submission 184025) | Soil microbial communities from Rifle, Colorado - Rifle CSP2_sed 19_2 (SPAdes) (version 2) | ecosystem: Environmental > Terrestrial > Deep subsurface > Rock core/Sediment | place: Rifle... | reverse complement strand
GACGTAAGTCCTTGTTATTAGGGAAATCATCGGCGTGATTCGCCTGTGGCACTGGCCTTGCTTTATCCCCTGTCATGCGGAATGGAACGTGGGGAAGGAACGTGGGAGGGAATGGGAGTACCGAGGCCGCAACCAGCGCAGACAAACGGGGGACACTGATGAAGAAGGTTCTCGCAGCCATCATGAGCGTGGCGTTCCTGGGCGCGATGACGCCCATGGCCGACGCCCAGTCGCCGTGCCCGCCTGAGGTCGCCCAGGCCAAAGCGATGATCAGCAAGATCGCCAAGAGCCAGGACGTCCAGGCCCCGCGCTCGCTCGCCGGGGCGCGCCAGGACGTGCAGGCGCCGCGTAGCCAGGACATCCAGGCGCCGCGGTCGCTCGCCGGTGCTCGTCAGGACGTCCAGGCGCCGCGTGGCCAGGATGTCCAGGCCCCGCGCGGTCAGGACGTGCAGGCTCCGCGTGGCAAGCAGGACGTGCAGGCGCCGCGCGGTCAGGACGTGCAGGCTCCGCGTGGCAAGCAGGATGTGCAGGCCCCGCGCGGTCAGGATGTGCAGGCGCCGCGTGGTCAGGATGTCCAGGCCCCGCGTGGCAAGCAGGATGTGCAGGCCCCGCGCGGTCAGGACGTGCAGGCTCCGCGTTCGCTAGCGGGCGCGCGCCAGGACGTGCAGGCGCCACGTGGTCAGGATGTCCAGGCGCCGCGCGGTCAGGACGTGCAGGCTCCGCGTGGCAAGCAGGATGTGCAGGCCCCGCGCGGTCAGGATGTGCAGGCTCCGCGTGGCAAGCAGGACGTCCAGGCGCCGCGTGGTCAGGACGTCCAGGCCCCACGTGGTCAGGATGTCCAGGCGCCGCGTGGCAAGCAGGATGTGCAGGCGCCGCGTGGTCAGGATGTCCAGGCCCCGCGTGGCAAGCAGGATGTGCAGGCCCCGCGCGGTCAGGACGTGCAGGCTCCGCGTGGCAAGCAGGAGGTGCAGGCCCCGCGCGGTCAGGACGTGCAGGCTCCGCGTGGCAAGCAGGATGTGCAGGCCCCGCGCGGTCAGGACGTGCAGGCTCCGCGTGGCAAGCAGGATGTGCAGGCTCCGCGTGGTCAGGACGTGCAGGCTCCTCGCGGTCAGGATGTGCAGGCTCCTCGCTCGCTCGCCGGCGCCAAGACGACCGGCAACGCGTGGAAGCTGGTCCGCGAGGCTGAGGCCGCGTGCAAGGCGGGCGACATGACGACGGCGAAGGCGAAGGCCGAGGCCGCCATGGCGACGCTGAAGTAGCAACTCCACTGCAGCCGACGAAGGCTCCAGGGGCCCTCCCCTGGAGCCTTCTTTTTTCTCTCCCCGCGCGCGAAGGTATACCATTCCGCCAGATGGGTAGGTGGCCGGCGCTGCTCTCGCTCGCCCTGCTTCCCGCCTCCGCCTTCGCCGCCGAGATCTCCGTCCAGGAAGCGCTGCTCCGCGCCAAGCCGGCCGTCGCGCTCGTCGTCGCCGAGGTCGGGTCCCAGGTGCGCGTGCGCTGCACCCAGGGCGTCGAGGTCACCGTGGCGCCGCCGCCGTTCCGCGAGACCGGCACCGGCTGGTTCGTCAGCCCGAGCGGCTTCATGATCACGAACGCGCACGTGGTCTCGCCCGCCCACCAGCCGACCGAGGCGGTCAAGCACCTGCAGGCGGAGCGGGGCGTGCGCCAGGCCTGCGGCGACCTCGCCTCGGGCGCGCGCGCCGCCGCGGTCGCCCGCGCCCGCGTCAAGCTCGAGCCCTCGCTCTACGTCATCCTCTCGAACGGCACCCGGCTTCCGGCGAAGATCGCCAAGTACAGCCCCCCGCTCGTCGGCGAGGCGATGTCCGGCCGCGACCTGGCGCTCCTCAAGCTCGACGCCGCCGACATGCCGACCCTGCCCCTCGCCGACTCCTCCGGGGCCCAGCTCGGCGACAAGATCCACATCCTCGGCTTCCCCGGCGTCGTCCTGAGCCACGAACTCCTCAACGCCTCGGCCAAGGCCGAGGCCTCCGTGACCAGCGGCGCGATCTCGGGCTTCAAGCAGGACGTGGCCAACCACCCCGTGATCCAGACGGACGCGCCGGCGGCCTGGGGCGCGAGCGGCGGGCCCGTGGTCACCTCGCGTGGCGAGGTGCTCGGGGTGCTCACGTTCGTCTCGCTCTCGGGCGGCGACGGCAACATCGTGCAGGGCTTCAACTTCGTCATCCCCTCGGCGGCCGTGCGCGACTTCCTCAAGGGCACGGCGGCGCCGCTCGACGAGCCCAGTCGCTTCAACGCCGCGTGGCACGCCGGCCTGCGCGACTACTTCGCGGGCAACTACTCCAGGGCGGAACGCCGGTTCGCCGAGGCGAACCGCCTCCTGCCCGAGCTGCCCGACGTGCGCCGGCTCAGCGCCGAGGCCAAGCACCCTCCGCCGCGGCCGTTCCCGTGGGCCGCGGTCGCGGGCGCGATCACGGTGCTGAGCCTCGGGGCCTGGGGCGTGCTGGCGTGGCGGCGCTGGCAGCGCAACCGCTACCGCATCCGCCCGTCCGAGGTGGTGCGCTTGCTGGAGACCGCGCCGGAGAAGCCCGTCCTCCTCGACGTGCGGGACGGGGCGACCTACGACCGGAGCCCGGTCAAGATCCGGAACTCGCTCCACGTCCCGATGGAGGCGCTCGAAAAAGGTAACGCCGAGCTCGCGGCAGACCGGGCACGCACCGTGGTCGCCTACTGCACCTGACCCGACGAGGCCACGAGCGCCCGGGTGGCGCACAAGCTCCGACAGCTCGGGTTCCGCGACGTGCGGATCCTCAAGGGTGGGCTGGGAAGCTGGGCGAACGCGGGCCTGCCGCTCGAGCCCAAGCCCACACCCCAGCCGGGCTAGGCGTTCAGCCGGCGGGCCTCGTGGACCACGCGGTCCACGAAGCTCCCCGCGAGCCCCACGGAGGCCGCCGGGTCGAGGAGGCGGTCGAGGTCGTCGTCGTCGAGCGACGCGCGGGCGCGCGGGTCGGCGAGCAGCAGGTCGCGGAAGCTCCCCCGCCCCTCGAACGCCGCCATCGCCGCCTCGTACACGAGGTCGTGGGCCACGTGGCGACCGAGCGTCTCGGCGAGCCGCAGCATGATCGGCTCGGAGAGCAGGAGGCCGCCGAGGCGGTGCAGGTTCTCCTTCATGCGGGCGGTGTTGACCGTGAGCCCGCGGATCACCGCGAGCGACCAGTGGAGCGCCCCGGCGGCCAGGCACGCGGCCTCGGGCACCAGCACCCACTCGGCGCGGCCGACGCTCATGTCGCGCTCGTGCGCGGCCACGGCGGTCTCGAGCGCCGTCGTCGCGAGCCCGCGGAGCAGGCGTCCGATCGCGACGATGCGCTCGGCGTGCGCGGGGTTCCGCTTGTGGGGCATCGTGGAGCTGCCGACCGTGCCGGGCGCGAACGGCTCCTCCAGCTCCATGATCTCCGAGCGCTGGAGCTGGATGACCTCGTTGGCGATGCGCGCGAGCGTGGCGCCGATGAGCGCCAGGAGCACGACGAACTCGCTGATCGTGTCGCGCGAGGCGTGCCAGGCGATCGGCGGGGCGCCGAGGCCGAGCCGCGCGAGCGCGGTCCGCTGGACCGCCTCGCCCCGGGGCCCGAACCCGGCGAGCGTGCCCACGGCGCCGGCGAGCTGGCCGACGAAGAGGCGGGGCGCCGCCTCGTCGAGCCGCTCCACCTGGCGCACGCACTCGGCGACCCAGGTCGCGACCTTGAAGCCGAACGTGATCGGCAGCGCCTGCTGCGCGTGCGTGCGCCCCGCCATGAGCGTGTCGCGGTGGAGCTCGGCGAGGTCCGCGAGCTCGAGCAGGAGCGTGACCGTGTCCCGCCGCAGGATCGAGTGCGCCGCGCGGAGCTGGAGCGCCATCCCCGTGTCGAGGATGTCCTGCGTCGTCGCGCCCCAGTGAACCCAGCGGCCGCCGTCGCCGGCGACGCGCCCGAGCTCGCGGACCAGCGGGACGATCGGGTGCGCGGTGACGCCGAGGTCCCGCTTGACGGCCGCGAGGTCGAGCTTGTCCACGTGGGCCGCGGCCGCGATCGCCCCGGCGGCCTCCGCGGGGATCAGCCCGAGCTCGGCCTGCGCCGCGGCGAGCGCCGCCTCGACGTCCAGCCAGCGCTGCAGCATCGCGCGCTCGTCGAAGACGGCGCGCATCTCGCTCGTGGAAAACTGATCGCCGAAGAGGTGGAAGTCGATGACGTGGCTAGGCACCGCTCGCCCGGCCTCCCGCCAGGAAGTGGACGTGCACGTGGTAGACGACCTGGCCTCCCTCGGGGCCGCAGTTCACGCGCAGCCGGTAGCCGCGCGCGGCGAACCCCTTCGCCTCGCCGAGCGCGCGCGCCGCGAGGACGCACCGCCCGACCGCCTCGGCGTCGCCCGGCTCCATCGCCATCACGGACGGGATGTGGCGCTTGGGCACGATGAGCACGTGGACCGGCGCCTTCGGGTAGATGTCCCGGAACGCCAGCACGGCGTCGTCCTCGTACTCGATGTCGGCCGGGCTCTCCCGGGCGACGATGCGGCAGAACGCGCAGTCCTTCACGGAGCCTCCCTGCACGCTTGCTATAATAGCCGAGCCCCAACTCGCGACCGCCAGAAGGAGCTTTCGATGGGAACGTGCCCCAGGTGCAAGCGCAGGATCCGCAAGAACGGTAACCACGTGAAGCTCGGCTCCACCTGGTACCACAAGATGTGCCCGGCCCGCGCCGCCACGGCCAAGCCCCGGGTCTAGTCCGACCGCCCGCCCCGCGCCCGAGCCCCGCATGCACGCAGGATTCGTCGGCACCGGCAACATGGGTTCCCCGATGGCCGCCAACGTCCTCAAGGCCGGGCATCGGCTGACCGTCTACGACGTGCGGCCCGAGGCGACCACGGAGCTCGAGCGGCTGGGCGCCGAGCGCGCCGCCGACCTCCCGGCGCTCGCCCGCGCCGTCCGCGCCACGCTCCTGAGCCTGCCGAACGAGCGCGTCGTCGAGGCGGTCGTCCTCGGCGCCCCCGGCGCGCCGGGGCTGGTCGAGGGCGCGCAGCGCGGCGACGTGATCTTCGACCTCTCGACCGTGAGCCCCACCAGCACGCGCCGGCTCGCCGCGCGACTCGCCGAGCGCGGGGTGCGCCTGATCGACGCGCCCGTGAGCGGCAGCGTGAGCGGCGCGCGCGCCGGGACGCTCGCGGTCATGCTCGGCGCGACCGCCGCGGAGGTCGCCCCCTGGGAGCCGGTCCTCCGGGCGATCGGCACGAGCCTCTTCTGCCTGGGCGAGACGGGCCGGGGCAACATCCTGAAGCTCCTCAACAACTACGTCGCGCTCACCGGCCAGGCGGTGCTCTGCGAGGCGATGGCGCTCGCCGACCGGCTCGGCGTCCCGCGCGACAGCGTCGCCGACGTGCTCGGCAAGAGCTCGGGCGGGAGCTTCATCCTCGAGCGCAAGCGCGCGGCGCTCGCCGCGCACGACTACCGCGCCGGCTTCTTCGTGGACCTCGCGCGGAAAGATCTCGGCCTGGCGCTCGAGCTCGCCGGCGAGGCGGGCGCGCGCGCCGAGGTGGGGCGCGAGGCGTGGCGGCTCTACGGCGAGGCGAGCGAGCGCGGCTTCGGCGCCCTGGACAGCTCGGGGCTGCTCAGGCTGCTCGAGCCCCCGGAGGACGGCCGGCGCTGAGACGCCGGCGGGACGACCCGCCGGCGCCGCGCTCAGAGCCGCGAGGCTTCGCCGTCAGCGAGCAACGCGTAGCGGGCGACGACCGGGCGCCCCTCCCACAGGCTCTCGGCGAGGCCGAGACAGCCCTTCTTGCACCGGACGCCGCCGTCACCGAAGAGCGAGCAGGACAGGACGTCCGACGGCGCCTGCGACCCGGGTGAGGTCAGGAACGCCGCGCTCACCCGCCGCTTCGAGAACGGGCACGTGAAGGACGCGCGGGCGACCATCGCCGGGTGCGGGAGCAGGTGCGCGAGCGGCACGAGGACGAAGACCGTCACGAGCAGCGAGAGCAGCGGGGCGAGCAGCACCAGGAGCGCGAGCCCGGTCAGGATCGTGCCCAGCCACTCCATGGCGTCACCTTCTTTCGGGCGGCCACCACCGCCACTTCAGACCATGGCGCCGGGCCGGGGGGCGCGCAATCCCACAGTCGCCTCAGTGCCGAGGGGGCGGTTGCACTAGCCCGCGGACGCCGCGGGCCCGGAGAACAGCGGCTCCTCCATCGCCCGGTGGCGAAGCAGCTCACCCGCGTCCCCCGGCGTCCACGCATCGGACGCCGTTGGACAGGGGCGAGGGTCAACTACGCGATTTCTCGCTCGAGGTGTCCATGGTGGAGGGTACGGGAGTCGAACCCGTGTTTGAGTCGCGCCGCGCTTTCGCCAATGGTGTCGGATGCGCTGTCCTTGGAATTCGCAGACTTGACGGCGGGAATGAAACAGCTGTTGGAGTGCCAGCGGACGCCGGGGCTCGTCTACCCGCGCCGGCGCCTCCGCGGTCGCCGCCCGAGTGACCCGATCCTCTGGCGCGCGCTGATCCGCGCCGCCACCACCAGCTCCTTGAACGGACGAGCGCTATAGAGCGAATCGGTCCCGACGCTCTTCTTGATCGCTCCGGCGGCCGTCACGAGGTCCGCGTAGATCTGCTCGAGCTCGGCGACGGTGGGACGGTGGCGGCTGCGCGCCAGGGCGTTCGTCAGCACCCGCAAGACGCCGCGAGGTGTCCCGCCGTGCACCAGCTCGTCCGTGCCGCCCAGATCGCTCAGCGACTTGCTCAGCCGATGGGCCTTCGCCTCGAGCACGAACCACGCGTGTCGCCGGCGGAGGGTCTGGCGGAGCGCGACGGCGAGCCCCAACTCGAAGGGCATGTTGAAGCGGGGCGTCTCCGGGGGTGTCGCGTCGAGCTCGACGCGTGACAGGTCATGGAACGAGTACCGGCAGCGGCGCAGGAGACCCATGATCCGGTTCAGGCGTCGCTCGCTTCCTGGGATCTCGAGCGTCGCGTGCGGGATCAGGCCGAACCCGCTCAACCCGGCGATGAGCGCGATGAAGAGATTTTCGTACTCCGGGTCGTAGGGGACGTTGACGAACACGGTGTTGAGGGGAAGGCGTGGACGAGGTCCGGCTCGACGGCGGCGCGATGCCATCGGCCCCAACGGCGGCTACGAACGCGCGGTCTGCTTGCGCCTCGTGACCCGACGCTTGGCCACGGCCCGGCGCTTCGGCCCCGCTGGCGTCGTCCGCGTCAAAAACCGTACGACGCGGCCGTCGCGGCCCTCGACAATGGCCGTCATGAGCCGCCGGAGCTGGCGGACCCGCGCCTTCGCCACCCCCATCTCCCGAGCGGTTTCCTGCACCGTCGGGACCGGAGCCGTGATCACCGCCTTGGCCGGCATGCCTCCAACGTACAGGGCCATCTCCCCCAGGTCAATCAGAGCAGCCTCTCAGGCCACGACCTCGGCTTCCTCGTGGTCCACAGCCGAGTCTGCCGAGGTCAGAGCCCCAGCGCCCGGCCGAGGGTCCGGGTGACGAAACGATCGCCGGACGTCTCGCTCGCGACGAGCGCCCTGATTCGATCCCGCGCGTCCCCGGCGCGCCCCGCCTGCTCCGCCGCCTTCATCGTCTCCGTGTAGGCGGCCCACACGTCGGCGCTCGTGATCTCGTACCCGTAGCCCTCGACCAGCCAGCGGAGCGCGGCCAGGCCCGCCTCGACCGCGAACTCGGGACGCACGGCGGCGAAGTCCCGCGCGGCGCGCGTCAGCGTCTTCGGATCGCACGGGGTCTCATTCGCGAGCCGGATCGCCTCGTCGAAGAGCCCCACCTCCTTCGCCGTGGCGAACCACTTTCCCTCGTCCCGGGCGTGGTCGCCACGAGATCGCCGAGCAACTCCTCGGGCCTCTTCCGTGGATACTTCCGGGCGAGCGCCCGGTAGGTCGCCAGATACGACGTGCCCCGGGTCGCCTGGAGTGCGTAGCGCCGGTACGCCTCCTCGACACGACCCGACGCGAGCAAGACCTCCTCGCACGCCGCCGCGATGGCGACGGGGCTGTCGTTCCGCCCGCGCGATGCCTCGGCGAAGCGGATCGCCTCGTCCGGGCGGCCCAGCGCCGCCAGGGCGCGCACGCCCCACTCGCGGTAGGGCCACCAGGGCAACGGGTCCTTCTCGAGGAGGGCGACAATCTCCTCATGGCGCCCCGCCCGGAAGAGCGCACTGAAGCAGGCCATCGTGCCGTGGAAGAAGCCGCGCCGCTCCGGGTCCGGGCTCCAGGCCATCTCCACGATGGGGACGAGCCGATCCGCCCACGCCGAGGCGGTCTCCGGCGACGCGCAGAGGTCGCCCCAGAAGTCTCCCAGCCGCTCGATGTACGGGACCTCGTCATTGGCGTGGGCGTCCCAGAGGCGGTCGAGCCAGCCCTCGCGCTCGGTCCCACCGACCGGCGCCCTGGCGATGATGGCCACGAGCTCCTCGATGGCGTGGTTCACCGCGGTACCGATGGCGCCCGACGAGCTATCCACATGCTCGAGCGCGGGCGACACGCGCTCCAGAAACAGCACGGCCCCCTCAGCGCCCAGAACCGGATCGCGACGGGCGACCTTCTTGATCTCGCTCACGGCCTGTCTGACGCGCTGGATCGCGGGCTCGGACTTCCAGCCGAAAGCGCCGCGGCGGAAGCGGCGCACGAACTCCCAGCGAGGATTCCCGGAGGTCTCCTTCACTCCCGGTCCTCCCGGTCAGCTATCTCGGCCGGGCCGTCGCCCCTGTTCACACAGCTTTCACAGAGTCGAAGGGGGCGTAGAGGGATAACCTCGACATGGCGCCGCACATGACTCGATCTGCCCCTCCGCCAGATCCACGAACCGGCAGAGCGCGTTGATCAGCCGCATCTGCTCGATGGTCCGGGCGCGGGACTCCAGCAGCCGTGGGCTCGCCACGACGAAGGCCAGGCACATCGCGCGAGACACGGCGACGTTCAGGCGATTGCGAGAGAACAGGAACTCCAGCGTGCGCGGCACGTCCTCGGCGCTGGAGGTCGCCATCGAGTAGAAGACCACCGGCGCCTCGCGACCCTGGAACTTGTCGACGGTGCCGACGGGCACGTCGGTGAGCCCGGCCGTCCGCAGCGCCTCCCGCAGCCGTCGCACCTGCGCGTTGTAGGGCGCGACGACCATGAAGTCCTGCTGGCGAAGCGGCTGGGTCCGGCCTTCCCGGTCCGTCCACGACCCGCCCACCATCTTGCGGACCTCCGCGGCGACCGCCTCCGCCTCCTCCGTCGAGGCGGACGCGTCGCCAAGGTGATCGACGGGCCTGAACCGCAGCCCGGTGCCGAACGCGGTGGCCTGGCGCGCGAGCTCGGGGATGCCGTCGAGCCGGCTCTCGTACACGACCTCGGAGATGAACCGGCACACATCCGGGTGCATCCGGAGCGTGCGCTCGAGGAACACGCCCCTGTCCCGGGGGATCGTCGCGTGCTCGCCGAGCAGGTGCTCCAGCACCGAAGCCTCCGTGCCCGGCGGATGCGTCCCCTGCGAGACCTGGGCGAGCTGGAGCGGATCGCCAAGCAGGATGACGTTGCGCGCGGCCGTCCCCATCGCGAGGGCATCGGCCAGCGACACTTGCCCGGCCTCGTCGATCACCAGCGTGTCGATCGTCGGGGCCGCGCCGCCGTCGAGGTCTTCGTGGGCGAAAAGCCAGGCGGTGCCCGCGAAGAGCAGGACGTCCGAGCCGGCGCGCGCGAACGCGGCGACATCTGTCGCGTTCGCGATCGAGCCACCAGCGTAGAACGACTCCTCATTGCCGGCGGACGCCTTCTTGAGGCCCCGGAACCTGAGACCCTCCTTTCGCGCCGCCTTCTCGACCTCGTCGAGGAGGTTGTGGATCGCTTTGTGGCTGGTCGCCGCTACGCCGACCCGCCGGCCGCCGCGCATGAGCTCGGTGATCAGGTGGGCGCCCGTCCACGTCTTGCCGGTTCCGGGCGGGCCCTGGATGAAAAGGTAGCTCCCATCGAGCGCCACGGCGAGTACCCGCTGCTCGGCAAGCTCGATCGTTTGCACCGCGCCGCCCGGGTCGCGGCCGCGGAGGCGCGGGGGCCTCCGGGCGAGGATGGCCCGCAGCGCCGGGTAGCGGCTATCGTCGGCGAGCACCGAGGACGCCAGCCGCGCGAGCGCTCCTCGTTGCTCCCAGGTCGGCAACGGGCCTCCAGGAATGATCGCCTGCGGCAGCGCGACGCCCGCGAAGCTCGGGCCCCGGCGAAGCTCCAGGGTCCCCGCGACGTCATCGAGGTCGACGATCACGCCGGCCGGCTTCCTGGTAGCCGGGTCGATCGACTGGTTGCCTGGCGCGAGTTTGTGCTGCTGGGGCGGAAACGTGAGCGTGTGCACGAACGAGCGCTTGTCCGGGACCGGCGCGCCGGCGGGTAGCAGGTTCCCGATCGCCTCGGCGTCGTCGACGAGCTCCTCGACCGTCATCTGATCGCGCCGCTCGAAGAACCACCACCACGCGGGTCGCGCTTCGCGCCGGTGGTACTCGAGCAGCTCGCCGGCGAGCCACCGCGGCGATCCCGGTTCGGCGCCCTCGACGAGCGCCCCGCGTAACGTGGCCCGGGCGCCGGCGCCCGCGTCGTCGCGCGCCTCGGCGGCCACGGCCTCGGCCCACGGGGTGCCGTCCGGCCGGTGAGCCACGAGCCAGTCGCGAAGCGCCAGCGTCGCGCGGCAGTCCTCGTCGTTGTAGGCGGCGATCTCCGCGAGCAAGGCGGCGTCGCGCGTGTCCATCCACCGCTCGTAGGCCAGCACGGCGCGCGTGCCGCTCCTCAGCTCCGCTTTCCGCACGAACTCCGCGAGCGCCTCGACTTCCTTGAGCGAGTAGCTCGGGACGCCAGCCCGCAAGCCCTGACGTACCACCGTATGAAGGTTCACGAACACCTTCCGCCGCAGCAGGTCGTCGACCGCGTCCTCGCGCGTCGCGTATACGCCCATGAGCTGCGTCATGGCCACCTTCTCGTACGCGCCGTAGTGGTACACGTGCATGTCGGGATCGCGCGCGAGCCGCTCGTGCACGAGGTCCACGAACGCCTCGAACAGGCGACGCTCCTCGACCCGGTCGTGCGCCCACATTGCGCGGTACTGCCAGTCGACGCCCTCGCGCAGGAGTAGGCCGAACAGGAAGTGCAGTCCCCGCGCCGGCTCCCAGAAGGGATCGCCCTCGATGTCGAAGACGACGTCGCCGGCCGACGGTTGCGGCAGTAGCTCGAACCCGCAGCCGGGATCGGCATCGACGGTGTGCCAGTCCAGGCGCCCCGTGGTCCGTCGATGGAGCTGCAGCGCCGCCTGGTCGCGCAGCGTCTCGACCGTGTGGGTGGCCATGCGCGCCACCGGCGTGTCGGGCGCGGATCGCGCGAGGGCGGTGAGCGTCGGTAGGCCGGCGTCGCGCAGCCGCGTGACCTGATCGCGGCGCACGCTGGCAACCTGCACGAGGTGGTCCTCCGCCGCCCAGCGCGCTGCGCACACGCCGCGGAACTGGCAGAGCGCGCAGTGCTCCACGGGGTACGGCTCGGTCGCCGCCGGCGCGGCGATCGCCGCCTCGAATCCGGCGCGCACGCGGCGGTAGTACGCCGCGAAGTCATCGTACCGGAGCGCGCGCTGCTCGCCGATACCCAGCAGCACGTGCATGTGCTCGGGCGGCGTGCCCTGGATCGCGGCGACGCCGTCGCTGTAGAAGCAGAGCTGCAGGACGTACGTGGGCTTCTCGGCGCGGGCCAGCTTGGCGTCGAGGGCCTCGTAGCCCCAGGGGCCGAGCCGCGTCGGCCGCTCGATCCTCAGCAGGAAGTCGGCGCGCCCGCGCCAACGCCCGTCCACGAACGTGGCCTGGGAGACCACCTCGGCGCCCGCCCGCATGGCCTCCGCCGTCCGCCGGGCCGCGGCCTCGAAATCCCACGGCTCGCCGAGGCCGATCTCGACGATGGCGCGGCCCTCGGCCCGCAGGCGCTCGAGATGCGCGCCTTCGTGCATCTCGCCCTTGCGGCGCAGCAGGTCGGCTTCCTCGTCGGGAACGTGCGGACGCGCGCGCGCGCCCCGCGCCACCTCGAGGGCCAGCGTTGTCAGATGCGGGCACTCGACGTGGTCGTTCAGGTCCGACGGGGAAAGAAGGATGCGTCCGTCTCGGTTCTGCATGGATCGGATGATGATGCGTGAGGGCGTTCAGCTACACAAGAGGAGCCACGCGAAAATCACCCGCGACACGGGACACACGGAACTGCTCGGACTGGTGACGCCAGGTGGTAACGGTGGACCGGTGCATAATACCCACTTGAATTCTGTAAGTTCGATCGCGTCCCGTGACCGCCGCCCTCACTTGGTCCCCAGAATCCAGCCCTCAATCTGAGCCACCGTGCGCTCGGCTGGCGTCAAGCTGGGTTCGAAGAATTCACCGAGACGGCCCTCGACATCGGCGCGTCGCAGCCATACGGCAACGGAATAGGCGTCATGCTGGTCCACGTTGCGTCCTTCGCGCGCGAAGGTCCGGCTCCACAGCGACGGATAGACCTCCGCCACCACGGAGCGCCTGAGCGGGATGCCCCAGCCGTCGAAGGGCCAGAAATGTACCCGGTCACCCACCTGCTGGCGGAGGTAGCGTAGCCACGGCAGTCCGGCATGGGTGGACTTGGCGACCGAGCCCTGCACATCAAACTGGAAGACCGACTTGGCCGGGCCAGCCCGCCGCGAAACTGCCCTACCGGAAGCCGCACGCCATGCGCCACAGCTACGCCACCTGGATGCTCGAGGCGGGCGCTGACCTCCGGTGGGTCAAGGACCAGCTCGGGCACGCCAGCATCGAGGAGACGGAGGGCACCTACGGTCACCTCGAGCGCGAGCGGCACGAGCGCCGCGTGGACCTGGATGCGGTGTTGGGAGGCGTTCAGCCGCGTCCACCGGCGTCCACGCTTCTGGACGCCGGGGGCGCGACTGAGGGGCAACTGCGCGATACGTCAGGCGAAGATTTCATGGTGGAGGGTAAGGGATTCGACTGGCCCCTCACCGTCTGCCTTGTAAGTGCTTGAGTCCTCGCCCTTTCTGAACCCTGTGCCGCTGAGGCATCGTAGCAGGTTTCTGTAGCAAGAGACAAGGTGCATGCTGACCACTCGGCACTACGGTCTAGCGAATCCGTGAACGATCCACCGAACCACGTAAAAGGCCACCCAAAGCAACGCGACGAAGATAGCGGCGACCTTTGTAAGGCCCGTGTCCTCCCACCACCAATAGCTTGGCCCCCGAATCACGCGAGTTTTCACGACCTCTGGATCAGGCGTGAACTCCCCAGCGGTCACACGCCACTTGCTGTTCAAATCCGCTCTGGCTCGGATGCGGCGCGCCAACTCTAGGTCGGGAATGTCGCGATACTGCGGGTACGCCTGTCTGAATTTCTTGAGCGCCTCGATATCCCACAACAGCACCGGAGGGCCGAGTGCTTCCGGCGGCAACTGACGAATGAGCGAGTCACGGTCCAACAGGTGAGCCTTCCGCGCGTGGCGTTCCAGGGTAAACGTGCGGCCATCCTTCAAGGTGACTTCGACAGTCGCATGAGGTATCACGCTCATCACGTCAAAGATCAGCCCAAGCGCGAGTAACGTAGTGGAAAGCGCAATCAGAATCCGTCGAAAGCCGCGTTCAAGAGCCACGCGCCACCTCACCTTCCCTTCGGCCCGTGGGGGTCCACGCTCTCAACAGGGCAGCAGGGAGACTCCCGCGCTCATGGTCGCAGCGCAGCAACGCGTCCTGCCGCAAGCAGCGCAGCGCCAAACACGCGTAGCATCCACCTGAACGATCACCAAAGCCATCCGACTACGCCACTACCCCGCCCTCCTTAACTTATTGGGTCACGCGCACCTTCACGCTGA
>Ga0209642_10001917_pt1 | contig 13848 bp, 17 predicted proteins | sample RifCSP19_2_FD_184025 | JGI IMG/M metagenome (GOLD analysis project Ga0209642, IMG submission 184025) | Soil microbial communities from Rifle, Colorado - Rifle CSP2_sed 19_2 (SPAdes) (version 2) | ecosystem: Environmental > Terrestrial > Deep subsurface > Rock core/Sediment | place: Rifle... | reverse complement strand
CCTGGCGCGGCTTGGCGAGGCGAAAACGGCGGATGAAGTGCGCGCCGCGTTCGGCGAGAATGGAAAGCCTGCGCCGGATGCGATTGCTATCTTGGCAAGTGAACTGAAGAGAGCTAACGATCTTTTGGAGATGACAGTTGAATCAGCGGCAAACGCGAGCTAATCTCGTCCAGGCAGTCCAGGCGATCACCGACCTGGACTGGCTCCAATATCTTGACGCCTGGGGCTTCGAGTTGAAGCGGCAGCATCCGCGCGATCACCGGGAGCCGGGCAAGAAAGAAAAAGAACAGTTCGAAGACAGACTTGCCGCGCTCATGCGCCGCCATTGGAGAAAGCAAAAGGCGGCGATCCGAGAAAAGCTGGAATGGCAGACGCCGGAGCGGAAGGAGCTCTTATCTCCTATCCAAGATGGTAAGCTCTTCTTAGTTCCTCCCATTGTGCCAGAACGCAAGGCGATCATGGCTCCGAGCGACATTGATTTTGATGATGTCTTCGAAGAGGATGAAGAGCTGATCGCCGATCTGATCAGGCTGCTTACCGGAGCCTCAACGCATGGGATTGATTTATTCGGGCAGATGGTTGAGATCGGCATGGACTACACCTTAGTCAACTCGAAGGCGGCTGAATGGGCGCGCAAATATGCGGGAGACTTGATAAAGGATATCGATCACACTACCCAGGATGTGCTACGTAACGCCATTTCAGCGTTCGTTGAAACGCCTGGTTTTACTATCCGGGATGTGATGGATATGCTGCCGTTCTCCGAGGAGCGGTCGATTTCGATTGCCGTTACGGAAATAACACGGAGCTATGCCGAGGCGAACTTGATCGCCGGACAGGAGTTGAAGCGGGAGTTTCCGGATGTTAAAATTATCAAAATGTGGAGAACCAATCAGGATGATCTTGTTTGTCTGATCTGCGCCCCACTCGATGGTATGGAAGTCGAAATCGATGAGGGATTTTCTACTGAGGAAGGTGAAGGGGTTGATGGCCCTCCAATTCATCCGAATGATCGTTGCTGGCTCGAAGTAACTACAGCTTTGGCTGAGCTAGATTGAGATATTTTGAGAGATAAAGATAAATGGCATCATGAGCCCCAATGGAATAAATTTCTTTTTCAGTTATATGAATAGTTTTTATGCCATGATTGGCGAGATATTTATCTTTGCGTTCATCACGTTTTTTATCTTGATGCCAATAATCTCCATCTACTTCCAATGCTATCCAATAGCCAGGAAAATAAAAATCAATCGAATATCTTCCAATTCGAGCTTCTTGAATAAATTTCAGGCCAATTTCTGTAAGTGCTTGACGTACATACTTCTCAAGATTGGTCTCACTATTCGAGCGACGATAACATGCAAAAGAACAAAACTGACGATCAAGATCACTCGGCAATCTACGAAATTCTTTACCACATGTTTTGCATTGAATAATGATAGATGGTCTTCTACATTCCTCAGAACAATAATGTCGATCATATCGATGTTCATGATGGCGGAAAGATTTGCCGCATCTTTCACAATTATCAAATATGCCATTCGCTATTCTACATTCCCAACTACAAACCGTATAACGATCAGCGATATTAGCCAATACCAGAAATGTCTTGCCACAAACAGGACAGATTTTTTCAATCCTGAGAAATTCTTTTTGACAAGTCCTCGAACAAAATTGTTCATTGCGTTTAACGCGTACTGGTACAAGATAAAAAACTTTTTGACAATTCTTACAGGTTCTGTATTCCCCCATCCGTTTACGTTTTTGTTCGCTATATTTAAAGGCTGTTCCATCTTTAGTTGGCATGGTTTACAAATCCCGAATGTATTATATCACAATTGGTGTACCCATGCCTGATAACATGATCAAAATCCAGGTGATCGGCCTCGATAAAGTGATGGCTAAGCTCAATCGCTTTCCGCGCGAGATCGCCAGGTATCTCGGCCAGGCGGGAGAGGAAGCGGCCAAGCGGGTGATCCTGAAGACACGCGGCCTGCAACTATATCCGCCCGCCACGGCAGCCAACCGCCCGCCGACGCCGTACTATATCCGCGGACGGGGCACGCAATACAAAAGCAAAAATACGGGAACTAGCGAGCGGTATGGAACGCAGTTCTATGTCAAGACCGAGAAGTATGTTACCGAGATCGGCAACCGATCATCTTACGCCGTTTACGTTGGCGGCGAGAAGCAGCCCGAACACATGGCCGGGAAGGGCTGGAGAAAGCTACTTGAAGTGGCGCAGGAGAAGATGTCACAGATCACGAAAGTTTATCAGGCGTGGATCGATAAGCTCATCCATGACCTGAGGCTATAAATAGTGGTATAATCCACCTAACTGAATAATCTATTTCGCAAGATAGCCGCGCGAAAGGCAGCACCTACTAGGCGGTAAACGGGCGGGATAGGTAAAGCACAGAAGGCTTGTAAGCGGTGCATTTACGGGAGTCTCAGGACTTCCGCGAATGCGCCGCTTTTTTATTTGCGGAGGATGATATGCCGGATCCTAACGATTATGAGAAGGAAGATGATTGGATGGCCGCTTGCGTCCCCATGCGGATAGACGAGGGAGACGAGCAGGACCAAGCCGTCGCTGCGTGCATGAACATGTGGAGAGGAAAGAAATCAATCGAGGAAATGGAGCCTCTATCTGAGAAATCATTAGAGACGGAGGTTGAAGAGCTGGCAATCAAGCTCGGCAATCGCCATAACCGGCGCGACCAGCGCGCCTTGCAGGACATCCACGACGCGGCGATCACCCTGGGCGCAAATTGCCCGCCTGAAATAACGACTATTCCAATCGAAACTGAGGTAATGTCACTCTGGTTCGGCGGCGATGCAGTTAAAGCCCTGGGCAATGGAAAAGTCGGCGGCTATCTGGTGCGTTTCGGCTCCCCGGATCAAGTTGACCTGACCGGCGAATATTTCACGAAAGATACCGACTTTGGCGAACATATCCAGGCTCCGGTTTATTATAACCACGGCCAGGATCCGAAAATCGGAAAACGCAAGCTTAGTAAAGCCGATCTTCATGATGACGAATTTGGAGTATGGGCAGAGACACAACTCAGCCTGCGGGATGAATATGAGAAGTACATCTATGCGCAAGCCGAACAGGGGAAGATGGGGTGGTCATCGGGGACGGCATCTCACTTGGTTGAGACAGAGGAAATTGGTAAAGCGATCTGGCTAAAGAGCTGGCCGCTCGGATTAGATGCAAGCCTGACGCCAACCCCGGCAGAACCACGTAATATGGTAATCCCGCTTAAATCTTATTTAGGCGTTTTACAACAGAAAGAAAGCGAGTCACAGGCTACTGTAGAGACTGCTGACAAGGCGGTGCAGGGTAACGACGCGCAATCGGCTGCAACCAAAACTTTAGAAAATGTTAAGGAGGGTGAGATGGAACTCACAGAAGAAAGATTGAATGAACTGATCACCTCCGCGGCTTCGAAAGCAGCCGAGGAAGCGATCAAAGCCCTGCCGGCTGTCAATCAAGGCGGCGTGCAGGTGACAACGGATGAGGCGGATCAGTCCTGGGCGCATCCGAGCGAATACTTCATGGCGGTGAAGAACGCGGCCATTCATCCGCGCGATGAGGATGTGCGCTTGCGCCCGTTGAAGGCGACCGGCATGTCCGAGGGCGTCCCCGCGGAAGGCGGTTATCTGCTTCAACCCCAGGTGGCGGGCGGGATCATCGAGCGCATGTATGGCGAGGGCGACATACTAAGCCGGGTATCGAAAGACCCGATTGGGCCTAACTCGAACAGCATGCTCTACAATGCCGTCGATGAATCCAGCCGAGTAGCAGGCTCGGCTTATGGCGGCCTGTTGGGATATTGGCTGGGCGAAGGCGGCACCAAAACGCCGACTAAACCAACTTTCCGCCAGGTCGAGTTGAAACTCAAGAAGGTGGCGGCCCTGTGCTATGCGACCGATGAGCAGTTAGCCGATACCGTGGCGTTGGAATCCTGGCTTACCCGGACTGTTCCAAAGGTTTTGATTTGGATGACGGAAGAGGCGATCATCAACGGCAATGGCGTTGCCAAACCGCTAGGCATCATGAATAGCCCGTGCCTGGTCACTCAATTGCGTGTGGATGCCAGCGAAGTCGACGCGACGGACCTCGCCAAAATGTGGTCGCGCCGCTGGAAAGGCGCCGGGGCCGATTACGTCTGGCTGATCAACTCGGACGTAATTCCGCAATTGGTCAATCTGGTTTTGGGCAACTTCCCGCTTTACATCCCCGGTGGGGTGCATGGCGCGCCGGAACCAGCCATCTTCGGGAGGCCGGTAATTGAATCCGAATACTGCCAAACTCTTGGTACGTCGGGAGACATCATCCTGGCGAACTTCTCCGAGTATCAAACCATCGATAAGGGCGGCATCCAGGCGGCTTCCAGTATTCACGTTCAATTCCTGACCGATGAGACGGCGTTTCGTTTCATCTATCGGATTGACGGCGAGCCGCTGTGGAACTCGGCGCTAACTCCGCTGCATGGCAGCAATACTCAATCCCCGTTCGTCGTGTTAGGCGCGAGCGTCTAGGAGGAATGACAACATGTTAAATAGTTTCGTCGGTTATGAAAATATGGTGATGCTCCTGGCTCCTCAGGACATCACGAACGCGGAAACGGTATCCTCGTACATGGATCTGAAGTACGCGCACCAGGCGGCCTTCCTGGTCGTGTTCGGGGCGATCACGTCGGCCACCGCGGCCGATTCCATCCTGGTTACGGTTGAAGCAGCCAGCGTCGAGACCGGCACGGAAGTGGCCGTCGACTTCAACTATCGCATATCCGGCGCTCTGGGAACGAATACCTGGGGCGCGGTGACCGCGGCCACCTCGGCCGGCTTCAGCATCTTGAATGCAGTCGATAACGTGATGGTCTGGATCGAACTCGATCCGGGCATCCTCGTTGCAGACTCGGCGATCGTTGATGCGCGCTACGCGCGGGTGAATCTTTCCTCCCCAGCGGATATGACCGCCTGTCTCGTGTCGGTGATCGGTATCACCGAGCCACGATACGTGCAGACTACTCATCTGAGCGCGACGGGCGCGGCTTCAGCATAAGGTTTACCATGCTCCTTTCTGGAGTAATGGAACAATCGGAAAATGGGAGTTGGGATCCATCCCCCAACTCCCTATCCTCCATTTCCTCTAATGGGCATCTTCGCAAGCTGGCGATAGTCGGCAGCCACCCGAACGGACGCGAGACCGCTCCGCTCGACGACCCGGAATGGGAAATCTGGCTGCTGAATGAGGCCCCCCAATGGCTGGGGGTGCGCTGGGACGGCTGCATACAGATGCACCGTCCGGAGATCTACACCAGCCCGACCAACTTCGCCGCCCAACTCAGACAGATCGATTACTGGACTTGGCTGCAACAGAATCACGGCGAGGGGAAACGCATCTTCATGTATCCGAAGGATGAGCACGTGCCGAATTGCGTTGAATACCCCCTGGAAGAAGTGCGCGCCATGGTGCCGTATCGTTATCTAAGGTCTAGTCCGGCCCTTGCGTTGGCCTTGGGGATTTACCTGGGCTATACGACCATCGGACTGTGGGGATCGGAGCTGACGTCGAACACGGAATACGCTTATCAGGCTCCCAACATGACCTTCTGGATCGGGTTCGCGCACGGGCGCGGGATTGATTTTCAACTTCATTGCTGGGAGAGCGAGTTTGACCAACTGATCTACGGCGTCGAAGGCGAGTTGCGGATCGACCGGGAGTTTTTTGAAAAGCGGGTGGCCATACTCGAACCCAGTTGGCGCACCAATGAATTAGAACTTGCCAAAGTCAAGGACAGACTGAGCGCCGCGATGGTAGATAATGAATTCATCAAGGTATCTGAGTTAATGGTTAAAAGCGACAATCTGGCCCGAATGACCGGTGAAGCGTTGGGAATGCTGGAAGAGGCCAGGCGATACGCCGGGCGGGAGGACTATATCCCGCGCCAGGAGTTCGAATACAACCAGGCGAAGGCCAGGGATGACGGCTCCCCGATGGAAGGGAAGATCAGCCACGCCGAGGGCAAGAGCGAATACGTCTGGAATGCCTGGAAGCAAACCGGAAGGATTGAAGCTCTCAATCAACTGAGGGCATTTACGAAAGAGCAACTCGACTTAGCATACAGCCTGGGGCGTTTATCGGGTGTGTATAAAGAGAACTATATGTACCTGAGCGAATACGACGCCAGGGTGACGGCAGCCGGTGGGACACGCGCGTTACAAGCAGTGGCGGAAGCGCACTGAGCGGGAGGCTCGTTGAAAACGTCAATTATCATCCCGAGCCGCAATGAGCCATATCTGATCAAGACGGTTAACAATATTCTTATCACGGCGACTGGCGATATCGAGATCATTATCATGCTAGACGGGAAACCTTGGGAAACGGAGCTATCGTATGATCGGCGGATCACGATCTTGCGCAGCGAGAAGCCGATGGGCAGACGAAAGGCGACTAACTCCGCGGTCGGCGTAGCGCGCGGCGAATATCTGATGAAATGCGACGCGCACTGCGCATTTGCCGAAGGCTTCGACGAGGTCCTGAAAGCGGACTGCGCGGACAACTGGATCGTGATACCCCGGCGATACGAATTGGACGCTCCCTCCTGGACGATCCTGGATCAGGAACCCGAGGAGGCGATGTTTTACATCTATCCGTGGGGCGATCCGGACAGGATAAGATTCGCCTGCCGGCCGTGGCGAAAGCGGGCCTTAGAGCGAAAGGAAATCTTGCTCGACGAGGATATGGGTTTCCAGGGTTCGATGTGGTTTATGGCCCGTGAGCATTGGGATCGCCTGGGCAAGATGAATGAAAATGGATACGGGTCATTCGTCAGCGAGCCGGAAGAGATCGGGCTGAAAACCTGGCTTGGCCCCTGGGATGGGGCGGTCATGCGCAATAAAAAAACGTGGTATGCGCATTGGTCGAAGCCTCAAACTCACTGGCATGCGGTGAAGGGAAAGCTGGGCTGGATCCCTGAAAAGGAATGGTGGGATGGCTGGGCTTATTGCGCCGATTATTGGATGCGGAATCGTTGGCCCGAACGGGCGCACGACATCGAATGGCTGATCGAAAAATTCTGGCCGCTCCCGAATTGGCCGGAGGATTGGATCGAAAGTAAAGCAGTATTTGCCGATATGCTGCAAAAGGAGACCTAACGACATGAACCCGACACTTCGCACAGAACTGTTGACCGATCCGCTTGGGCGCGGCTATGCCAGCAAAACCGACCAGCAATGCGCCGACGATCTGAATACTAAATATCGTCAAGTTGTGGAGAGTTTGCCGCCTGAAAAGCTGATCCTGTGGTCGGCAGAGGCGGGACGCATTCAAAAAATAGAGACCGCCATGAGCAATACTGGAGGCAACGTTAACCTGCGTGCGGCGGCGCGCGCCTTCTACTTGACCATCCAGGCGTTTGATGCAGCTGACCCGCGCGATAACCGTTGGATAGCATTAGTTGATGGATTGGTGGCTGGGGCAGTATTGACCGCGGCAGATAAGGCGGCCCTGGTAGCGGAAGCTACCGTGCTTAGAAGCCGGGCGGAAGAGCTTGGCTTGGGCACTGTACAAGCAGGAGAAGTTAGAGAGGCACGATTTCAGGGATGACAAAAAAGTCTGTCGCCTTAGTCGGCTTTGCCACTACTTCAAGGCACTTGGCTCACAATTTGCCAAAAGATATTGAACTGTGGACGCTGAATAGAGGCTGGCATTTTGATCAGAACTTTACCAAGATAGATCGCCTGTTTGACATTCATACGCTGGACTACCTGAGCGACCCTAACAACAGCGATACCAGGGCTTGCCAGGAAAACGGCGAGGAAACACACTGGGAATGGCTACAGAAGGATCACGACTACCCGATCTACATGATCGAGGCTTACCCGGAAGTGCATAACTCGGTGCGCTACCCGTTGGAAGTGGTCATGGATGACATCTTCAAGCATCTGTGGCGTAATGATGAGCGGATCGAATTATTATCCAGTGGCTTTGATTTCATGCTTGCCCTGGCGATCCACGAAGGATACCAGCGAATTGAAATTTATGGCTTTGAGATGGCGACAGGTACAGAATATCAATATCAGAAGAATTCAGGCATGTTGCTGATGGGCATCACTGCTGGAAGAGGCATTGACGTGGTGATTCCGCAACAGAGTAACCTGATACCGAGGATGAAGATATATGGATACGAGGGAGCGCAGATGATTTCGAGGCAAACATTAGAGAGCTACGCGCGCAAGGCTGATGAGGAGCGCGACCGTTTCCGGGCAGTGACCAATGCCCGTATTGGAGCGATCCAGCAAATCAACAATAACGGCCACGGAGTTGAGGAAATGGCTAAGGCTCAGGAAGATTATCTGCAAGCATTACAGGCGGCCTCGATGTGGGACGGTGTGCGTCAGGTATTAAACTTATTGATCGCAGAGTGCGATATGTTGGAGGTCTCGCCCGATGATATTGAGGCGGGGATGTCTCTACAACCCGCCTTTGAAGGAGTGAACGATGGTAACAACAATTAAGTGGGGCGCACTGGGAAGCAAGACAACCGCTATCTCATCGTCCAATCTAAATAACCTGGCGGCGGCGGCGCAGAAGATGAGCGCGTCAATCAGCAATGACACCGATCTATATTTATACATGGATGTGATGTTGAAGCTGAGCGCATCCACCGCCAATCGCTGCGTTGGATCACATTGCCGCCTGTACCTGCTACCCGACCTGGGTGACAGTGCGTACAGTTACGGAGGATCGAGTGCTGACCCATTCGCCAACAACTGGGTAGCGAACTTTATATCTGACAGTGGTGCAACGGTAGCCAGGATTAACGTCGTGACCGGTATCCCGATCCCGCCGGAGAACTTCAAGCTTCTGTTGGAAAATCGTACTGGAAGATTGTTCAGTTGCTGCACTGTGCTGAGTTACCGGCGGTACTACGTACAAGGCGTATAGGTTATGAACCGCATCTTTCCTGGTCATCGACAGAGCAGGCCACCGTCTGGACGCTTCACCATCAACCGTGACAGCCCGCAGGCGAAGGGGCTGGTGGCGTGGTTTTTGAATGGGAGGCCAACATATTTTGATCCAGATGTTTCAGGTATTAATGGGGGAACAGTGGTTCTTCAAACTCCAGATTGGCGGATTGATACCGAGCGCGGGTTGGGATTGAATTTTGATAGAACAACTAAAGAGGGCATAGCCTCATTCCCTCGTACTCCTGTTACTGCTCCTCCTTTCACCTTGTCAGTATGGGTTCGTTCTGTAGACGTTACACTTCTTCAAACATTAATGGCTTTAGGATCATCTACAAATAACTGGCATAGCTATATGCTCAACATTGAGAATTCAAAGCCAACAATGGCTACTTACGATGGTACTACTAGGACGCTTAGCACCGCGAGTAACTTAATAAATAATACCTTGTATCACATTGTTGGAATATGGAAAGCGACAAATAATTGGAAAATATACGTAGACGGTGGAAGAGAGACGGCAGTACAAACGAATGATGAAGTTCCACTAGGAATTGGATCAGTGTCTATTGGTGGGCTTTATTATTGGACAGGTTCGGGAATGACGTGGGATGCTAGTTACCACGCAGGTGGTGTGATTTTCGACGCCCGCATTTATAACACTTCCCTGACTGATCAGGAAGTCTATCAGTTGTATTCCCCCGAAACCCGTTGGGATCTGTATCTGCCCGCTGCGCCGCCGCGGTTCTGGAGCGTGCCAGCGGCGGCGCCACCGGCTGGCGCGGCCATTCCCATCTTCGGTAACGATGACCAACTGTTCGGATCGATATTCGGCGGAGCGATTGTGAGGTAATCATGTACCTGGGAAGCTATAAGATTGACGATCTTCTGACCTTCTACGCGAACACACACACGCCCTCGACCGGCGCGGCGGTGGACGCGGACGCTGTGCCTGGGTATCGAGTCTACGAAGATGAGACCGGCACGCCGATCCTGACCGGCTCGATGGCATTATTGGATGATGCCAACACGGTCGGCTTTTATTCGGAACAAGTCACGCTATCGACGGTCAATGGACTTGAGAAAGGTAAATGTTATACGGTGCGCGTGACTGGCGTAGTGGGTGGAGTGACAGGTATTCTGTTACACCAATTCCAGATCGAAGCCGAAGTGGATGCCAATACGATCAGCAGCACGGGCACAGCTTTGACCGCCATTCCCTGGAATGCAAATTGGGATGTGGAAGTTGAAAGCGAAGCCAACGATGCGCTGGTAGCCAACAACCTGGATCATCTGGCGTTGACCGCCACCGCCGCGGCTGATATGACCACAGAAGTTGCAGATAATACAGTCCTGTCCAGGATACTTGGCAACGGTGATACCTCGACCTTCGTTCCAAGTACAGATGGATTACATGCTGCGGGCGTTGACCTTGATGCAATCCTGTTAGATACGGGCACTACGCTTGAGACAGACTTGGATGCCATCATCGCGGCAGTTATAACCAACGCCGCGGGCGCGGACATTGCCGCTGATATCATCGCAGTTAAGGCTGACCTGGATGCCATCATCGCGGCCACCATCACCAACGCCGCTGGTGTAGACATTGCGGCAGACATCATCGCGGTAAAAGCGGATACGGCGGCAATCCTGACAGACACAGGCACAACGCTTGAGGCTGACCTGGACGCCATCATAGCGGCGGTTATAACTAACGCCGCTGGTGTTGATATTGCGGCAGACATCATCGCAGTCAAGGCTGATACGGCAGCGGTTCTTGCCGACACTGGCACAGACGGCGTAGTGGTGGCAGCGGCCAGCAAGACAGACTATGCCCTATCGAATGCTGGTGTGGATGCCCTGTTCGTCAGGGCCTTGACCGAGGCGTATGCGGCAGACGGCGCGGCCCCGACCGTGGCGCAGGCGTTGTTCGCCATCCAGCAGTTCTTACAGGAACGGGCGGTGAGTGGAACGACCGTGACCGTGAAGAAGCTGGACGGTTCAACCACCGCCATGACCTTCACGCTGGATAGCGCCACCGATCCGACGTCGATCACGAGGGCCACGTAATGGCTGACGTAAAGAATATTATTACCTTAGGCATCGGATCCAGTCCGGGAAAGATAATGTGGTTCATCACAATGGGACTGGAAACAGAAGCCGCTCTTACTGGGATAATCGCCCTAACCGTTCAAGAGCGCGAGCTGGCCACTACCACCGGAGCGCGCATCGCAACCACCACAGGCAGGCGCGCCGTCGATTTGACCGTGAAGGATAGATAATTATGGGAAGATCGCAAGATGTTTGGGTCGATCAGACCCCTAAATATATGGCAATCGGCGAGGCGATGAGTTTTACGATGGACTTCGCCGACGTCGGCACACCCACCTCCCCCACCGTGACGGCCTATAACGCCGCCGGGACGGATGTATCATCGACTATGTTGAGCGGCTCGGCGTCGGTAAGCGGCACAATCGTCACGCTTAAGAAATTTACCCCGTCCAGCGTGCAGACCTATCGCCTGACCGTATCCGTGACCGTCTCAGGCAATACCGTGATCGGCGCGCTGGACGTGGTTGTAGTAAGCCTGACGCCTACCGCCAATATCATCAACGGTTATACTACACGCAACGCAGTCTTGGATTTGCTAAGGGTGACTTCTACCGACGCGCCGGACGATAGCGTGATCGACGCGTTGATCGCCCAGGCCAGCCGCTACATCGACCAGAAAACAGGGCGCACTTTTTATCCACGGGTGGAAACACGACTATACGACGTGCCTAGTCCGATGAGTCGGGAGTTATGGATTAATGATGATGACCTGCTGGCGGTAGTTACGTTGACCAATGGCGATACGACGGTACTCACCACGACCGATTATTTCCTGCTCCCACGCAATGATTACCCCAAATACGCCATTGCGATCAAAGAATCGTCATCCGTTATTTGGGAGACGGACAGCAATAACGACAGCGAGGGAGCGATCAGCCTGGCCGCGATTTACGGCTTCCGGCAACAGTACGGCACGCGCGGATTTGTTACCGGAGCCAATCTAAACGAAGCCAGCGGGCTGAACGCCGCCGATACTACGTTCACGATGGTGAGCGGAGCCAACTTCGCCTCGGGGCAGCTGATCAAGTGCGAGAACGAGCTGATGTACATCCTGGGAGTGGCCGGGGCGGATCTCACCGTCCGGCAGCGAGGCGACAACGGCTCGACTGCTGCCACGCACGCCCAAAGCACGGCGGTCACGATCTGGAACGTGGAGCCGGAAATCGAGATGGCGTGCAAGATGCTGGTCGACCAGACTTATCGCAACCGCTTCGGGGAGAACCTGGGCGGGACGGCCACCGTCACCGCGGCGGGCGTGGTGATTACTCCGCAGGATGTCCCCGCGCTGGCGGCGGAGATCATCCACAAATACACGAGGATTGTATGATGCCACAAGAACCGTTGACTATTATGATGCACCTTAAAAAAAGAAGTTTATTGGATTTTTTATTCCACCTTCCAATTGTTTTTAGTAAACATTATATGATTTTCAGGAAAAAACACGGAAGGATATTCTCTATCCGAGGGGCAATGATTTTGTCACGATGTGTCATTGAAACCTGGAGACATAAATGACCTTGGCAATTTCCACCATTTGCGACAGCATCTCCAGCCTGAGCGTTTCTGGACTGACGATCAAGGATTTGAACGAAATTCCCGAGGCAATCACGGGGCGCGATTGCCCGGTGATTTACCCGAAGCCGGACGGGTTCGTCACCAATTTCGAGATGGTCAGGAACAGCTTCGGAGGCGGCTCCACGGCCAAGATGACCGTGACTTACGATCTGACCTACCGGCTGCTCGGCGCGCCGATTGGGGCCGGGCGCGGGCTATTCGATTCGTATAGCCTGATGGTCGAAAAAGTGTACGCTTTTATCGACGCGGTGCTGGCAGTGGATACGATGGATGGTTTGATCGATATTGTCCCGGCGGACGCGACCGCCTTCGGGCCAGTGACCGATCCGGCGGGCGGCATGTTCCACGGCGCGGACGTGATTTTACACGTTATGGAATTCGTGAATTGAGAGGTGAATGATGGCGACCGGAAGAACTTTACAGAAATGGGTGCGGATATATGCGGGAGGCTATGAGCTCTGTTCCGATGCCCGCTCGATTGGGCCGCTGATCTGGCAATATGATATTGCCGATCTGACGACCATGTGCGATGAGGTACGCGGTGGGCTTCCAGTACATGCCAGGCTTGGGATTGGCGTATTGAATGGCGTGATGGATAATACGGCTAGTCATTTACATGATTTACCAATCACATCTGGTTCTCATGTAGTTATGATCCCGATTGGTATCCGTGCCGCGCCGGCCGCGGGTGACCCAGTTTATAATGGCCGGTTTTACATTGATGGCTACGAATCGACCGATGATGGTGGGGCCAGTGTGGTTAATGTGCCCTTCGGTGATTGGGATGTAGCTAACCTGATTAATTACTCAAAACCGTGGGGGATATTAATCCATCCGCTTGGAGCAGAGACAGCAGTTAATACCGCAATTGGCATCGATGATCGCGGCGCGGCTACTGCCCTGGGAGGTTATATGGTTTACCAGGTCACCGCCGGAAATGGTACAGCTACAATCAAAGTTCAAGATGCCGCAACGAACACAAATCCATCCTTCAGCGATTTGACTGGTGCTACATCTGGAGTAATTACAGCCGCGGCCGGTGTTTCTGGCCTAGTGGCGATTGGCGTTACAGCGGATGTCCGGCGTTATTTGCGCTGGCAAATCGTTCTAGGGACGGCAACCACAGTGACGTTCGTTGTGGCGTTCGTCAGAATCTAGATAGAGGAGGATTATGGTGAA
>Ga0209642_10001904_pt1 | contig 13884 bp, 14 predicted proteins | sample RifCSP19_2_FD_184025 | JGI IMG/M metagenome (GOLD analysis project Ga0209642, IMG submission 184025) | Soil microbial communities from Rifle, Colorado - Rifle CSP2_sed 19_2 (SPAdes) (version 2) | ecosystem: Environmental > Terrestrial > Deep subsurface > Rock core/Sediment | place: Rifle... | reverse complement strand
AAAAAGTTCCCCCCTTTAGAAAAGGGGGGTGAGGGGGGATTTCATCAGGCTGTAGGGTGGACGCCTCCCCAAAATACCCTCCCCTTCAAGGGGAGGGGCAGGGTGGGGATGGGGTAACAAGGGCATTTTCAGATGACTTTCAAAGAAACCCTAATCTTCGTAGCAGGCACAACACCGCAGATAATCACAGAGACAATATACGCACTGTCTCAGAAGACCAGTCCTGTGCACCCTGATGAACTATTCATAATCACCACATCCACCGGCAGAAAAAGGATTGAGGATACATTACTGAAACAGGGTGTGCTGAAGGGTCTTGTCAGAGAGTATAATCTCCCGGATATCAGACTTACCGAAGACTCCTTTATTATTGTCAGAGATGAGACCGGCAAAGAGATTGATGACATCAGGGATGAAGTGGAAAATGAGATTATGGGTGATCTTATCACGGCTCTGATACAGAAGTTGACAGCGGATAATGGTGTCAGACTTCACTGCTCCCTCGCAGGCGGAAGAAAGACCATGAGCTTTTATCTCGGCGCTGCACTGCAACTCTTCGGGAGGCCGTGGGATAAGCTCTACCATGTCCTTGTAACACCTGAGTTTGAGACAAACCCGGCCTTTTTCTATAAGCCGAAAAAGAACAGGATGATTGAATGCAGACTGCCTGGCGGAGTCACAAAGCGGCTCAATACAAGGGATGCGGAAATTTATCTGACAGACCTCCCATTCATAAGACTGGGAAACCGCTTGTCCCTGCATGGAAAGGGTTTCACCTATCTCGTTGCTGAAGGACAGAGGGAAATAGACATGGCGGTCATACAGCCTGATGTCAGAGTAAATCTATCAAGAGGAGAGATTTACATAGGGGATTTACTCATAAGGATACCGCCTGTCCAGATTGTTATATATACGGCCTTTTTGAGAGAGAAGCTTGATGACTGTGAAAAACCTGACAGACAATACTGTGCTGAATGCACAGATTGCTATAAGCCGCTCCTGTATCTAAAAAGACATTACATCAAAACGATGTCAGAGGATTATGGAATGCTTTATGGAAACAGTACGGCCAAGTCCGGAGAATGGCGTGATAAATGGTCGGGAGACCCTGCTTTTGACGGTATGATCAGGCAGAACATAAGCAAGATCAACAAGGCCATAAAAAATGACTTCGATGATTCTGCCTTACTGCCATATTACATAATAGCAGTGAGTAAAAAATACGGTGACACGCGCTACGGCATCAGGGTGGACAAGGGGAAGGTAAGGATTGAGTAGAACGTGATAAATCTAATCCCCTTGACTTGTTGGCTGGACAACCTATAATTAGCTCTGTCTGGAGGGTAAATAAAATGGCTGAATTAAAGATTAAGCTTAGTGAAAAAGACCAAAAGGCACTTGAAGAACTTGCCAGGGATAATGCAACAGATCCGGAGACATTGATCCATACCCAGCTTATGAACCTTATCAGGACGTATCAGGGTAAAGGGCTGACCCCAGGCCTGAAAAAACATCTCAACGCAAGTATTAAAGAAAATCTGAATCTCCTGAAAAGGCTGGCGCGGTGATCTATCTCACACTGGAAGACCTTTTAGAAATTCATAGAAGAGTTATTGAAAGCACTGGTGGTTCAGATGGAATACGTAGTATTCCTATGCTGGATTCAGCAGTTGCAAGACCACAAGCCACCTTCGGTGGTATTGACTTATATCCCTCCATGCCGGAAAAAGCAGCAGCACTTCTGCATTCCATTATTTGCAACCACCCATTTGTTGATGGAAATAAGCGAACCGGTTTTACCTCTATGGATGTATTCCTCCGGTTAAATGGCTACAACCTGGCAGGTGGTGAAGATGAAAAATACGACTTTGTTATGGGTATAGCTTCTGAAGCTATTTCTTTCTCAAAGATAGCCAGTTGGATTGAGCAAAGAATAGAAAGCCTTTAAATTTATATGAGGCCAGAACAGAAACATTTCGGAAACATTTTTCCTGTTGCAATTAAAATCATAATAAGTTAAATTTCAGCCTGTAGGGTGTTTGTCAGAGGACTTGTTCCGGTGCAATCTGACGTAATAGTGCCAACAAATATTTCCCTTTCTGCCATCTCCCCTTGGGGGAGATGGACAGGGTGAGGGGGAAGGCACATCAACTGGCAGGTTGGGCACTGCCCGCCAAGACACCTGAAAAGCGGAGATACCTAATGGATCAGAGAGAATACCGGACGGTGGTGCTGGCGGCGTTACTGCATGGGGGAATAGATGCTAAGAAAAATCACTTTTGAAGTAGAAACAATAACGCCCATGTTTCTTTCAGGGGCAGACCAGAGTAAAGCAGAGCTCAGGGCTGCAAGTATTAAAGGCTTGCTACGTTTCTGGTGGCGGGCTTTGCAGGCAGAAAGCGATATAAACAAATTGCGTGAAAGAGAGAGTCAGATATTTGGAAGTTCGGATGTTGAAAAGGGTGGCGGGAGTAGTTTTTCAATCAGGGTATCCCATGACGGAGATATAAAAACAACAAGAACAACCAAATTTCTTGATAATCCAAATTATAAAGTTTCTGTTGAAGGTAAGACATTCAAAATGAATATCTTGGCATACCTGGCATATGGCTTGTATGATTTCAAAAAAGGGTTTTTAAGAGATTATATCGCTCATGGAGAGAAATTCCACATTATTTTTAATATTAAGAGAGAGGATTACTTACAAGATATTGTCAGAACGATGTTTGTTTTTAGCCTGTTCGGGGGAATAGGGTCGAGAAATAGAAATGGTTTCGGTTCATTTGATATATCCAATGGAAGTGAATCGTTTAACACGATGAAAGACACCTTTGTTATTGATAATCCCTACAAAGCCGGAAATTTGCATAAAATTATAAAAAGAGAGGTTCCAATTTCTGATTATCCATCTTTTTCAAAAGGCACGAAGATATTTAAAGCCCAAAAGTCTTTTAGTTCTGTTTTTGACTCATTAGCCGATGTAGGCAAGATTTATAGAAGTGGCAGGATTAGTCTGGAGAATCGTCATCAATTCCAGAAAAGACAGTTCATAGGTGCTCCATTGGATCCTCCAAAAGAAACTTTCGAATCTTTTCTTGAACGTCATGCAAAACCATATTTCATAAAGATAGCTAAAGAGGATAATAGCTACCGCTCGTATGTATTGTACCTTCCGTCACAATACTGTGAAGGAAAAGAAAGGGAAGACAGGAAAGAGCGGGGGGAACATAAAATAATTGACCACTCGGCTGTAAACAGACAATTTGATGCAGTTTGTACCCAGTTCAATGAGTTTCTTGTACAACATATGGACACAGTTATTTAGAGAGGAAATATTTGAATGGACGCTAAATTACTCATAAAAAAAATCCAGGCGCTTCTGCACGATCCGCCTGAGAAGCCGATCATTCTTGGGAAAATAGGTCATGAAGGCAGGGCGAAGGAGGTAATGGGGACTATTATTAATGAAGCAAACATACCAGATGATGTCAGAACTGCCGACCACATAGCCTCTGCCGCCGACAGAATCAATCTGCCCAAGGAAGAGCATTTTGTAACTGACTTCTGCAGGAATCCCGTAATTGTACATCCTCTGTCAGGGAAACAATTTGATCTGAAAAGTTTGGCGCAGGTAGATGTGAGAGACATTACAGACACAGTAGACAGGTCAATTGTTAAACTTGGGGATAAATACAGAGGTGACAATAAAAGGCTCTATCTTGCTTTATGGAGGGAGTTGGTCGAGTCTTTGAAAACAGATAGCGCCGGTTCTGCAAGATTGGGACAGCTCTGGGAACTGCTGCCGGCAGATACGAGGATTCCCGATCATTCAATATGGGAGCATAAGAGAGTCACGTCCGCAATCGCAGGTGCCTTGCCGAAGCCTGCGTTTCTCCTTTTTGCAATCGGCCCTGTTCAGGAATTCATAGCGACGGCTCGAAAGACGCAAGACCTGTGGGCAGGCAGCTATCTTCTATCCTATTTGTCATGGAGTGCGATGAAGGTTGTGTCTGAGAAATTTGGACCTGACAGTATGATATTCCCTGACCTTTGTCGCCAACCGTTTGTAGATATGTGGCTTATCAAAGATAAGAAATTGGAGTTTATAGAACCAAAAGGAGCGGAGCTTTCTTCACCGACCCTTCCGAACCGATTTTTAGCAATCGTTCCTGAAAGCTCTGTTGCAGACATTGCCAATAAAGCGAAGGAAGCAGTCAAAGAGACCTTCCTGTCAGCCTGTATTGCTGTCAAAGACAAAATGGCTGAAAAGCTGGAAATATCTTCAGGTGAATGGGATGCTGTCTGGCAGCGACAGACAGAAGATTTCATTGAAATCTATTGGGCTGCTACCGCAGTGGATAACTACTCAGAATTCCTAAGCAGTTATAAATCGTTATTGGATATTAAATCTGATTGGGAATTTGACAAATTATTAAAAGAATACGAAAAGGGTTTTGCTCCAAATATCGGTACAGTGTATGGGCAGATATACCGTCTGACTGAAAAGTCGCTCGGTAGCAGGAAGGCAGTAAGGGACTTTAAACAGCAAAGCGAGCCTAACTTCAAGTGCACATTGTGCGGGGTAAGGGAACCTGTGCATAATGGGGGAAAATGCTCAGAAGAATTCGGCGCATTAAAAGGATTCTGGCAGGATACGGTAATGTCTGCCTTCCCGCAGATACGGAAATCTGAAAGGCTGTGTAGTGTATGCATAACTAAACGGCTTTCATCAAAACATTATTTTAAAGATGTATTGAAATTTGACATAACTGATAACTTTCCGTCTGTCAGTATTATTGCAACATCAGCATTTATGCTCAGGGTTATCGAAAACATAAACAGAAATCATCTGTCTGTCAAAGTTAAAAACTATGTCGAATCAGTGAAGAATATTGCTGGTGACCGCTGGTCAGGGATACCGATGCCGATGGTAATTCGTGCTTGCAGGGATGAGATAAGCAAAGAATTTGCGAGGCTTGAAGGTGATTGGCTCTATAAGGATGCCTTTGACAACAAAGATGCCTTGCTTGAGGAAAGCAAAGGCAGATTTCCAATAGAAGATTTTAATCAGCTTTTCCAAAATGCCAGGGATAGATATGAGGAATTATTTGATGCAATCAAAGAGTTTGATACAGGCAAGGAAAAGAATGAGCAAATAGGTAAGCCCTCAGCATACTATGCAGTTCTCCTCATGGACGGAGATAATATGGGCAAGTGGCTGTCAGGTGAAATAGCCCCAAAGATAGAAAATATATTGCATCCATCGGTTAGAAATTCTCTTGATGTAAGTTGGGATGCTTTAAAGAACATGGAGAGACCGCTGAATCCTTCGCTCCATCTTGCCATGAGCAAGGCATTGCGGGACTTTTCACTGACTGTGGCAAGGGAGATAGTTGAAAAAGATCATCTTGGAAAGCTTGTCTATGCTGGCGGCGATGATGTCCTTGCCTTTATCAGTCTCAGAGATCTGCCGGAGGTGATGAGGAAATTGAGGGCATATTTTTCGGGTAGTCTCAAATCAGATATTGAGACTAGTAAGGTAACTATAGATTTTGAGGAAGGGTCTGGTTTTGTTCCAGTTGATGATAAAGGGTATCCTCTCAATGTTGACAAGCATGAAAAACACATTAAAGGTTTTATGCTTTCTATGGGCACTAAAGCCACTGCAAGCATGGGGGTAGTCATTTCCCATCACTCAAGCAATCTTTCTCAGGTTCTGGATGAAGTGCGGACTTGCGAGAAACAGGCAAAGAAACTGAAAGACAAAAATGCCTTCTGTATAGCCCTTGCCAAGCGTGCTGGAGGGACAGAACACATTAAAGTAAAATGGTTCTACGACTTACCCCCCTTAGAAAAGGGGGGGATGGGGGGATTTTACGAATCAATTCCTCTTCTTCGTGCATGGGCAGATGCGTTTTATAATGATCACATTTCACCTAAGTTCGTCTATACATTCAGGTCAGAGACAAAAGGACTTGAGTATGAAGACGCGAAAGGCAAGAAAATTCAATTGCCAGCAGAGGCAATCAGGCTTGAACTCCAGCGCATCGCGAAAAGGCAGACAAAAGGTAAGAATAATGATCAAGTTAAAGACTTAATTGACGGCCTTATGCGACTTCATGCAGGCGGATTAACAATTGACGATCTCGGTAAATTCCTGTCGGTTGCGGCTTTTATGGGAAGAGAGGGGAACAAATGAAATTATTCATAGAGCCTAATGATATCCTGATGTTCAGGGATGGCAAACCCTTCTCCGGCGGTGATGACCATTTTGCGCAGGGCACGTTTCCACCTTCGCCGTCAACGGTTTATGGAGCTTTGCGCTCTCATATTCTCAGCACAGCATGGCCGGAATACGACAAATTCGCTGCGGGGGATGAATCAGTTCCCGAACAGGTTAAAAATGAGATCGGCACACCTGCATCAATCGGTGCTTTGACGATAAGGCAGTTCGCCATTGCAAAGAAGGAAGGAGATGGCATCGAGCAATATTTTCCAATGCCAAAGGATATTGCAAAGGAGAAAGGCAAGGACAATGGTAATCTTTACATGCTGAAGCCTGAAAATATATTGCAGAGTAAAATCATGACTGACTTCCCTTCGGATTTGCAGCATCTGTGGTATCCGTCTGAAAAGGCCCTTGAATCTGTCGCAGGCTTTTTGTCTCAAACAGCAATGTCTGAATATCTCTCAGGTAAAACACCTGATAAATGGACAGAGAACAAAAAGTTATATGAAACAGAGAAGAGAACAGGCATTTGCAAGAGCAGGACAAAACGGAGTGTTGAAACCGGTGGGCTTTACAGCGTTGAATATTTCAGGCTGAATGATAATACAGGATTTACTGTTGAGGTTGAAGGGACGCAGTTGCTGCCTCCTAAATCCGGCCTGTTGAGGCTTGGAGGTGATAACCGCACAGCATTTTATTCAAAGGCAATATGGAACGACATCCCTGTTGAAACCATCAAGAAAAGGATTTCTGAGACAGGCAGGTTCAAAGCTGTCCTTACAACACCTGCAATATTTACAAACGGTTGGATCCCCAGCGGCATAGACAATAAAACAATGACAGGTTTTCTGAATAGCATAGAGATAAAGCTCATCACTGCATGTATTGGAAAGCCCATTGGCATCGGGGGCTTTGACCTTGTGAAGGGTAGGCCAAAAGATATGAAAAAGGCAATTCCGGCAGGCAGTGTGTATTACCTTGAACTCAAAAGCGGCAGCGTGGATGAGCTTTTCAAAGGAATTTGGCTTAAATCAATAAGTGATGAAAAGGCTAAGGAAGGTTTTGGAATAACCTTGATAGGAGGATATTGATAATGTTTAAGAAAGCAAGAGTAATGTTTATCTATACCGAAACATCCCTGCACTGCGGCAGCGGCACAAGCCTCGGAGTAATTGACCTCCCGATACAAAGGGAGAAATATACCGATTATCCTGTCTGTCAGGCATCGGGCGTAAAAGGCGTGGTGCGGGAATGGTTTGAAAAAAAGTATGACGAAAAAGACCCCAAAATTAAATATACCTTTGGCCCCGACTTTGGCAGGGGCGACGGCGACGCACATGCCGGAGCGGCGACATTTACCGATGCGAGGCTTTTGCTTTTTCCAGTACGCTCGTTAAACGGTGTTTTTGCCTATGCTACATCTCGCTTTGCATTGAGCAGGCTGAAAAGAGATTTGGAGATGGCAGGGGTCAATGTTGACTGGCAGATTCCTGCGGATCAGGGAGATAAGATTTCAGGTGTGGAGGGAAGCAAAATAAAGGACAGTAATAACAAAGTCGTCCTTGAGGAATATACCTTTGACTTTCAGGCAGACGACAGTGTGAAGGCAATTGCAGGATGGATTTCTAACAAAGCTATACCGGAAGGCACCGAATATGCCTTCTGGAAAGAAAAGGTAAAAACAGATTTACTCATCCTTCCCGACAATGCCTTCAGAGATTTTGTTAAATTCTCGACAGAAGTGCAGGCAAGGATAATGATTGACAATAAAACTAAAACTGTAAAACAAGGTGCACTCTTTTATGAAGAATCCCTTTCCTCTGACTCATTGCTTTACTCGGTTGTTATGGCGCATGACCCAGCTTGTGATAAAGACAATAGACCAGACAAGTTGAAAACAGATGATGATGTGATTGCATTCATAGCGGAAATAGACGGCAAGCGACTTCAATTCGGTGGAGACGCAACCATCGGCAAGGGGATTGTTAATGTCAATCTTCTGAGTGGAGGGGTGCAATGATAGTCTCTAAAGAACAAGAAAGGGCTAAAATGGCATGGGAGCTGGCAAACGCTGTTCCTAACCATCTAATTGATAATTATGCTTCTGTAGTTAAAAGTGCTCCAGTCATGATTCTTACTAACGGTTTAGGGCAGGCACTTGCTTTTATCATCTCAAAATCAAAGAGCAAGGAATATAGTCTTCTCTATGATCATCTTAATAAATGGCTTTCTGGCAATGTTGTTTGGACTCAAAGTGAAGATATTTCAAATGACTTAATTGAACGGGTGATTCATGAAAAATCTCAGGGTTATAGAATGGCAACAGAGGAAGCCCTGGCTTTTCTTGCATGGGTCAAGAGATTTGCAACTGCTTTGGAAAAGGGGGGAGACTGATGAAGCTCCCCCTGCCTGCTGAAACGAGAGATTATTTTGGAAATGACAAAAACCGCCTTTTGAAAATAAGCAATCTGGGACTGCTGTTTAATAAGTATGTCTATTCATGGCAAGAAGGCTGGCAGAAGAAAGACGAAAACGCCAGAGAATTCCGTGATGATATTTCCAAAATACAATTCGATAAAAAGTATGCTTTATCCGTTTATGCCCGCCAAAAAGCAGTAGTTCAAGGATTACAAAACTCCGGCTGGCATGATGAATCATTCGAACTAACTTCCGATACCCGTCTCATCATCGGGCTTGGCGGCACAAGCGTTATAGAAACAGGAATGACGCTGCATCCGTTATACGGCTTTCCGTATCTTCCGGCTAGCGGATTAAAGGGGCTTGCAAGGGCTTATGCTGAAATAGGCTGCGATGCCCAAAAAGAAGATCTGCTTCAAGTCTTTGGTTCAGAAGATAAAGACCCACGATACGCAACAAACAACCAACAAGGGAAGGTCTTTTTTATGGACGGATTGCCGACGTCGTTTCCCAAACTTGAACTTGATATTATGAACCCTCATTATGGCGATTATTATCAGGAGAAAAAGGATAGTAAGGGTAATTCTATTCCGCCTGCGGATTATCTCAACCCTATGCCTGTCACTTTTCTTACTGTAGCGCCAGGACAGACGTTCTTTTTTGCGGTATTTTCCAGAGATGAAGGATTTGCCGTGAAAGGAAAAGAATGGCTCATGGGCGGGCTTACAGAACTTGGTGCAGGTGGCAAGACAAATGTGGGATACGGATATTTTAGAATCAGCGCAACTCCAACACAAAGAGTGGACAAAAATCTTCAAGTTACTGAGGCAAATTCTGTGCCTAAGCCCACCCTCTGGGAGAATGCCTCCTTAACCTGGAACCCTGGAAATATGACACTTACAGCAACAAAAGATAACAAGAAGGCTGAGTTAAAACTGGGTGGTAGCAAGGACAAAGTACCTGAAGCTCTTCGTAACAGGCTTTTTGAAAAGAGAAGGACAGTTACGACTAATGTTACTGTTGAGCCTGTAGGAAATAACTTAAGGATTGTCGAAATTCAATAAAATCTATAAACTACATATGTAGAAACGTTAGATCAGACAGGTAACGGTATGAAAGCAATTCAGGATATTGAACCAACTGAGAAGCTCCTAAAATGTCTCCAGGCAGCTAAAAGACGTATCAGCGGCGAGTATAATGTAGACAGGATTGTACTGTTTGGTTCTGTTGCCACGGGGCAGTTTGATCATGAGTCGGATGTGGATATCCTCATTGTACTTAAAGATCATCCAAGCCACAGAATTCGCAATCGAATATCCACTATTATCCTAGATATTAATCTTGAGTATGATGCGAATCTCAGTGGTTTAGTTGTAGATAAAAAATCATGGGATGATGGCCTCTTATCAGTGTTACCGATTCACGATGAGGTAGAGCGAGAGGGAATCCTCATATGACTGAAAATAATGCAAGAGCAGAAGTAGTGCTCTACCAATGTTGACCTCTTTAACTAAGGAAAGACAGTCTATAGAAGATGCGAATCAGGAATGAGTGGAAATATGAAGGTTAAACCACTACTTTATTACAAGACAAAAGAAGAAATAGAGGCTTACAGAAAGAAACCTGTTTTAGAAAAACTGATCTAATGTTAAACGAACTGGATGTTCTTAAAATTGTCACAAAAAGGCTGGAATCGTCCGGCATTCCTTATATGATAAGTGGTTCAATAGCAGCCAATTTCTATACAGCACCAAGGATGACTAGGGATGTAGATATTATTATAGAAATCGGGGAAATGGATGCTCAAAAGATATTTTCTCTTTTCTCAGGTGATTTTTACATAGACCTGGAATCGGTAAAAGATGCTATCCGGCATAAGCAGATGTTCAACATCATCCATAATGAGGCCATCATCAAGGTTGATTTTATTATAAAAAAGGATACAGAATACCGGAAGTTAGAGTTTGAACGGAGGCGCAGCATTGTTTTTGGTCAGGAGAGGATTGATATTACATCGCCGGAGGATCTTATTATCTCCAAACTTTATTGGGCTAAGGACAGTCTGTCAGATTTGCAAATCAGGGATGTGCAAAACATGCTAAGGACTGTTCCCGATCTCGATATTGGCTACATTGAGAAATGGGTGGCAAAGCTGGGGCTTGAGATGGTATACAGAAAGGCTAACAAATGAAAGATACAGCGCCGGAGATTGAGGTTCTTTTTTATCAGATGATGATGAAAAAGAGTGGTCAGGAAAGAATGATGATGGGGTTTTCCATGTTTGATATGGCTCGCATGCAGGTTGAAGCAGGGATCATGGCAGATAACCCTAATGCTACCGGACAGGAAATCAGGAGAGAGATATTCCTGCGCTTTTATGGACATGAGTTCTCCCCTGAAGAGCGGGACGAAATCCTGAATCGTATATTATGAGAGTAATGACAACTATCCTCGTTTCCCTTATCAGTGATCAAACAATACCCAATATCCTTGCAATTGAACATTTCAAGCCGGATGAGCTGCTATTTGTCACAACAGAGGAAATGGAGAGGAAGAATAAGGTTCCTGCAATAATGAGTACATTAGATAGACTGGGACTGAAATATGCGGACCGGTCAAGTAAAATTACTGTTCAAGAGGATTCTATTCTCGATTGTCACAGAAAAATGGATAGCTGGATTCAGGAGAGAGAGGATGCCGAATTTATAATAAATCTCACATGCGGAACAAAGATTATGTCGATTGCTGCTTATGAATTTTTTAAAGACTATAGCAGTAAGATGATCTATATTCCTGTACCAAAGAATGGATTTATTGTCCCCTTTCCGAAGAAGAGTCCGGGGAAACCTATTGAGCTGGATCTAAGAGTGAACGTGATTCAGTATCTGACGGCTTATGGTCTAAATGTGGTAAATGAGGCAAAGCTGAGAAGTTATCATGAAGAAGCAGTAAGGCGAAGAGAATTATCTGAATGGATTATGAATAATTATGATAATATCAAGAACTTGCTTATTTGGCTAAGTGGAAACTTGAGGTTGCATCGTGATGATAAGGAGTATAATTTTACCGGCTCATTTTCCGGAGCAAATGGAGAAGAGAATAATTTCCTGGGAAAACTTGGCTTTATTTATAATGGTAGTACAGTTTCCAGGAAGTTGACGAGGTCAGAAATCAGGTATTTGACCGGAGGATGGCTCGAAGAATTTTGTTTCAATAAGGTTTTAGGGTTTCAGCACCTTGGCATAGATGATGCCGTAATCGGCCTTTCTCTTATGAATCCTCAGGGTAGGGATAATGAATTTGATGTCATGTTCACAAAGGAAAATGCCCTTTACTTTATTGAGTGTAAATCCCTTGATCAGTATGAAGATAAGGATACCAATGTGCTATATAAAATAGGAGCCCTGCAAAAGGAATTTGGGCTCAGGGTAAAAAGTTTCCTCGTGACAACTTCGCCTTACATCCTTAAAAATGGGAAATTGAAGCAGTCTGTATCCGCAAGGGCTGAGCAATTTAATACCGTGGTAGTGCCACCATCGGATGTTCATAGACTTGAAGAAATTCTTAGGCGAGAATTAAAGATTTTTCAGGATACTCTGGACAAAGTGAATAAATACCACGAAAAGACGCTGCGAGGGCTTTCTGAGGGCTGAACAAATAATAATTGACGTAAGTACTTTATACTCAGAAACAGACACAGCCAGACTTTTTGACCTTCCGGCATATATCAGTAAAGCCCAGGATTTGGCAGGTGAAGGCAACGAGGTTGTCCTCACGGGCCCCGCCCCTGTCTGGCTCTATCTCAAGATTGCCCATGCCCTTCACGGCAAGTCGCGGAAGCTTACCTATCGGTCCCCTGTTACCGGGGATGTGACCATCTTTGATCACTCGCCTGATTGATGTTCACAGAATAAAAACATTTCCGAAACATTTCTTTTACTGACACCTGCTAAAATTTCATTTATCCTCTTCCCATGAACAGGTCTCTCTATCTCATTGCATACGACATCACTGACAACAGGAGGCTTAACAATGTGCGCTATTTCCTGAAAGGATACAGCACTGGCGGGCAGAAGTCTGTGTATGAATGTTTCCTGACTGACGGGGAGCTGCGATATGTGATGAGGAAGCTTGAAGGGATGATCAGACGAGAGGAGGACAGGGTCCATATTTTTACTATGGACGGACGGAGCAGGACACATGCGTTGGGCATAGCCGTCCAACCTAAGGATCCGCAGTATTTTTACGTAGGATAAAATTCATGGGAACTCTCTACATAGACAGGAAGGATGCACACATCAGGCTTGACGGCAATGCCCTTGCCTTCTATTCCAGCGGAGACAGGCAGGGCATAGTCCCGATAAAGCCCCTGAAGCGGGTTGTGATCATTGGCAACATCACCATTGATGCCTCTGTCCTCCACAGGCTTGCTGATAATGATATAAGTGTGCTGTTTCTATCGGGTAAGAGAGGCAGGTTTTGCGGTATGCTTCATGGCAGACTGCATAATAACGGCCTTCTCAGGGTCAGACAGTATGAGAAGTGCATCGAAAAGGGTAAAGATTCTGGCATCTTATTTCCGGTCAAATTCTCCATGGATGTTGTGCTAAGGAAGATAAGTGCTCAGGCGGACTTACTGAGGGAGGCCATGAATAGCCGTGCCGATCTGAGGTTTCCGCTGAAGACAGCGTCAGATACGTTGGAGAAAGTCATAAACAGCATAAACAATCTCTCAGTATCAGAAGGTATATATGATGAAACACGGCTTGATACCATCAGAGGCTACGAAGGCGGGGCATCGGCATCCTATTTCGCTGCCTTCACGAAGCTCTTCCCTGATTCCCTCAACTTTACAAAGAGGACAAGGAGGCCGCCTGAGGATCCTGTAAATGCACTGCTGTCTCTCTGTTATACATTACTCCATTATGAAATGGTGCGTGAGGCGGAGGTTATTGGATTAGACCCTACGATAGGGTTCTATCACCAGTTTGAATATGGCAGGGAATCCCTTGCCTGCGACCTTGTGGAGGTCTTCAGACCGGAGGTTGACAGGTTTGTTTGGAAGATATTCAGAGAAAGGATATTCGCAGAGCGGGATTTTTCCTGTGAGGATGAAAGACCGGGGTGTTATCTGAAAAAGAACAGCAGGAGCAGGTTTTATCCATTGTATGAAGAATGGGCGCAGGAAATGAGGCCTCAATTTATAGAAGAGGTAAGAAGCCTTGCGCGCAATATTA
>Ga0209642_10001898_pt1 | contig 13896 bp, 14 predicted proteins | sample RifCSP19_2_FD_184025 | JGI IMG/M metagenome (GOLD analysis project Ga0209642, IMG submission 184025) | Soil microbial communities from Rifle, Colorado - Rifle CSP2_sed 19_2 (SPAdes) (version 2) | ecosystem: Environmental > Terrestrial > Deep subsurface > Rock core/Sediment | place: Rifle... | reverse complement strand
GGCGTCATCGGCCTGCAGGGCGTGGCGCTGATGATGGCCGAGGGCGTGGACTTCTTCGACCCCAAGCAGCTGGCCATCGGCGCGTCGATTTTGGTTGTGGGCATCGGCGGCGCGGCCTTTCCCGGCGGGAACATCCCCATCTGGGGCTGGCAGTTGCCGTCCATCGCCACCTCCGCCGTGGTCGGCATCCTGATCAACCTGATCTTCCTGATCTTCCCGCCGGAGCGGTACGTCCCGGCGGCCCGCATGGCGGAGATGCGCGCCGCGAAGTGAGTGAGGGGAAGTAGTCTGCCGCCTGTGCATGGAGGTCCGGTCGAATGTCTGAACGGCTGACCGGTGCCATCCGCAAACACCCGGCGCCCGTCACGGTCTTCGTGCCGCACTACGCCATGTCCGGGGGCACGCTGATCGCCCTGGCCGCCAACACCTGGTGATGGATGAGAACGCGGCCCTGGGGCCGATTGACCCGCAGTTGATGCAGTAGAACGAGGGACCCTACCCGGCGCCTTCCATTCTGGCGGTCGTCAAACAAAAGGGCGCGGACAAGGTGGAGGACAAGACCCTCCTGCTCGCCGACGTCGCGGAGAAGTCCCTGCGGCAGGTCCGCGGCTTTCTCACCTGGTTGCTGACCGAAGTCGTACTTCCCGATCGGGCGGAAGAGGTGGCCGCCGCCCTGACCGACGGGCGCCCTGCGCCAGTTGGGCCTGGCGGTGCACACCGACATGCCGCCGGAGGTGTACCGCCTGATGGAGCTCTACCCTCAGCCGATGCGCCGGCAGCCCGCGGTGGAGTACCTGCCGCTCCCGGGGCCGGCGCCGGCGGGCCGCCAGCCGGTCAAACGGTAGCCGGGACCCTTCGGAATTTTCACGTCTCGGGCCGGGCTGGCCACGGCAGCGGGGGCTCTCAAATGGGGATAGCCGGGCCAGGCCGGAAGCAGCGGGTTTCGGATCGCGGCCAAAATTAGAGCCAGGGCGTGTTTAGCCCTGGCTCTCCGAACGGATGCCAAGCTGACTTGCCAGGGGCCCTAGACGTGCGGTCCCTCTTCGCTGGGGAGAAATGCAACCTTCGAGATCCGCTCGTCAACCCCCAGCGCCTTGAGCTTGGCGCTGTCCCCGGTCTTGATGGCAGTGGCTTCCTCCGGGGTCAGGTCGTACCCACGGAGAGCAGCTTCGGGATTCTCCTTAAGCTGCTTGCGGAAATGCTCATCCGCCATGGCCTTCTGGACGAGAGCCTCCACGCCAGCCTTCGACATGTCATTCACCTCCTTTCCCGTTGATGATCTAGCGGTTGCTGCGCGTGGTCATCAGGCTCCCGCTTGCTTTTCTGGTGAGAGGCCCGATCACCACTTCGCGTTAGTCCACCAGCCGCAGCAATTTCGACACCCGCTCGTCTAGCTCTCCAGAGAACCTCTCCCTGCTCAACGCTTCCAATTCGCGAAACGCCGCCAGGAGTTGGGGCGATGGGGTGATCCCGCGAGCCGCGAGCAACTCCTCCGGGTTCTGGACAGCCTCTCGACGCAAAGACGGATCCGTGAAGAGCTGGCCCAGCAGTCGCCGGAGCCGGATCCGCTGCACGAGGGCCCGGATGGCGGCTTCGAACGCCTCTGCAGGCGCCTCCCGCCACGCGCTGAGGGTTTCCGCAATCTTACTATGCTCCTCGACCACGTTGTGGCACCTTGAACAGACATCAATGTGCTTGGCAGCGTCATGCTCAAGAGTCCTCAGTAGGCCCGCCGACAGCGCTACGAGCGTTTCCTCGTCTACATGCTCCATTGACTGCTTCCTACCATACTAGATGCGCTAAGTGTCAGATTTCTTCCACAAAGTTCCAAAAAAAATGATGCCAGACTGCTGGTACCCTCTTGATATTCGGCGGCAGCCTCTACGGAACCTGCTGGACCTTCGACCGGAGTTTCATGAGGCAGCGGGCCAGCCGACTGGCCACCGTCCCCTCCGGAATGGCCAGCGCGTCCGCGATCTCCTTGTAGGACTTCCCCTGGAAGAAGAACAACGCCACGATCTGCTGGCAAGGCTCGTCGAGTTCGCGCAGGGCAAGGGCGAGGATGTGAGCACGTTCAGTCTGTTCCAGCATCTCTTCCTGGCCTCGGTCCGCCATCCTGTCCGACAGGGCTTCGCCCGGGCGAACCCGCCGGAGATGAGCCGCGCAAACGTTCAGGACGACCTGGCGCAGCCAGGCCCGAAACGTCCCTTCTCCCCGGTATCCAGGTAGACCCTCGAACACCTTCACCATGCTCTCCTGAAGCACCTCGCGGGCATCCTCTTCGTTGAACCCAAAGGCGCGCACGGCGATGGTATGAACATACGAGGCGTAACGCTCCACTAACATCCGCCAGGCCTCTTCGTCGTGTTCCAGGCAGCGGGCGATCAGATTCTCGTCCCGCTCCAGCTCAGGCATCCGCTTGCCGCCTCCCCACCAGCGCAATAGCATACCGGTCCAGCGACACCACCACCTCGAGGGCTCGCTGCAGGTCCTCGACGGTGACCTGCCGGATGCGGGAGACAGTCTGGTCAAAGGGCTCGATCTGGTGGAGCAATTCCTCAATCCCGATGATGCTCGCCACAGAGAGGACTGTCTCGAAGTTTCGCGCCAGGGACCCCTCATAGTTCGTCTTCGCCGCGGCCAATTCAGCTCCGGTCACGCCCCCACGGCGCATCCGATCGAACTCATCCAGGATGATCGCGCTGACCGTCTCTGTGTGTCGGGGGGCGCAGGCGGTGTAGACGGCGAAATACCCCCGGTCGGCGTAGCTCATGAGGACCGAGGAGACGTCATACACCAGCCGTCGTTCTGTGCGCAGCACCCGGTGCAGGCGTGAACTTGCCCCCTGTCCGAGGATGATGTCGAGCAGGCGCAGCGCGTAGCGGCGGGGATCGCCCATGCCGATCGTTTCCACACCCAGGACGAATTGGGTCTGGTGCGTGTCCTTGTCCAGAAAGGCGCTACGCCGTGGTGTGGCCATGGACGCGGTCTCATCGTTCTCCAGCGCAGGGCCAGCTTTGAGGGATCCCAGTCGTGCCGCTACGAGCCGCGTCAGCGCGTCGTGGTCAACGTTCCCGGCGGCTGCCAGCACGATGCGGTCAGCGGCCAGATAACGCGTCCAGTGAGCGGCCAGGTCCGCGGCCGTCAGGGCGGACACGGACGGAGGCGTCCCCGTGACCGGCCGGGCCAGCGGGTGGCCGTCCCACAGCGCTTCCAAAAAGAGGTCCCAGATGATCTGATAGGAGTCGGCGTTGAGGCCAATTTCCTCGAGGATGATCTGTCGCTCCCGCTCCACCAGAGCCGGATCGAACGGGCCGGCGTCGAGGAGGTCGGCAAACAACTGCACGATCATTTCCGCATAGGGAGCGAGGACGACAGCCTGGAGTGCGGTGTACTCACGCGTGGTGACGGCATTCACCTGCCCGCCGGTGGCCTCAACCGCCTGCCCCACTCCCTCCCGGCGATGGGCTTTGGAGTTAGAAAAGAGCAGGTGTTCCAAGAAATGAGCAATGCCCGGGTGAGGGCCGTCGTGGCGGCTGCCGACCTTGAAGAAGAGCTTCAGGGCGGCAAGCGGGCTCTCCGGCCGGCGAACACTAACGACACGGAGACCGTTGGGCAGAATGGAGCGGCGCGGCGTCTTCGCCTCAGGCTTCACCGATGGCTCACTCGAGCTCGCTGAGTTCTACGGGCTCAGGACGTGGCTTGCACACGCCGCAGTAGAGGGCCTCCTCGACCACGAGTGCCTTCACCGAGGCCTTGGAGCGCGAATTGTAGAGCTCCAAAATGAAGGGGAGAAACTTCGCATGGTCCTCGCAGAGGCCGCGGCCGCAGAACCTGCAGACGCCAAGGGCAGTCTTCTTGTTGCAGATCCAACAGTCCATGTTGTTACCTCGTTTCGCGCCTCAGCGCAGTGTGCCGGCGGAGACGCCAAGGCGTTCTCGCGCTACGGTCTCCAACGCATCGCCGACGTGTCCCAGCACGGTTCCCAGTAGCGCGTCAAAATCCACCCGGTTCAGCTTGAAGACTTCTAGGGGAGTCAGGGCCCGCACCGTCGCGGTCCGGGGCACGTCTAGCAGCAGGGCGATTTCGCCGAAATAATCGCCACGTCCCAAGGTTCGTACGCGCTGACCGGTGGCAATCGCCTCCGCCTGCCCGGAGTCGATCAAGTAGAATGCGTCGCCCGGGTCGCCCTCCTTGACCACGATCGTCCCGGGATCAAACCGCTCGCGGACCAAGCGGTGAGCCAGCTCGTCGAGTTCGCGGGAGGACAATCCGGCAAAAATGCTGAAGCCTCTCAACTGGTCGAGGGCATAGATGGCCTCATCGATCTGCCCCGAGGCCGCGACCGCTGGCGCCAGGAGCCGATCGAAAGACCCCTTTCGCAGCGAGAGGACGATGAGCCGGGAGGCGGCCCGCACCGTCGCCGTCCGGGGGATTCGCTGTAGCAGGGCGATCTCGCCGAAGTATTCACCGGTCGTCAGCACTCTCCTGGGCTGAGTCTCGTCCCCCACGAACACTTCCGCAGTACCGGACTCGATGACGTAGAAGCGGTCGCCCGTCTCGCCCTCGCGAATGATGGTCGCGCCGGGTCGGAAGGTCATCCGCTCCACTCTGCTCACCACCTGAGGAAGGACATCTTCCGGGAGGGGGGATAGAAAGCGGACCCGGCGCAGTAGGGCCTCCCGCTCCCGCAGCGTCCACCGGCGCGGTCGGCGCCAGACCGTCCGGGCCCAGCCCGTGGCGGCGCGTCCCAGGAGAACCGCCCGGGTGATCAGCGGCGTGAGCAGCGGGAGGGTCAGAGCAGGGAGCAGCAGGAAGAGCACGATCCTAGAGCCCAGGCCGCCCGCCCATAACTCCTGAAGGAAGGTCAGGCGCTTTCCCCAATACTTGACGGAGAGATAGATGAGGAAGGTCATGAACGCTATCGTGGTCAGTCCATAGGCAGTCAGCAGGACCTCCTGGCGGGCCAGACTCTCCCACCGCCTGATCTTTCCCCAGAGGTCCCTCCGCAAGAACGCGAGCGCCTTCTGCCGGAGCATCGGAATATCCACCCAGTCGATGAACATGAAATACCCGTCGAGGTCCAGCAGCGGGATCAGATTGAAGATCAGAATATAGATCCAGATGAAGGCCAGGCGGTGCAGGAACGGCGCGAAGGGCGAATCCGGCCAGAACTCAACGAAGATAGAAAACAGGCCGGCGAGGATAAAGCCCGAGTAGGGGCCGGCCCACGAGGTGGCGATGCGGGCACGGGCCGGCCGGGTCCAGATGTCCGTGGTGTCGACGTAGTAAGCAGGGACACCGAAGAACAGCAACGCACCGGCGGCGTTGACACGGGCCCCGTAGTGCTTACAGGTCAACGCGTGGGCGAGTTCATGGATGGCGATGCTGAAGTAGTTGAGCCCGAAGAGCAAAAGGAATCCTTTGGCGTACGATCCGCCGACCCGGAAGATCTCAATCTGCCCCGACGTCGCATGTTTGAAGAAGAGCCAGCCACCGACCCCACAGATGACGAGGTAAAGAATCTGCATCGGCCTCGTGTAGAGGATCCATCCCCCGTGCCGGTACAGCCAGGTGATCACGCCGTCAACTTTGCGAATCGTCAGCGCACGCCGACCCGCCGCGACCTCCCAGACTAGCCGGGGGATGTGGCGCCAGCGCCCCCGCTCGAGCTTCTGCATGAGCAGGTGGAAGACGTTTACCGGGCCGTCGGCAAGCATACGGCTGGCGCGGAGATGGACGACCAGTTGCCCGACCAAGCCAAAGGCGAGCACCCCGAACCTCGAAAAGTACTCGATGACGAGTTCCTTGACCGAACGGGTGCCGTCCATCAGCGACCAAAGATAGTGCTCCTCCGGTCCGAGGCGCAGGTAGGTGTACTGGTTGCGGTTTGAAAGGATGAAATACGGCTGCCCCCGCCGCGAGGTCAACGGGGACAACACCGTGTGCGGAGAGCGGGCAGGTCGGTACAGCGATATGTTGATCCGGTCCTGCAACGTTTCCCAGATGCTCCGACGATCACCGCCGTCGGAAGGGGCGGCAGCCTCCGCGTCAGGCCTCTCCGCGGGGGCTTTCCTCTCCGCAAGCCGCTCCCAGATAGATAGGGCAACACCGGCCACGACCCGCCTCCAGCATCAGCGAAATGGCTCAGGGAAACATACTACGCTTCTCCGAAGCCTCGAGCCTTTCCTTTCTCACGCAGAGACAGGGATTAGCAGGGTCACAGAAAGCGCCCGCGGCATGCCTTTGGCCGGTCCTTTTGGGATTCCCGGACGCTGCTGCCATGCCTTTGGAGGGGGTCTCTAGGTGACTCCCGCTCGAGAGGATGAGCCGGGCGACTGGCTCCTGGGGGCACGCGTTTCGATCGCGTGACCGAGGCCGGTGATGAGGGGGTGAGGAGGAGATTATCGGTCTCTTGCGGAACAGAAAACGAATCTACCAGCCTCATTTCAGTCGGGCTTTCGTCTCAGCGCCGTTCCGGCTTTCTGCTGGGCCCTGAGAACCCCATTCCTGGGGGTGAAAAGCGATGCGGCGGATAGGTCTGATTCTACTCCTGCTATTGCTCCCTGCACCCAAGGTCGCCGCCCAGGCAGGCAATATCGACATCCGCGATCTGCTCGGTCCGGTCGTCTCGAACGACAACCTGATCGTGCCCGGAGAGCGGATCGGGAGCTGGCAGCTGCAATGGAAGATCAGCGACCTAGTGCGCTGGAACGGCCCGGCGTCCACCCTCCCGGCGCCAGACACCTACATCTCCGGCCTTACCCTGCACGCTTGGTGGAATCTCACCCTCATCGCGTTCACCCGGGATGGGCAGAAAATCGAGGCGCTGTTCATCCGAGACCCAGCCTACAAGACGGGCAAGCGGATCGGAGTGGGCACCTCTGCGGAGGCGCTCCCCGCGGCGTATGGCAAGCCCACGTTTTCTATACCGGACGGACGTGGGGGTCAAAGGGTGATTTTTGATGACATTGGCATTGCGTTTGGTGTGAGGCAAGAGATCTACGAGATTTTCGTCATGCCGAAAGGCTCGGCAAGGAGCATCTGGAAGTTCTGACAGGTAACGCGCCAGAGGTCTCATCGCGCCGCAGTTCCGGCCCGCTCTGCACTGGCTCCGAGCATCCCGATTGAGTAGAGTCCCGGGGTACGCACAGGGCGCGCCCCGTCCACTGCTGTCAGTGCCAGGGCATCGTGCAAGGGCGTTGTCCATTTTGGGTTTCCACCGTCGCAGGAAATGGGAGGGGCTCTAATCGAAGGCACTCGTGAAACCCTGTGACAACGGTGACACCGTCCATGCCCGGGCTGCCGACTGGAACAGTCACCTTCCTCTTTACGGACATTGAGGGCTCCACGCGCCTCCTGCAATCCCTTGGTGACCGCTATGCAGAGGTTCTGGCGGCGCAGCGGCAATTGCTCCGGGAAGCGTGCCAGGCGAGAGGCGGCCAGAGGGTCGACACCCAGGGGGATGCGGTCTTTGTGGCTTTTCCCCGCGCCAGGGACGCGCTGGCAGCGGCCGTAGCGGCACAGCAGGCCATCGCAGCTCACCCCTGGCCGGAAGGCATCTCCGTGCGCGTGCGGATGGGACTGCACACGGGAGAGCCGTTGACGGCCAGCGAAGGGTACGTCGGCATGGACGTGCACCGTGCCGCACGCATCTGCGCTGCCGGGCATGGCGGCCAGATTCTCCTTTCCGATGTCACCCGAAAACTGGTCGAAGAAGACCTCCCCGAAGGGGTGAATCTCCATGACCTGGGGGAGCACCGACTCAAAGACCTGACCCGCCCCCAGCACCTCTTCCAGGTCGTGGCCGCCGGCCTTGCCGTCGACTTCCCGCCGCTGAAGTCCTGGGAGGCTATGCCCAATAACCTACCGCGTCAGCTCACCAGTTTCGTGGGGCGACTACGAGAGACCGAAGAGGTCAAGCTGCTGCTCTCTACGAGCTACCTCCTGACGCTCACAGGATCGGGCGGGGTCGGTAAGACGCGCCTGGCCGTCCAGGTCGGTGCGGAGGTCCTGGACGGGTTCAAGGACGGGATCTGGCTGGTTCAGTTGGCTCCCCTGTCGGATTCAGCCCTTGTCGCACAGACGGTGGCGTCCGTCTTGAGTGTCTCCGAACAACCCGGCCGCCGGGTGCTGGCCACCCTCGTCGACTACCTCCGGCGTAAGGAACTGTTGCTCCTTCTTGACAACTGCGAGCACCTCATCGCCCCGTGTGCAGAACTGGCAGAAACCCTGTTGCGCGCTTGCCAGCACCTACGGATTCTGGCGACCAGTCGGGAGATGCTGGGTGTGTCGGGTGAAATGACCTGGCCCGTCCCCGCTCTTTCACTGCCGGACCCCCGCCATCTGCCACCCCCAGAGACCCTAGCGCAGTATGAGGCCGTGGGCCTGTTCGTCGAACGGGCCGGAGGGGCATTGCCGGGATTCGCACTGACTGCGCAGAATGGGCCGGCGATTGCAGAGATCTGCCACCGCCTCGATGGCATTCCGCTGGCCATCGAGCTCGCGGCAGCGCGTATCAGGGTTCTATCCGTAGCGCAAATCGCAGCCCGCCTGGCGGACAGTTTTGGGTTGCTCACGAAGGGCGTGCGGGCAGCGCTGCCCCATCACCAGACTCTGCGCACGGCGATGGATTGGAGCTACAACCTCCTGTCGCAGAAGGAGCGGACCGTATTCCGCCGGTTGTCGGTTTTTGCCGGGGGGTGGACGCTGGAGGCCGCAGAGGTCGTGTGTGCGGACGAGGGGGTCGAATCCGGCGAAGTCCTCAATCTGCTCAGCGAACTGGTGGACAAGTCCCTCGCCGTCGCCGAAGAGCTACGCGGAGAGGCTCGGCATCGTTTGCTGGAGACTGTGCGGCAGTACGCTCAGAGCAAACTGGAGGAAGCGGGTGAGACTGAACCCGTGCGCACGCGCCATCGAGACTGGTACTTGGGGCTGGCTGAGCAGGCGGGGACGGCGTTCCAGGGACCCGGCCAGGGCCTCTGGCTAGACCGCCTCGAGAGAGAGCATGATAATCTCCGAGCGGCGCTCACGTGGTCCCAGAGGAACGAGGAAGCCGAAACGGGCCTGCTGCTGGCGGTCCTGCTCTGGTGGTTCTGGTTCGTACGAGGATACTACAGCGAGGGATATGACTACCTGGAAAGCATGCTGGCCCTAAGTCAGAGCGGAGCAGCAGCGATCCTCCCTGCAGCAAGGGCCAGGGCCCTCTTCGGAGCGGGCTCGCTTGCCTGGCGGCGCGGTCATCACGCGCGATCCGTCACGCTGCTCGAGGAAGGCCTGGCCCTCTTTCGAGAAGTGGGGGACAAGCGGGGCATCGCTGACTCGCTGGCGAGCCTGAGCCTCGCGCTGCTCTTTCGAGGAGATTACGGCCAGGCTGCGGGATTGGGTAAGGAAATTCTGGAGATCACCCGGGAACTCGGCGACACGCGGGGGATTGCGAATGCGCTCACGATTATGGGGCTGGCGGTAGCCTTCCAGGGCAATCACGATCAGGCGATCGCACTGCACACAGAGAGCCTGGCCCGGTTTCAGGAGGCGGGGGATCTCTGGGGAGTCTCCTGGTCGTTGTTCAACCTGGGTGATGCGGCGCGCCATCAGGGGGATCATGCGCGGGCAACACCGCTGCTGGAGAAGAGCCTGGAGCTATTCCGGCAATTGGGGGAGAAGGGAGGCATTGGCCATGCTCTGAACGGCATGGCGATTCTGGCCCGCCAGCAGACCGACTATGAACGGGCGACGGTCTTGCACCGCGAAAGCCTGGAAATCCGGAAAGGGTTGGGCGACGCGCACGGGGTCGCGGAGTCCCTGGAGGGACTGGCAGCCGTGGCAGCGCTGCAGGGGAAAGCGAGACTGGCGGCGGGGTTGTTCGGCGCGGCGGAGGCACTGCGGGAAGGCATCGGTGCTCCCCTGCCCCCTGACGAGAGGCCCGATTATGACCGAAGCCTCGCCACCCTGCGGGAGGCGCTGGAGGGTGAACTGTTCGCCGCAGCCTGGGCGGATGGTAAGGCCATGACGCTGGAGCAGGCGATCGAACGCGCGATGGCGGAGGGTCCTCAGACCTCAGACGTTTACGCTACCCGAGCCGAATGCTCGAGGTTCTCATGAAGTCAGACCTTCACAGATGCGGGTTGGCTCCCCGCAGGAAGTTATCTATTTCTTGCTGGCCACATCGGCAGCAGGCTCTGTGCAGTGCTTCCGCCGCCGAGGCTTCACAACCACTGACGCATGCGGGCCGGAGCTTGAGAGTCATTGATTGATTTAGACAACTAGTGCACTGCACTGGTTGTCCCTGTACTTTCTCACCCATGACCCCTCGACTTTCCTCGTCGGCCTCCGCCTAGAATCCGCTGACTCTGGGCATAAGGCTAACGTACATATTCGACGGCGGTGAGGTTTCCGAGAGTCATGAGTCGTCGGCAGCGCGGGACCAGAAGAATCAACCGTGAATTCCTCGTCCATGCGATCGTCGCGGTGCAGGCGCTGAACGAGGTCGAGGCTGCCTGGAAGATCAGAGCACTGCTCGAGAACTGCCGCATTGAAGCGATTGCCTCGACAGAGGACCACCTAGCGGAGGAGTGCACCGCCGTCAACTGACGTGGAGTGATTTCCAAGTCCGAGCTGGCGATTGCGCTGCACAGGCCATATCCTGCTGGCCGAAGTCACAGGGCGAGTACGTGTCCCTCCCACCGCGCCGCCGGCATCTTCTACGCGCGCACCGTATTGTCAGGATGCTTGAACTACAGACGCTGGCCCTCTCGGCGCATCCAGTGCCACGCGTAGAGCGCTGCCCAACCACATATTCCGGAGAGGACAGTATGGAAAACCAGCCACGGCCAGTAACCCGAGGATTCGGATCGCGGCCAAAAGCGCAAGCACGCTCCAGACTGCTATGCTGCTATACGGCACCGGAACTTCGTGCACCTGCCGAAAGGCTGCCGCGCCGCTGAGAAGTGTCAGACCCATTAGCAGATACCAAGAGCCGAATACGCGCCCAAGCAACGGCGTCAGGGACCACGGCCAAACTCGCTGAAAGGCACCGGGTACCAGGAGCAGGGCTGTCCCGACGAAAGCAGACACAGCACCGAGGACCCAGGAGGGTGTGCGGATAATGCGGAGGCGCGGGTCCGGCGGCGGGTCTGGTTCCCGTGAACGTTGCTGCTGCGTCCAGACTAGGAGCATCCATAGCGGGATGACGACGTACACAGCCGTCCAGAGCCACGTTGGGGGATAGTCCCAGCGGAACCGATCTCTATGCATCAGTGTGGTGAGCAGAAGGGCTAGTCCGAAGAAGAAGAACGGCCAGACCAGCATCCTCAAAGAGCGCCAGTAGCGCGCAACGAACAGGGACAGCCCCACAGAGATCATGCCGGAGAGGTACCCCGCGCCCATGAATGCCGCGCTGAGTGGCGGCCTGATCGGCCAGGCGTAGTCGGTTTCTGCGCGCGAAGGCGCGAAATACAGAAACGCCCCATTCGCCATCGCCAGCAGAAGGGTCACCCACAGTGACCGCCTGACGAACGGAAGCAGCCGACCCGAATCCCGGCGATTGCGGGAGAAGTCCATAGCCCCCTCTGACGGAAAGGCAGTGTGCGGGCGCAACCTCGCTGGCCGTTTCGGTCGGGCGCGAAGATCATCCTGCCAGGATTCACCCGAATGCCTGGCAATGGCCAGGCAGTACTTCATCAAGGGAGCAGGCTGTTCCCGCCAGCAGCTTGGCCTGCGGACGCTCCTTGTCAAATCACGGTGCTGGTCGGCAGGACTCCCGAGGGCCAGTGCCCGCTCCCTAGCCTCCATCGCCTCGGTCGGACTCACCCGCGTCCGATGCGGGCTTCGGGCCCATAGAAGGGCACCGCACCCGCTTTGCACGCAGGGGGTCAGGGTCGCTGCCAGGCGAAGACAAACCCAGCGAGCATGTCCGCGCCCGACGTCTCACCGGTTTGCAGGATCCGCGATGCGGCGGCGATGACCCCGTCCAGATCGGTCGGGAGCGCCCGGACCAGGTCGTGCCAGGCCTCCGCCGCGTGCCCCCGCCGCGCCGCCCACAGATATGCCCGGCTGATCCGTCCGGTGCGCGGCGCCGCCGCGCCGACGATCAGTGTGGAGACGACCTTCGCACCGAGTGGCCCGGCCGCCTGAGGCCACAGCCCCAGGGCGAGCAAGATCCCGGCCAGCACGTCGTCACCCGACGGCGTCAACCCCGGTCCGAAGCCGGCCAGGTCGGCGGCCGCACTTGTGACCGCTGACGCGTCACCCTGGATCAGCCCCGCGCGAAGGCGGTCGAGGGCGCCGCCGGCACGATCCAGTGGGGTCGCTGCCGGTGCGCCGAGGAGGATGCGCGAGAGTCCTTCCGCCGGAGCATTGGCGCGGAGATACGTTCCCAGCACGCGCATGCCGTCCGCAGGGGGTCCGTCGAACGCCGGCAGGGTGGGGTCCCAGGGGGCGGCCGAACCGAGACCGATGCGCAGGGGGCCCAGCTCCAGGACCTGGTCCGCGACGAGTACGCTGTCGTCGGTTTGGAGCCAAGCAAAGGCCGGCTCGCCGGCGACGGTCAGAGCGAAAGCGCCCCGGCCCAGGGATTCCGCCAGCACGGCGATCAACTGACCTTCCTGCGTTTCGACATAACAGCTGCGCGGAAAAGCGGCCAGGACGCGGCCGGATCCCTGGGACGCTTCGAAGAAGGGACGGACCGGTTCCGCGACCGCGAGGGCGGAATAGGTCGGGGTTACCGCTGCCACGCCCGGGCCGCCGCCCGCACCGCCTCCACGATCCCCTGATAGCCGGTGCAGCGGCAGAGGTGCCCGCCCAGCGTCTCCAGGATCTGCTCGTCGGTCGGCTCTGTGTGATCGCGCAGCAGGGCCACGGCGCTCATCAGGAAGCCGGGCGTGCAGAAGCCGCACTGCAGCCCGTGGTGTTCGCGGAAGGCGGCCTGCACGGGGTGCAGCGCGTCCCCCGGCGCCAGCGACTCAACGGTCTCGATCTCCGCGCCCGCGGCCTGCACAGTGAAGAGGAGGCACGAGCGCACGGGTTCGCCGTTGAGCAGCAGGGTGCACGCGCCGCACACGCCGTGCTCACAGCCCAGGTGCGTGCCCGTCAGCCCCAGGTCCTCGCGGAGGAAATCCGCCAGCGTCTTGCGCACTTCCACCGTGCGCTCCACGGTCTCACCGTTCACCGTGAGCCGGATGGTCATGGCGCTCTGCGGCTCGCGCAACCGGCGCTTCCGGCGGGCCGGGACGCGGGTGGGTGTCGCGCGGACTGGATCGCTGCTCATCGGCTCCGGTCTCCGCTGCGCTGCCAGGCCAATTCCAGCGCGCGCCGGGCCAGGGTGGCCGCGACGTCACGCCGGTACTGCGCGGTGGCATGGATGTCGCTCTCGGGATCGAGACGGGCAGCCGCCTCGCGGGCGGCGTCGGCAAACGCCTTGGACGTGCCCGCACTACCCGCAAGCCTGCCTTCGGCTCCCCTCGCCCGGACGGGACCCGGGCCCACTCCGGTGAACGCCAGGCGGGCTTCCGCGATCGTCCCATCGCTGCGCCGCACGACCGCGGCCACGCCCACCAGGGCGAAGTCGCCGTGGCGCCGGGCCACCTCGACGAACGCGCTCCCCGTCTGTTCGGGGAGCACGGGGAAGCGGATCTCGGTGAGCAGGTCAGCGGGGTCGAGCGCGGTGGTCAGGTAACCGGTGAAGAACTCTCCCGGCGAGAGGACACGCTCGCCGGAGAGGCCGCGGACCACCAGTCGCGCATCGAGCGCCGCGGCCACCGCCGGCAATTCCGCGGAGGGATCGGCGTGGGCGAGGCTCCCGCCCACGGTGCCGCGGGTGCGGATCTGCGGGTGGCCGACGAAGCGGATCGCCTCCCACAGCAGCGGCACCTGGCGGCGCACGGTCGCCGACTCTTC
>Ga0209642_10001897_pt1 | contig 13905 bp, 16 predicted proteins | sample RifCSP19_2_FD_184025 | JGI IMG/M metagenome (GOLD analysis project Ga0209642, IMG submission 184025) | Soil microbial communities from Rifle, Colorado - Rifle CSP2_sed 19_2 (SPAdes) (version 2) | ecosystem: Environmental > Terrestrial > Deep subsurface > Rock core/Sediment | place: Rifle... | reverse complement strand
GGACCCGGACCGTTACGGTGAGCTCGGGCACGGCAGCGTCCTTTCTTGATCGCTCAAGCGGACGCTACGTGCCCCTTCTCCTCAGGCGGGGATTTCGCTCGGGACTGGCTCGCGGGCGACGCTAACGCGGTCGGGCAGAGGGGTTGCACGAAGTTCACCCTCCCAGTAGGATTTGCACCTGCAAATGATCCGGACACGCTGCCGCGGGCTGGTGGGGGCCATGATCCCCGATCGGTGCTTCTGTCCCGGGGTGCCCGGCGACGGCCGGTAGGCCTCGCCGCCAGGCACCCGTCCGCTCCCCGTCCGGATCGATCCCCAGGAGGTTCCCGTCCGATGGATGTCATCACCGCTACCGTCGATGCCCGAGGTCAGTCCTGCCCTGGGCCGCTCGTCACGCTGCACCGCGCCCTGCGGGACGCCGCCCAGGGTGATCTGCTCGAGCTCCTCGCGACGGACCCGGGCTCGAGGTCCGACGTGCCGAGCTGGGCCGAGCTCTCGGGCAACGAACTGATCGAAGCCGGCGAGGACACCGGGGTCTACCGCTACGTGATCCGCAAGGCGTGACCATGAGCCAGGGATCCGCCACCACGACGACCGCCGACGAGGCCGCGCTCCGGAGGCTGATCGACGAGGCGCTCGCAGAGCGCGAGCAGGGCGCCCACGACAAGGAGAACAAGATCACGATCGTGGCGTGGGACGGCCACCTGGACCGCGTCTGGCCCACGCTGATCCTGTCCACCACCGCCGCCGCCTCGGGCATGCAGGTGAGCGTCTTCTTCACGTTCTGGGGGTTGTTCGCGCTCGTGAAGCCGGAGAAGCGCCGCACCGGCAAGAAGTGGATGACGAAGGCCCTCTCGGTCATGAACCCGGCCGCCCTCAAGCGGGCGAAGCTCTCCCGCTACAACTTCGCGGGTCTGGGACCGTGGATGCTCTCGAAGGTCGCGGGCGACTACAAGACGCCGCACCCGACGGAGCTGCTGGAGACGGCCCGTGATATGGGCGTCCGGCTGTTGCCGTGCCAGATGACGATGGATCTCATGGGCGTGAAGCGCGAGGATCTGATCGACGGGCTCGAGGAGCCGATCGGCGCGGCGACGGCGTTGCTCGAGATGAAGGGGTCGGCGATCCAGCTGTTCATCTGAGCCGGGCGGTCGGACCCGGACGGCAACTGTCGGCGGATGGGGGTGGGGGGCGCCGCGATGCGGCGCCCCCCACCGCGCTCCGTCAGATGCCGAGCTCGGCGCGCACCTTCCGCGCGAGCTCCAACTGCATCGGGATGCCCTCACCGACGGTGAGCAGGTCAGCCTGGAGGTGCTCCATCAGGAGCATGCCCTTCTGCATGAGCCGCCGGTACTCCTCCTCCTCCATCATCTTGAAGACCTCGGGGGCGGGCCCCTTCACGAGGAAGAACCCCGTCTCCCGCTCGAGGTCGGTCGTGTCGAAGAAGAAGGGCTCGACGAACGTCAGGACGCCCTTCGAGAGCCTCTCGGCGAAGTAGCGGCTGGACTCCTCGAACAGCTCGAGGGCCTGCTCCTCGCGGCCGGGCACCATCTTCCCGTACCGGATGATCAGCCCGATCTCCATGTGGTTCCCCTCCCGAACCCGTGTCGGAGATGCCAAACAGTCCGCGGGCGCCTTGTCACTCACCCCCTCGGGGCCGCGGGGACGTCGAGGCACCCATCGGGCCACGGATGAGGACGAGGCGGTAGGGTCCTCGGGCCCTGCTGCCGAGGGACCCGATCGTTCGGATCACTCCCAGCGGAACGCGCGGACCGCGAGAAGCGCGGCCGCGACCGCGATCCCCGCGACGATCCCGAGCCGCGGCCAGTTCGTCCCGAACCCGATCCACGGGTCCTGCATCACGATGAACGTGTGGGTGAGCGGGAAGGCATCCCCGATCCCGCGGAGAACGGTGCCGAGGACCTCGCGGGGGCCGTCGGTCCCGGACAGGAACATCATCGCGAAGAAGAGCATCAGGCCGATGCCCTGGGCGGCCCGGGCGCTCGGCATGACTGCGCCGAGCAGCACACCGGTCGCGGCGAAGCACGCGACCGAGATGGTGAACCCGAGGAGCACGCCGCCCGGCGACTCGGGTGCGTGCACGTCGTAGCCGAGGAAGCCCAGGGCGGCGAGGAGCACGGCGCCCGCGACCGAGGCGGAAGCGGCCACGATCGCCTGGGCGCCGACCACGATGGAGGCCCCGATGCCCGAGGCACGGAACCGCCTCAGCACGCCTTGCTCGCGGTAGCTCGCGAGGTGCACGGGGAGGGCGATCAGCCCGATCGCCGCGATCGACAGCCCGATGTAGCCGGGGAGGTAGTAGTCCATGGGCCCGACCCCGCGCCAGACCTCGGGAGCCTCGGGATCTGGGGCGTTGCCGAAGACCTGCCCGAGGACGACGAGGACCAGGAACGGGAACCCGAACGTGAACACGACCGTGAGCGGCTCCCGCATGAGGAGTTTCACCTCCACCCAGGTCATCCTGCGGAGCGTGCGCACGCGCGCCTACACGTCCGGTGCCTCGTAGGTGAGACGTAGGAACACGTCCTCGAGCGTCGGCTGGTCCACCCGCAGCCCCTCGGGGGTCACCCCGTGCTGGACGAGCGCACCGGCGACGAGCGCGATGACCGGGTCGACCCCCTCGACCTCGACGCGCCGTCCCCAGCGCCGCACGCTCCGCACGCTCGGCACCTCGTCCAGCCACGACAGGTCCGGCTCGTCGGTCGCGAACGTGAGCCGGATCTCCGGCGCGTGCCTGGCGACGAGACCCTGTGGGGTGTCGAGGGCGACGATCCTGCCGCCGACGACCAGCCCGACCCGGTCGCACAGCCGCTCCGCCTCGTCCATGAAGTGCGTCACGAGGGACGACGGTCGTGCCCCCTCCCGGATGTCGCGGATCATGTCCCACGCCACCCGGCGAGCGGCGGGGTCGAGCCCGGTGGTCATCTCGTCGAGGAACACGAGCTCGGGCTCGTTCACGAGGGCCAGCGCGACGAGGAGCCGCTGTTGCTGGCCGCCGGAGAGGCTCGCGAACGCCGCGTTCCGCCTGTCCGCCAGGCCCCATCGCTCCAGCAGGGTTGCGGCGTGGGCGGGCCTGGCCGCGAGCGACCCGAACAGATCCAGCGCTTCCCACACACGCATCCGCGCGGGCAGCCCGGACTCCTGGAGCTGCGATCCGATCCTCCGTCGGAGCGCGTCGCCCTCCCGGTGCGGGTCGAGCCCGAGCACGCGAGTGGTGCCCGCGTCGGGCCGCCGGAGCCCCTGAAGGCACTCGACCGTCGTGGTCTTGCCGGCACCGTTCGGGCCGAGGAACCCGAAGATCTCGCCCCGTTCCACATGGAAGGACACGTCGTCCACGGCCACGAGGTCCCCGTAGCTCTTCGAGAGGTGTTCGACCGTGATGATCCGTTCCACGGGCCGACGCTAGGGAACTGCTCCAAGCCCTCCACGGGGCGAACGTCCCGACGACACGAGGACCGCGGGTCGGCCTCAGCGACCCGTGCGCGAGAAGTGCATGTAGTCCTTCCCCCCGTTCCAGCGGCCGCCCCAGGACCACCCGATCGCCTCGAACGAGCGGACGACGCCGTCGCCGTCGCGGATCATCCCCGGCAGGTCCCTGGAGCGGTCGACGTAGGGGCGCGCCATCCGGTTCCGGACGAAGCCGTCGGCCAGCACGAAGGGGTTCTGCACCGGGTTGATGTCGATCGCGAGGCCGTAGGCGTGCTGCGAGAAGCTCTCCCCCGGGCCGAGCGGGGTCACGACCGTGCGGCAGTTGAACGCCGCCGTCACGCTGCGGCGGCTCGAGATCCTCGGCTCGAACTCCTCGGGGACGAACTCCCGCGCCAGCGCGACGCGCCTGATCGGGAACCGCGCGTCGAACAGCTGGCGGAACGCCCACAGGACGTCGTCCGCCACGTCCTCGTGCACCACCATCGGCCCACGCTTCACGACGCCGTCGAACCCCCAGTGGTTGAACCGCAGCAGTCGCAGATCGGACAGCGGAACCGGGCAGCCCGGCTTCCAGGTCGTGCCGCGCATCTCGCGGCGGACGGCGGCGGGGATCTCCGTGACGCGACCGGCGAACCTCATCCGGACGGGCTCCGACTCGGGGTCGGCGACCGGAGCGTCCGTCGCCGCGTCCGTCGACCCCGGCGCGGTCGACGGCGAGGCCGCGGCGTTGGGAGCCGGTGCCTCCGAGCCCGGCGCGGACGTGCAGGAGGCTGCGAGCGCCGCCACGAGGAGCGCGGCGGCGGTGCGCCTCACGGCAGGTACTGCTCCTCGATCCGCACGACGAGCCCTTCCTCCACCTCGAGCCAGTACGGGGACAGCGCTCCGTAGTAGATGTCGTCGCCGACGGTGACGGGTTCCCCCGTCTCGAGCGCCATCGCGAAGACCTCGAGGTCGCCGTCGAAGGTCCGGTCGCAGCACCGGTTCCAGTCGATTAGCGCGAGCTCGACGTCGGGCGCGAGCACCAGGGTCCGGAGCCTCGGGTTGTCGTTGACGATGTAGTAGTCGTTCGGGACGGGCACCTCGTCGCCGCGCTCGACGGCCGCCTCGTTCGCCTCCTCGCCCGTGAGGAAGTACGCGAGGTCGAACACGAGCGTCATCCCGTCGGGGTCGATGCTCCGGACGAAGCCGAAGTGACGGCCGTCCTCGAGCTCGGGGCTCGGGGTCCGGGAGGGCGATGGCTCCTCGGTGGGTGAGGGCGATGGCTCCTCGGTGGGTGAGGGCGACGGCGAGGGTTCCTCCGAGGGCAAGGACACCGTCGGGGTGCCGTCCGCGGGCGCGACCTCCTCGCCGGCGCAGGCCACCGCGCCCAGGCCGAGCACGATCGCGAGGATCAGGTTGGAGGCTCGGCGCATCCCAGACACCACCGGCCCGAGTGTCCCACGCCGAGGCGGGCTCGTCCTCAGTCGAGCTCCCGATCCAGACGCCAGCCGGGCTCCCCCTCGGCCTTCGAGACCTCGATCACCGTTCCGTCCTGCATCGCGAGCCGGTAGCGCATCCGGCGCTCGCCGTCGCGCTCGTCGAGCCACCTGCGCCGGACCTCGACCGTCTCCTCGACGCCGCCCCAGAGGACGGTGCGCGGCTCCTCCTCGGCCCGCGCGCCCTCGTAGAAGCGGAGCGAGAGCTCGGGGAGGCGGCCGATCCACCTCGGCAGGACCGGGGACCAAAGCAGGAACGCGACGCCGATTAGCGCGACGGACCACGCCTCGCCGAGCCGCGGGAGCATCGGGATCGCCAGGAACGCCGCGATCACGCGGGACAGGTTGTACGCGACGTCGTACACGGCGAAGACACGTCCCCGGTACCCGTCGGGGATCGCCTCCTGGACCAGGGTGTCGACCGGGACCTTCTTCCACGCGAACGTGAGCCCGACGGCGAATGCCGCCAGGAGCACGCTCCACGCGGTGATGTGGGTCGAGACCGCCAGGAGGACCAACCCGCCGAGGAAGAACGCGCGGGACACGATCCGCTCCTTCGGGAAGCGCTCCTCGAGCTTGCCCACGGTGAGGATCCCGACGAGAACGCCGATGCCGCCGGCGCCGATCAGGTTCGAGAACGATCCCACGCCCTCCTCGACCCGATCCCGGAAGAAGAACAGGGACAGCACGAGCACGATGCCCTGGCCCATCTGGTCGAGCGTGATCGAGGTGATCGGCCCGAGCGCACGCGGGGTGCGGGCCAGTCGCTTCGCGCCGTCGGCGAACTCCCGGGCCACGCGTTGGAGCTCGTCCCGCATCGGCGCCTCGGGGAGCTGGTGGGGGACGAGCGGGGTCGAGATCCGGGAGGCGATGAGCGAGGCCACGACCCACTGAGCGCCGGCCCAGACCACGACCGGCGTGTCGCCGAACAGGTCCACCGCCCAGCCGCCGAAGAACACGCCGGCGAGCAGCGCGACCGTGCCTCCCACGATCGATATCGAGTTCGCGATCAGCAGATCCTCGGTGGGAACGAGCCTCGGGACGACCGCGACAGCGGTCGCGAGGTAGAACCGGTTCACGGACAGGACCCACAGGGCGCCGGCGTAGAAGGGGAGCGCCGCGGTCTCGGGCTTGAACAGCACCAACCACACCAGACCGGCTCGGAGCCACGGCGCGACCACCAGGATCTTCCTGCGCGACCACCGGTCGATGAAGACACCGGTGAACGGGCCGATGATGGAGAACGGCAGTGAGACGATCAGCGTCGCGATCGCGAACCCGACGGTCGTGCTCTGCTCCTCGGGTGAGAACACGACCGAGGCCACCAAGGCCGCCTGGAAGACCCCGTCGGCCGACTGCGAGACGAGACGGATGGCGAACAGCCGCCGGAAGTCGCGGCCGCGGAGCGCGTCGCGTGCCCGCTCGCGGGTCCCCTTCATACGAGGGATGGTAGGCGCCGTCGCTACCGCCTGGCGTCCTCGGGCCGTGGCGCTGTCGGGTCGGACCTGTCGGCGGGTCCGATGCTGGAGGGCGCAGCCCTGGCACGAGGCGCCGCAGCCGGCCGATGCATCCGAGCACGATGTCGACGGTTCACTCGACCTCGGTTCGCTGCTGCGGGTGATCCGAGCGGATGGGCGCTCCGAACCAGTGGCCGGTTCGTCTAGGTGGGTTCCCCGTCGAGATCGGGCGCATCGAGGTCCCAGACGAGCATGGCGAGATCGTCGAGCGTCGCGACCTGCCGTGCGAGCTGCGAACGCGCCATGATCGGCTCCCCCATGTCGTGGTCGTGCGCGAGGGTGAGCGCCAGCATCCGGCGCGGCCAGCTCCGGCCCAGGTCACCCCAGCCGTACCCGTCCAGGAACGCGCGAAGCAGGCGCTTATCGCCGCCGAACGTCTTCACGTGGATCGCCACGAGGTCGTAGTGCCGATCGCCCTCGTAGGCGTCGTTGAAGTCCACGATGCCCGTCGGCTCGAGCCCGCCGGGGCGGCCCTCCAGGAACACGTTCCCAGCGTGGAGGTCGCCGTGGAGAAGGACCGCCGGCTCGCGCTCGGGGTCGATGAGATCTCGCGACCTCCAGACGTAGTCGCGAACCTGCGCCGTCAAGCGTTCGGGGAGCGAACCCCACAGCTCGTGGTCGCGATGGCAGCGCTGCATCCGCGTCTGGATCAGGTCCACGTAGAGCTCGAGCGAGAGGCGTTCGCCGTCGCGGATCGGGACCTCGTGCAGCGCGCGAACGGTTCGGCCGAGCCAGGCGGCCATCCGCTCGAGGTCGTCCGGCGTCGGCGCCTCGCCGAGGTCACGGAGCGACCGACCTGGCATCGCCGTCATCGCCAGGAACGGCCACCGCCAGCCCTCGTCGTAGAGCGCGCCCTCGGCCAGGAGCTCGGGGACCGGGAGGTGACCGTGCCCGCCGAGGTGTCGGTAGGCCTCACGCTCGTCCTGGAAGCAGTCCTCACCGAACCAGTCCTCGTAATGGAGCTTCACGAGGTACCGCTCGCCAACGAGGACAGCGACGTGCGTCGTCGGGAAGTGGGTGCGAACCTCGCCCTGGTCAGAAAGACCCGAGAGTCGTAGCGCCGCCTTCGCGTACGGCGCCCAGAAGTCGGCGTCCTGGAGGGAGCGCTCGTACTCGTCGTCGTCGTCGAACCGTGGTGCGGGCGGCAGGCTCATCTCGCCGCCATGGTCCCAGAAACGCCCGGAGGGCCGGGCCAACCCGGCCCTCCCGGATCGGTCCCGCTCGACCGGTCTACGCCTCCGCCGGTTGGGCGTCGTAGAACGCGGTCCAGTCCGCGGCCTTGCTCGCGCCGTTGCCGAGGATGAACTCCTCGACCATCTCGCGCGCCGCCTCGTCGCTGAACTGCACCGGCGGTGACTTCATGAAGTACGCGCTCGGTCCGATCAGCGGGCCCGCGATCCCCCGGTCGAGTGCGAGCTTCGCGCAGCGGACCGCGTCGATCACGATGCCCGCCGAGTTCGGGCTGTCCCAGACCTCGAGCTTCAGTTCGAGGTTCAGCGGCACGTCGCCGAACGCCTGACCCTCCAGGCGGATCTGTGCCCACTTGCGGTCCTCGAGCCACGGTACGTGGTCCGACGGACCGATGTGGATGTCGTGCTTGTCGAGCTGCTTGCGCATCTGCGACTGCACCGACTGCGTCTTCGACCGCTTCTTGGACACCAGGCGCTCGCGCTCCAGCATGTTCATGAAGTCCATGTTGCCGCCGAAGTTCAGCTGATAGGTCCGGCTGAGCTTCACGCCCCGATCCTCGAAGAGCTTCGTGAGCACGCGGTGGACGATCGTCGCGCCGACCTGGCTCTTGATGTCGTCGCCGACGATCGGCACGCCCGCCCTGACGAACCGCTTCGCCCACTCGATGTCGGAGGCGATGAACACGGGCAGGCAGTTCACGAACGCGACACCGGCGTCGAGCACGGCCTGCGCGTAGTGCTTGGCGGCCTCCTCGGAGCCTACCGGCAGGTAGCAGGCGACCACGTCGACCTCCGCCTCGCGGAGTGCGGCCGCGATGTCGACCTCGGGTCGGTCGGACTCCTCGATCGTCTCGCGGTAGTACATGCCGAGGCCATCGAGCGTCGGACCGCGCTGGACCGTCACGCCCGTGGGCGGCACGTCCGCGAACCGGATCGTGTTGTTCGGCTCGGACACGATCGCCTCGGCGAGGTCCGTGCCGACCTTCTTCGCGTCGACGTCGAAGGCGGCGACGACGTCCACGTCACGGACGTGATAGCCGCCCAGGTCCACGTGCATCAGTCCCGGCACCGGATCGCCGGGGTCGGCGTCCTTGTAGTACTCCAGGCCCTGCACGAGCGACGACGCGCAGTTGCCCACGCCGACGATCGCTAGACGAACCCTGCTCATGTGGTGCGCTCCTTCCTCCGAAGCGCGCGGGTGCTCCGCCGCTTCCCCTCCGCGATCGTTTCGGCGGTGCGGCGCTCGGCCGCGATGAGACCGGTGAGCCACGCGATGTCCTGCTCGGTGGTCTCGCGGCCGTGCTGCATCAGCGAAAGCGTGTACGTGTCGAACCCGCCCGTGGCGGCGAGGTTCGTCTGGATCGTGGACAGGCGCTCCTCCAGGAACGCGCGACGCCGCTCGAGCAGACGGATGCGCGACTCGGGCGCGAGGTACTTGAAGAAGGCGAGGCGCACGCGGAAGCGGTTGTCCTCGCCTGTGGCGTCCGACCCCGCCTCCTCGAGGAGGTCGCGGAACAGCGACTCGCCCACGTCCGTGATGCGGTACACGTTCTTGCGACGGCCAACCTCCTGCTCGTCGAAGACCCGCTCGACCGCCTCCTGCTTCTCCAGGCGCTTCAGCGTCGGGTACAGGGAGCCGTACGAGACCCGCCAGAACCCACCGAGGGTGTCCGTCAGGCGCTTCGAGAGCTGGTAGCCGTGCATGGATCGCTCCTTGAGCAATCCGAGGATGGCGAGCTCCAACATCCGGTCGGTTCCTTCCCGGCCCCGGCGGGGGCCTGTTGCGTACCGATATATCGTTCCGATATATCTTCCCGCTATGTCCCGATCCCGTCAAACGCCGGCTGGACGGGTACCGGGTGCCGCCGGGCGGCCAGGGGGAGCAGCCAGCCCGCCACCCCGAGCAGCCCGCAGGCGACCCACAGCGTGGCGGGGCTCCAGGCGTAGACGGTGGTGCCGAGGATCGGGCCGAGCATCCACGCCACGCCGAACATCGAGCCGAACGCGGCCTGGTACCGCCCGCGCGCGTGGGCCGGGGCCCGATCTGCGGCGACGGCCGCCGCGACCGGCGACTCGATCATCTCCCCGAACGTCCACACGACGATCATCAAGACCAGCAGCGGCAGTGTGTCGGCGAACAGCAGGGACGCGAACGCGAGCCCGATGAGCAGGTGCCCGAGTCCGACCATACGCAGCCGGTCGTGCCGCTGTGTCCATGCGATGACCGGCAGCTCGACCAGGACAACGATCGTCCCGTTCAGGGCTTGGAGCAGCCCGTACGTCGTCGCGTCGTAGCCGGCGTCGCGGATGTGCAGCGGCATCGTCGACACGTTCTGCGAGTAGACGGCGCCGGTGAGCAGGACCGAGGCGAGGAACAGGAGGAACCCCCGATCGGCGGCGATCGATCGCCGGGCCGTGGCCAGATGCCTCTCCTCGTGCCGGGCGGTGCGCGTCCCGTGGGGGAGGGCGACGAGCGAGATCAGCCCGAACGCCATCGACGTGGTGGCATCACCGACGAACAGGATCGTGAACGAGCGCTCCGCGAGGAACCCTCCGAGCGCGAGCCCGCCCGCCCAGCCGATGTTCACGGCCAACCGGTAGAGGGTGAACGCCGTGACCCGCTGATCGCTCGGCAACAGATCGGCGATCAGCGCGCCCGAGGCCGGGCGGTGGAGCTCGCCGAAGAACCCGATCCCCACCATCAACGGGTAGATCGCCACGAGCGAGGTCGCCCGCCAGAGCGTGAGTGTCAGGGCCCCCGCCGAGACCATCGAGAGCGCGATCGCGTTCTTGCGGCCGATGCGGTCCGCCAGGAGCCCGCCGACGACCTGCGAGACGAGGCCTCCGAGACCGTATCCGGCGATCGCGAGTCCCGCCTGCGGAGCGGAGTACCCGCGGCGCGTCAGGTAGATCGTGATGAACGGGAGGACGAACGTGCCGAGCCGGTTGACGAAGGAGCCGGCGAACAGCACCCACGCCGAGGCCGGCATCGCGCGAAGGTTGCGACGGAGGTTGGGTCGGATCGTGACGGGGTCCACGGCCGCGACAGCCTACGGGTCCGCGGCCTCGGGCTACCGCTCCGGGCGCAAGTATCGGGTGACGTAGTCCGGCGGCTCGACGCCGGGCCGCAGGTTCGCCGCCGGCACCGGCTCGCCAGGGACCAGGCCGAGCGGGAGCACCCCCGCCCACACGGGGAGATCCAGGTCCTCCTTCGGGTCGAGCGGGTCGCCCGTCCGGACCTTCGCGGAGGACTCGTCGAGCGGGAGCGCGAGGATCGCCGTCTCCCTGAGCTCCTCCCGGTTCGGCGGCCGTGCCTCGGCGGCGCGGCCGGGGACGACGTGCTCCACGAGCGCGCGCTGGGCCATGTCCCTCTCGTCGGGATCGGTCACCTCGCGGGCGACGCCGTACACGACGACCGAGCGGTAGTTGAGCGAGTGCTTGGGCGTGGAGCGGGCGAGCACGATGCCGTCGACGATCGTGATCTCGACGCAACACTCGATCCCCGTTCGGAGTCCGCTGAGGGTCCGCGAGGCCTCCGAGCCGTGGATGTAGAGGCGGTCACCGACCCGGGCGTGGATCGTCGGGATCACGCGAGGAGTGCCATCGGGTGCCACCCACGCGACGTGGCAGAACAGCGCCTCGTCCACGATCGCATCGATGACCTGGCGCTCGTAGACGCCGCGCTCCGGGTGGCGTCGCACGCGGACGCGGTCGGACGGTGGCCCGGTCGGCATGCCGGCATGCTACCGGCGCGTCCGAGCCTCGCCTACGCCGTCAGCAGGTCCTCCATCGTCCGGACCACGCGGTCGGGCCCCCGATCGAGGCCGACCCGAGCCATCGATCCCACCACGGCGGACTCGCCCTCGAGTTGCTGCTCCACGATCACCGACGGCACGTGGAGCGCCCGCCCGCAGGGCGCGCACCGCCCGGTCGAGCCGACCGGGCGGTAGATGAGGGCGGCCACCGGGCGCTCGGCGAGCGGACAGTCGCGGCCCTGGAAGACAGGGCACGGACGGTTCGCCGGCCCCGCGCAGGTGCAGACCTCGTAGCCCGCGTACTCCAGTGCCTCGTCGAGCGCTTCGACCTCCTCGGAGGCCGAACCGACGACGAGTACCGTCGGCACGCGCGCCGTGCGCCACGCCATGGCGCCGATCAGCAGCACGGCGAGGGCCCCGAACACGACGACCAAGGGCCAGGTAGCCTCGTCGGCCCACAGGAGCACCGCGCCGAACAGCACGAACGTTGCGAGGTACAGGACGAGCTCGTTCCTCCAGCGCATCGTGCGCCTCCTTCGGTCCCACGATGCCCTCGGCTAGACACGTCCGGCAGGGCCGTTCGGCCCCGGCGTCTAGGCCCCTCCGATCGAACTCTGCCCTCCGTCGCCGCCTCGCTGCTGGAGGAAGCGCTCGATCTCGCCGACGAGCTCGTCTCCCGTCGGCAGCTCCTGGTTGTCCACGACCGTCTCGAGCCGCGCCAGGTACTCGCGCGAGTCCTGGTCCGCGGCGACGGCAGCGTCCAGTCGCTCTCGCTGGGCCAGCGCCTCGTCGGGGAGCGATCCGAGGTCGAGGGCGACGCCCAGGTGCCGACCCGCGTGCTCCAGCAGCGCGATCGCCGCCGCCGCGTACGCCCCTCCGACGTAGTGGGGGACCTGAGCGTAGAAGCCGACCGCGGAGATCCCGCCATCCACGATCGTCATCTCGTTCGCCGAGAGAGCGGCGCTCGGCACGCGGAGCAGCCCCGCCGGGCCCTGCAGCTCGTCCTCGTGCAGCAGTCCCGGCTTCGACGCCGTCGCGAGGATCGGCACCGGGCGCGTGTGCGGAACCGCCGCGGGGATCGCCCCGATGCTGATCCACTCGACCACGCCCAGGCGTAAGGTGATCTCGAGGAGGTCGCGGCCGACCTCCCGCCAACGGAAGTCCGGCTCGGGACCCGTGAGCACGAGGAGGTCGCGGCCCCCCCGCATGATGCGTCGCATCGTGAGGTCGGGCCACGTGAGCTCGGTGAGCGTGCCGTCGACGATGTCCAGGACCGGGCGACGCGAGCGGTAGTCGTACAGCAGGTCCGACTCGAACGCGACGATCGGCTCGGCGCCGGTCGCGATCTGCTCTGCGGCCGCCGTGGAGGCGCCGCCCGCGTCGACCCACCCGTCGAACGCCGCCACGACGGCGGGTGCGACGAGCGGCTCGATGGGCTCGGTCAATCGATACAAGGGCACCATCCGAGCATAGTCGGGACCGTGTGGAGCAGGCGCGGCGCCGCTCAGCGCGGCGTGTCCGCGTCCGGCGTGAACCCCGGACCGTGGCCGGGGTGGACCCGCACGAGGCCCGGGAGCGCCAGCACCCGCTCGCGGTTCGCGTGCAACAGCTCCGGGTCGGGTGCGAACGGATCCTCCGTCGGCATCGTGGCCGTCCACCACAGGTGCGTGAACACCACGAGGCCCTCCTCGGTCTGGACCAGCGTGGAGACGTCCTGCGGGGAGTGCCCGGGCGTCTCGATCAGCCGCACCCCGGGCGAGACCTCGAACCCCTCGGCCGGACGGCTCTTCCACAGGTCGTCCCGGTACCAGGCCCAGTGATCGTGCACGCGGGCGTTCGGGAACAGCCCGACGTTGACCGTGTGGTCCGGGTGATGGTGGGAGAGCACCACGTCGGTGACATCCGCGGGGGTGAGATCGAGCGCCGCGAGCGGTTCGAGGATCGCCCGTTGGCCCGGCACCATCCCGGGATCGATCACGACGAGCGCATCGCCGTCCCGAACGAACCCCACCGTCGAGGCGACGCGATCTCCGTCGTCCCGCAGGTACCCATCCAGCAGCACGTGAACCTCGGCCATCGTGTCTCCTCGGCGGCGGCGAACGCACAGCATCACACCGCGGCGGCGAGGTCGCTCGCGGTCCGATGCTCGGGTCCGGCGCCCGGGTGGCAGACTCTGGCGCGTGGACGAGCTCCCCGTCGGACGGCCGGTCGAGGGCGTCGACGCGCGGGTCCCCGAGCGACGGACGCTCGGGGGGCGGTTCATGCGGTTCGACCCGATCGACCCGGGCGCGCACGCGACCCCGCTGTGGCGTGCGGCCCACGACGGGAGCCACGAGGCCGGGGCGATGTGGACGTACATGCCCTACGGCCCGTTCGCCGACGAACGCGAGATGTGCGCGTGGCTCGAGGCCTGCGGGCGCTCGGACGATCTCGCCAAGGTGCTCGCCACCGTGCCACTTCGCGATGCGACCGAGCCGGTCGGCATCGTGGTCGACGGCTTCGAGGGCGTGCAGCTGGA
>Ga0209642_10001896_pt1 | contig 13909 bp, 7 predicted proteins | sample RifCSP19_2_FD_184025 | JGI IMG/M metagenome (GOLD analysis project Ga0209642, IMG submission 184025) | Soil microbial communities from Rifle, Colorado - Rifle CSP2_sed 19_2 (SPAdes) (version 2) | ecosystem: Environmental > Terrestrial > Deep subsurface > Rock core/Sediment | place: Rifle... | reverse complement strand
CTTCATGCTGAATGATAGTGAATAGCAGTCCGCGATGCTTGGAGAGCCGCTGGGCGTGCTTCCTCAGGAGATTGCTGTATTGACTGGCAATATTTTGGTATTGCGGCGGAAGGAGATTGTAATCTTCGATCAACTCATATAGGTCACCCAGCCTGCTACGCGCATCCAGGTATGGAATGCTGCACAACAGATCTGCCAGACGCTCGTATTGCTGGGATTCCGCCAGGTGGTATGGCACTTCCTCCAGGGAGTGAATATTACATTGGGCTTTTTGCGATTGAGCACTGAAATAGTCAGCCAGCAGCTTGTGCCAATCAAAACCGGTTCTTGTGGGTAGGTTTCCTGCTTCGTTTCGGTAGCATGCCAGCGCAGCTTGTTTAAAGCTTTCAAAGAAGAAATCAAACCGCCCTTCACGGGATGAAAGGTACGAACGCAATTGTCGCAGATAAAGATACACACTGTCTGATGCCATCTGCCGGTTTGAATCATTGTCTTCCATTTCCAGCGCATGGATGAATAGACCAATCAATTCCTCACGAGAGAGACCCTTGCGGGCATGTGCCAGAAGACCAAACAGCAAAGGCACAGCTTTTTGTGGGTCGATTGGAGAATAGGCGGGGTCGTTTTCAAGACGCCTGAGGAGCCCTTCGAAAGCTGAGACAGGCGTCTCCCCGAAATCCGTGCGTATCTTCTCACCCAGGTTGTCATAAGCGCCAAACACGCGCAGTTCAGATAATATTACTTTGAGAAAAAGAGGGTTCTCTGCTCCCGGGGAACTGATCAGTTTTTTGATGTGAGGCTCATCCAGATCTTTCAAGTACTGGCTCAAATAAGTCTTCACCAATTTGTTGCGGTCGTCCGGATCCTTGAATGGTCGCACATCTAAATGCTGTACTTTTCCCGCCAATTGCTGGTACAGTTCTTCAGCCTCCGGATTGCCGCGCTTGAAACTGACGATCAACTTTACATTCCTTGGTAATTCATATGGAAGCCAGGCAAGATCAGCAAGGCCTGATTCGAGCTGGTTTAACGCATCCAGTACAAGAATGGTTTTTCCCTGTTTTCCTGCAGATTCAAGCAGCCTCAGCCATTCCTGACGCAGCTTTTGAGGATCCTCCGGGATATCGATACCGATCTTCCCAGCCATTTCTTTCAGTTCGCGTACCAAGAAATGAAGTAGTGAATTGACCGTTGTTGAATGATTGCTCCTGCCAATGAACCGGTAGTGGACTGTCTCACCCGGCTTCTGGTTTTGAGAGTCGTTTCGGTAATGGTCGATCCACTTGGCAAGCAGGATGGATTTTCCTGTACCAGCTGGTGCGGTCAGGACAAAGATCTGATTAGATGGTCCAAGGATATATTCGTCTAACTCCTTGAAATCGTTTCCCCTGGAAATGAACTCTTCGCTGGATACAAACAGGAACTGGCCCTGCTGGTCGATCTCTTTTTGCAGATCGGTCATTTCATCGGACTCGCCATGGTCTGGGTATCGGGCTGCAATGGCTTGCTGAAGATCCTCAAGAATGACCTGGTCGAGTGGAAATGACTGGCACTGAAAATCGGTCAATCGACCAGGAATTCCGAGTTCAGGTGTGTTCAGGTCAGGATTCCAGTGTGCGGTGTAAGCATGACCAGGCCGCCCGGTTGCTGGGATTTTCTCGGTGCGCCATTTTTCCAGTTCCTGATCGTCGTCGGCATTCCCATTGGTAAATGTATTTCTCAGTTCGGGCGGTTTTTCAGGAATATCTTTGAGATATGAATCCTCTCTCAGGAAAAAGAACGCATATTTTGCTGGTTCGTAGTATTCCCCCGGTTTATTGGGAACAGGTTGTTTTCCTCTGCGGAGCGGGTCCAGGAGTGCATGGATGATCTCCAATTCGGTGGCAGAGGATCCACCGGCATACCTTTCCTTAAGGATTGGGAATTCATCATAGGTGGCACTGGATATGCCATCCTTCGGGGGAACCCAGCCGCGCCGCTGCCCAAGAAAACAGACAAAGAAAGGACGACAATCGTCGATCCGGTCAAGACATACCTTGATCGTGTTCTTATTCTTTGAATCTTTTTCGGTCACCCCCCAGCGCAGGTCTATGTCCACCAGGCGAAGCCTGCGCAGTTCACACCACTCACTTAATTGGGGAAAAACGCGTTTGATCAGGTAATCCCGTTCGGCATGCATGTCCTTGAAGGTGCTGCTGATAAAAATGTGGACATTTTTCCATTGTGTGATCAAGATTACCTCACAAGATCAATCGCCATTATTTCTTTACGCTCTTGTCCGATTACAGCGGCTTCGTATTCTATTGAAGGTTTGTGATTAATTTGCATTTTTTTGAGTGTCTGGGTGCGGTGCAGCATATCGCCTTTAACAGTATGGGTATGGGCTTACTTTTCTCCGGCAGAAATTCATATCACATTTTCGAAGTCCAAAAGGCACCATTTATTATTCCCGCACTGACTTCAAACTTAGGTCAGGCAGATAAACCTTCACGCCGTGCCAGGATCAAGTCTGTGTATTCCTTGATCCTTTCACCTCACTTTCCACCATGAACGTTGAACGAAATCATGCCTGCTAATGGATGTTAAACACACATCCCTTATTCATATTCTATTCATCTTATTATGAAACCGGGTCGCTTGTTTTTTTTATGCACCAAACCTGGTTCTCCATCTTCCGAATCTATTGTATACTGCAATCTGCAGTTTTTCAACAGGACACAGCACGCCAAACCGGAAATCCCCTCCCTTTTTGAGGGGATTTCATTGGAAGATGATGCCCGGGTACTACCCAGTCGGGCGTTCCGTCAAATATTTTTCGATGGTTACGAAAGGAATACACAGACTGGATTGAGGTTCCTATGAAATCCGAAACACCCGTAGAAAAAATAGCCTACCTGGAATTTGTGGTCATCGTCTTCATGATGATGTCCCTGATGGCGCTTTCCATCGATACCATGCTGCCAGCTTTGCCCCAGATGGGTCTTGACCTTGGTGTACAGGACCCCAATGATCGCCAGCTGATCATACCGGTCCTTTTCCTGGGGTTGTCGATCGGACAGCTGTTCTTTGGTCCGCTTTCGGATAAGACCGGCAGGAAACCAGCCATCTTCAGCGGTTACGCCTTGTTTATAGTGGGAGCCCTTGTTTCTGTTTTTTCCACCAGTTTTCCGATCATGCTGTTCGGGCGTTTTCTACAGGGATTGGGCATCTCGGCACCGCGCATTGTTACACTGGCACTGGTGCGGGACCACTATGCAGGCCAGGCGATGGCGAAGGTTATGTCCTTCGTGATGACCGCCTTCATCCTGGTTCCCATGCTGGCTCCTTCATTGGGACAAGCCATCCAGAACTATTTCGGTTGGCGGGGTGTTTTCGTGTTCCTGATCGGACTTGCCCTTACCACCCTGGTCTGGTTTGCATATCGAATGCCGGAAACCCTGGCTGCGAACCAGCGTGCTCCGTTCTCCCTCAATCGAATTGTGGCTGCCGCACTGGAAGTGATGAAGAACAGGACAGCACTTGGCTATTCACTGGCAGCTGGGCTGGTTAGCGGAGCTTTCATCGGCTACATAAATTCCGCCCAGCAGATCCTCCAGGAGCAGTATGCCCTTGGAGAACAGTTCCCGCTTTATTTCGGAGTGATCGGTGTTTCGATCGGAATGGCATCTTTTCTTAATGCAAGACTGGTTGAGAAATATGGCATGCGATTCCTGGTGAACCGTTCACTGGTCATGATCATCCTGATCGCCTGCCTGGGATTTTTGGCTGCCCTGCAATCAGCCGGACAACCACCGCTCTGGATATTGATCGGCTACCTGATGCTCACCTTTTTCTGCATCGGTATCCTCTTCGGAAATCTCAACTCCCTGGCGATGGAACCTCTTGGGCACCTGGCTGGCATCGGGGCTGCGGTGGTTGGTTCGCTGTCCACCTTCATTTCCATGCCGCTGGGTACCATCATCGGGCAGAATTTCAATGGGACGGTCTTCCCCATCATCATTGGCCTGGGGATACTGACAGCATTATCCCTCCTGGTTGTGCGCTGGGTGGAAGTACTCAATCCACAGGAAGCGCTGGAGTAAACAGGGCAAACACGAGATTGATGTGACAGTATTTCGTTTATAAATTTGGCAGAAGCCGCAGGAACACTTCCACGACCTTTGGATCAAAATGCTTCCCGGATTGCTCCCGGATGTATTCGAGTGCCTTTTCCTGCGACCAGGCTTTGCGATAAGAGCGGTCTGATGTGAGCGCATCGTACACATCCACCACGGCAAAGATGCGTGCCGAAAGCGGAATCAGGTCACCCTTCAAGCCGCGCGGATAGCCGCTGCCATCCCATTTTTCGTGATGGCAGTAGGGTATGTCCAATGCCGGTTCCAAATAAGAAATGGGAGCGAACATATCAAATGCATATTGAGGGTGTTTGCGCATGGTCAGCCACTCATCATCACTGAGTGGACCAGTTTTACGCAGAATTTCATCTGGAACCCCAATTTTTCCCATGTCGTGCAGGAGCGCTCCGCGCCGAATATGCAGCAGTTGGCTGTCGCTGACTTTCATGTTCTTCGCTATTTTCAACGTGATCTCAACCACCCGCTGGGTATGTCCTTCCGTCTCACTGTCACGCAGGTCGAGAGCTTTTGACCACCCCTCGATGGTGGCATCGTAAGCTATCATCAATTCCTGGTTTGAGCTTTGCAGATCATCAAAAAGGGAAACATTGTCAATGGCAATGGCAGCCTGCCTTGCCAGGATCTCGACTTGTTCCATCCATTCCTGCCCGGGTGATAAAGGTGTTCTGTTGAAAATCTCCATCACTCCCTTGACCAGTCCCTTGGCGATCAAAGGTACCGACAGGTAGCTGACAAAACCCTCGCTGGCCAGCCTGATCTCATTTGCCAGAACACCATCTTCCACAGCCAGGTCAGGTATATGAATGACTTTTTTTTCAAGTGCGGACTTGCCAGCCAGGCCTTCTCCAAGCTGCAACAAGGTATAGTGGAGGACATTGGTTCGAAAACCAATGCCGGATTTGTATTCCAATGTTCGGGAATTGGCATTGAACAAAAGTATATCGGCAGCATCCACATTCATATGGTTTAAGACCTGTCCCAGGAGAATGTCCAGGGTCAGGTCCAGGTCAACACCACCGCTGATAGCCATATCGATCTTGCGCAGAACCTGGACGAACTCCAATCGCCGGGAGGTCTGTTCGAAGAGGCGCAGTTTTTCAAGAGCGGTGGCGAGCGTTCCGGCGATGGTGAGCAAGAGGCGCTCATCGTTTTCAGTGAAAGCATTCACTATCTTGCTCTCGGCATTGATGACTCCCAGGAGCTGGTCATTGATCGAGATGGGTACACATAGCTCAGATCGCGTTTCTTTGTTACTGCTTAAATAGTTGGCATCCTTTTGCACATCAGGAATATTTAAAGGTTCCAGGCTGGCTGCCACACGCCCAACGACACCTTCTCCTAACCGGATTATGATATTGTTGAAATCCTGGAAATCTTCTTCTGTAACACCAATATTCGAATGTTGCGGACGCAAGCCCTGAGACTGCTGATCAAACAGGAGGACTCCACAGGAATCCGGGTAGAGGGATGTGCTGATGATCTGCGTGACGTTGGTAATCAATTCGTCGCTACTGGAGGCTCGTGAGCTTGCCCTGGCAACCAGCTGAAGGACGGTAAGCTCGTTCAATTGACGCAGGATCGCCTTTTCTGCTTCCTTTTTAACGGTGATATCTTCTCCGATACTGGTCATGCCTAAAGACAAACCTCCAGGAGAATTCATCAATGAATTATTCCAGCGAATAAGCCTTTCGGTACCGTCTTTCAAGATAATTGGATTTTCATGCTGGTGTTCAATATCACCCATGAAAATCGCATTGTTTAAAAACTGCTTAAGTTCCAGCTGGATCGGAGATGGGATGAAAGTATTTGACCAATCCTTGCCAATCAATTCATTTCGTGAGTAACCAGAGAGCTTAATAAAATATGGATTGACATAAGTTATTTTGCCTTCGCCATCCAGCTGGATGGCTATTAATTCCATGTTTTCCAATGTAGTCCGAAAGCGGTTTTCGGATTCGCGCAGGGCTTCCTCGGCTTGTTTGCGTTCGGTTATATCTGTTAGGGTACCTTCATAGGATGTAACCCTGCCGTTCTGGTCAATAATGGCACGTGCATTTTCAATGGCAATAATGTGACTGCCATCCTTGCGCTGGAATGTTACTTCGAGATTGTGCGCTTCGCCAAATTCATTGATCTTATTCAGGGATGCATCCCTGTCAGATGGATTCACATAGAGATCACTGACGTTCTTTTTCAGCAATTCCTCAAGCGAATCAGACCCAAACATCTTTACCAAAGCAGGATTGGCAGCCAGCAACTTTCCATCTGTGGATGTACTGAAGATACCATCCGGGATGTTATCAAAGAGTGAACGGTATTTGGCTTCCGATTCCTGGGTTAGTCTTTCTGCCTGCTTGCGTTCGGTGATATCTTCCGTTAGCGCAACCACCTGCTCAACCCGATCATGGTCATTCATAATGGCGTAATAATATTGTGATACCCATTCAGTTTTGCCATGCCTATGCTCAATGACTTTTAGATCTGGCAGATAAAGGGTGCCGCCTTTTTCATAGATGCGACACACATCTGCCTGGTATCCCTCCAGGTATTGATCGCGTTCATCAAAAAAGAAGGTTTCGTAGCGTTCCTGCAATAACTCCTGGTATTCTTTTTCTGAATAATTCCAGATCTTTAACCAGGCCGCATTGGCCATTTGCAGCTCCCCGAGAGAGTTACGCACCGAAATACCTATCGGCGAATGACTGATGATGGCTTGTTTAAAGAATTCGGCATCCCGCAGAGCTTGCTCGGTTTGCTTGCGGGCGGAGATGTCTAATTGGATATCCACAAAACCAATGGTAATCCCTGAATCATTTTTAATTGGATTGGCAGTTCCGCTTACAGTGATCAAACGACCGTCTTTGGTCTTATTGATCACCTCCCTTTTAACTTCCTGGCCAGATAAAAGGGAAATCCAAAATTTCTCGTAGTCTTCAGTTTTCTGATGACCACTTTTGAGGATACGAGGGGTTTTCCTGCCAACAACCTCTTCAGCAGTGTAACCATACAGACAGGTGAATTCGGGATTAATAAAAGTGAATATTCCCTTGGTGTCAGTCATGAAGATCACTTCACCGGAACTTTCCACAGCTTTTTTTAATTGGACCAATGTTATTTCTGCTTTTTTGCGCTCGGTGATATCACGCGAGACACCCATGACAGCATCAACCATCCCATCTTTATTTTGGATTGGAACCAGGGTTGTATCCAACCAGATATCACCTCCAGGAAAAGAGGTAAAACTTTCTGCCGAAAACGATTCAGCGGTAGAAAGTACATACTGCAACCCTTTTGCCTGATCCTCAGCAATTTCGGGCGGAAATAGTTCTGTGCGAGCCTTCCCCATCACTTGTTCAGGAGTTTTGCCAAACTGCCTTGCTGCCCGTTTGTTGACATACAGTACCCGGTCATTCTGGTCGATGACGTAGATCATGTCCGGGGAAGCCTCTGTCAGGCTGCGGTAACGTGTTTCAGATTCTTCCAATGCTTTCAGGGCCAGTTCCTGCTGCCCTTCCATGCGTTCTGTTTCGAGCACAGCATGGATAGCTTGCGGTAAACGTTGAATGTGACTGGGTGTTTTAAGGACGTAATCAGCTGCCCCGCGTTTCATCGCCTCCACTGCCACTTCTTCCGAGCCAGTACCGGTGACAAGGATGACGGGCAGACGTGGTTTTTTCGCTTTTACAATATCCAAGACCTGAAGACCTTCGAAACCGAGGATATGGAAATCACTCAGGATAAGGTCATATTCCCTCTCAGCGAACATTTTCTTAAATTCTGTGGCTGATGCTGCTTCATATAACTTAAAGCCACCGTGTTCTTTTTCCAACGCATCACGTACCAGTTCACGATCAAGGTTATTATCGTCAACATAGAGGATCCGGATCAGTTTATCAGCCATAAGACATCCTTTTTTAAGCAGCTTATCCTTTAGTAGGAATGTTACCTCTTAATCCGTCGGTGGGTTAACATTGAGCGTCAGCCAATAGTCATGGATCTTATAAATAACATCCAGGAATCCTTGGAATGAAACCGGCTTGACCAGGTAGCTGTTGGCACCGATATCATAGGAAAGGGCACGGTCTCCCTCCTCCTTGGACGAGGTGAGGACAATGACTGGCAGGCGTTTGAGGATGGGTGTTGTCTTAACCTGACGCAGGACTTCAAAACCATCAATGCCGGGTAGATTCAGGTCCAACAATACCAGGTCTGGCATGGGGTAAACGTTTCGGTCGGCGAAGCTGCCGCGGGCAAAAAGATAATCGAGTGCTTCCTGCCCGTTATTAACGATCTGGATCTTGTTGTTTAGTTTCGCCTCGTTGAATGCATCCAGGGTTAATTCGATATCCATGCGGTTGTCTTCCACCAGCAGGATGAGAGCTTTCCTGGTCATTTAATTTCTCTCCTTTGGTAATTTCACGTAAAAAGTACTTCCTTTACCTGGTTGCGATTCAAGCGTTATGGAACCGCCCATCAAATCCAGGGCTTTCTTGACAGTGGCAAGCCCGATACCGATACCCGAATATTCCTCCGTGGAGTGCAGCCGTTGAAAGATGGTGAATATCTTTCCCTGGTATTCAAGCGGAATACCGATACCATTGTCTTCCACAGCAATGATTACAACATTTTCGTCTTCTTGCGCAGAGATCTTTACCCGGGGAGCAGTTCCAACTGTGCGATACTTCAGTCCATTATCAACCAGATTGCTGAAAACCTGGCTCAACAACGTCCTGTCTCCGACAACGGTTGGCAGGTGCAAGGGAATGTCCAATGTGCCTTCGTTCTCAACCAGGAATGCCTGCAGGTCGCCAGCAAGTTCAGCCATTACTTCATTCAGGTTGACAGGTTCGTGATGAATACCAGACCTGCCAAGACGGGAAAATTTTAACAAATCATCGATCAAAACACCCATGCGGTTGCTGGCTTCAATGATATTCTCAATGTAATGCTGACCTTCAGCATTGAGGTTTTCCCGGTGACGACGGTTAATGATCTCGGTAAAACCGTTGATCGCCCGTAATGGAGCACGCAAGTCGTGGGAGACCGAGTACGAGAAGGATTCCAGCTCTTCGTTGGCAATCTGTAACGACCTGGTGCGGTTGGTAACTCTTTTTTCAAGTTCCAGGGCATTGCGCTGAGTTTCTTCGAAAAGACGGGCATTCTCAATGGAGAGTGCCGCCTGGGAGGATAGGGTCATGGTAAGATTTATCTCCTGCCCAGAGAGGGAATGGAGCCTTCCGATTGAACCAAGAATGAGTATTCCCACGGCCCTGTTTTCTATCAGAAGCGGCAGGTAGAGGATGGTTCGTAAGTCCCGTGCAGCAACGATCTCCTGCTCTGCTTCCGTGAGATCTGCCTGTTTCGTATCCGTCATGATGACTGGTTGACCATTCGCAAAGGCTTGTTGAATGTGGGGATGATCACTCAGTTTTGGGAGTCGGAAGGCATCGGGAAATTGGGGAGGCAAGGGAGGAGTGGCCGCCTCAAGGGACAACCCTTCTCCTTTGACCATGTAAAGAACTCCTGTATCCATTTCTGCAATCTGAACAGCGCTTTCAACGATCGTCTGCTGAATTGTCTGCACTTGACGCATGGAAGTCAGGTTTTGGCTGATCTGCAGCAGTTTTCGATATTGAGATTGTGAGGCTTGGAGGTTATTATGGGTCTGGTAGCGATCTTCTTCGTTCTTAATAAAAACACCGATCAGGAAGGTCGCCAGTGGAAAGATCAATAGGATGGGAAGCCAGATCTCGGCAATGATTTCAAATGCCTGCGGCCAGGGGATCAGTAACTGGCAAATCAGCATAACAACATGGGTGATGACACCTACCAGGTAAAGAACTCCCAAATCAATTTTTTCTGGATTGTTCTTATTCAATCGGCGGAAATAAAGACCTACTATAGAACAGGCAAATATCGTGGCAAGTCCAGCCCACACTCCTGAGCCACCAAGAGAAAAACGGTATAGACCGGCTATTACCGCGGCGATAAGGGCAGCAGGTCCACCGCCGAATAAACCAGCCAGCGTGAGGATGATCGAGCGTCCGTCATAAAAGATCCCGCTGGACAGCCGAAAGGGTGTCATCATGGCAATGATGGCGATCCCGCCGAACAGGATTCCGGTGAGGATCTTTTTCACCGAGGGGCGATCCTGAATAAAATTCAACAATCCGTAAAGGGTTGAAAGGCTGATCAGAAGGGCTGCATTGGTTATCAAGGCTTGTGCCATGCTTACAGACACCCCTTCCAGTGAACGCACTCGTTGATGCAATTAACTTGCATTTGGGTAATCATTCCACAACCTTTTGGATCAAACCCTTATGAATATGAATATTAGATGTGGTTTTATTTAATTGAGCAAATCGTGAAATCTTCCAGAAAGCGAAATTGGGTGATGCCAATATCCCAAGACCGAACAAGGTCGAAAAGACAATTAATCATGATAAATATTATATGATTATTTTTTATTTTCGGGTTAACAGCTCTATTAAGAAAAAACTGGAAACCACCATGATTTGTTTGCCAACCATTGTTCTATATGGATAGAGGTTATACAGCTTTATAAGAACAGAATAAGTAATGATTTAGTTAAACATGCGGAGAGCCCATTGATATCTGTTAGGTGCTGTGTTTGGGGAAGGTTTAAAAAATCAATATCCACTTAATGCAAAGGGTTTTGTACGAAAGGCGTTCAACCTGCCAATGTATCTCCTGTCCCGACCGGGGTGGCTCGCGATGTATCGCAACCTATGGGTCAACCTGTTACTGGCAGGCATAGGTGATCGTGCTGGTTCTTACCTGCCAGGAATGATTGAATATCTCCACAAAACAACTCGCTGTGTTTCCGGCTGGAACGAAAGTGATGTCCCCATATGTAGTGGTATTTGCTCCCAGTATAGCAATGGCGACGTTATCCCGGTACTCACTGGAACCGCTTTCGCTGTTGGAAGGGTTGCTACAGTTAAGAATAATATTGATAATAGCATAGTGTATACATTCACCCAGTGGTTTTTCCCCCTAATTCCTGCGATAGATATTTATAACATGAAAGACATTCAACGAGTTCTATTTGAGAGGAATTTGCGCAGGTGGCTATAGATGGAATGCAAGTATTGATTCTTTGACAAAAAACAGGTTGTTGAATAAAATCCACATTGTATACAGACTTGTTTTCAAAACCTCAGAAATATGACATAGAAATATTTTCCTTTGAAATAAAGATGATAATGACTATTCCATTTATCATTCACTAAGTGACAATTATGGAACCGGGAAACGGAGGAGCGTAATGCGGTATCTTAAATGGTTGGTGGTTGTAGTACTGGCAAGCGTGCTCGGAGTTGTTTTGGTCCAATTTATGAGCGTCCATCCCCTCCAGATGAGCCTGTACGAATTTGCAACATGCCTTGTTCTGGGTTTGTTGATCTGGGTCATTGCGGCAGGGTTTAAAAAGAAAGCGCTGTGGGCAGCGATCTTAATTTCACTGGTATTCTTTCTCATTGGTTATCTATCGATGACAAAGATCATCCTTGCCCGTGAGGACTTCAGGCCGGTACCCGAACTAACCAGGAAGCCGGGTGACCCGGGGTTGGGACATACGGCAGTAATCTATTTTACCCATGGAGAACCTGAAACCTACGATCCCATTGGCTGGATCAACCAGTTCAATGAATTTGACCACCAGGGCATTGATTTTATCCCCTTGATCGCACGACCATTTTTCTTCTATCAACTCAGGAATAGTTATCTCGAAGTGGGCAGGAGCAACCATCACTCCATGCACATTCAAATGTTAAAGAAATTGGAAGAAGCGTATCGGGTTGAAGGAGACGACAAGACAAAATTCTACCTGGCATTCCTGGATGACAATCCCAGGCCGGACGCTGCCGCCATACAAGCGCTGAACGAAGGGGCAAGCAGGATCATTGTAAGCGAGGTTTTTCTGACGATCTCAAATCACACAGCTGAGGGTGAACACCTTATCAAAGCACTGGATATTGAAAATATATTTGGAATACCAGTGGAGTACACTGGTCCCCTTTATGATTCCGAGACCCTGATGAGCATGTTTACAGCAAGGGCTGATGCAAATTTAGGTGACACAGACAAATCAAAAGTGGGCATCCTGCTGGTTGGACACGGCCAACCGGATGAATGGGATGTTGAGTGGCCAACCGAAACATCACAGGAGATTGGTTTTCGCAATGATGTTCTGGATTTATTGGCAGCCGATGGGTATCTCCCGGAAAACTTAAGTCTGGCCTGGATGTCCTTCAAGGAACCCAAACCCGCGGAAAAGGTGGATGAATTCATCAAAGGAGGCATTGAGAAGCTTCTTTTCTTCTCGGCAGCCATAAGCGCGGATGCAATCCACAGCCAGTTTGATATTCCCGAGCTTGTGTATGAATATGACTTCCCGGATGGTTTTCCAGTGATCAACCTGGGCGCTTGGAATGACGACCCGATCGTGATCCAGGCCATTAAGGAGAAGATTGATGCTTTGATGGAGTAAATAAATTTGTATATGATCTAGAAACTTAATAGGGAAAAAGACCTGGATGATCGTCAATCCAGGTCTTTTCTTTTCCAATTAGATTCTCGTCACTGGCAGGCATAGGTGATCGTGCTGGTTCTTACCTGCCAGGATTGATTGAATATCTCCACAAAATAGCTGACATTACCCCCCGAGGGAATGAATGTGACATCTGTATATGTAGTGGAATTCGGTTCCAGTGTCGTGATGGCGATATTATTCCGGTAGACTCTGAAACCAACTTCACTATTGGAGGAGTCAGTCCATTCCAGCACCATGGTCATGGTGGTTCCACCTGAGGCGAATTCGCAGGAATAACTATACGTTTTCCAGCTCAGAACTGCAGGTGGGACAGTGGTTGCCGTGGGCGTGAGCGTTTCGGTGGGTGTGGCTGTGGCAAGCAATGTGGCGGTGTTCGATGGTGTGTAGGTTGGCAGCAGGGTTGGCTCATGAGATGTTGAAGTGGACACCAGGAAATCCGTTGCATTCTGGTCGGGGCTGGATTGAATATCCATCGTGATCGTACTGGTTGCCTGGATACCCTGGCTGTTCAATAGGCTGCAGGCTGAAAGGAGGAAGAGCAGCACAAGGGAGATGGAAATGAGCTTGAAAGTCTTTTCATCTTTCATGATGGTTATCCTTAATTGTTCACTGGTTTTGCCTTATTATACAGGACAGCAAGATAAGTTGGTTGGATATTTGGTTTAGCTGCCCTGGTGAATCAACTTGCTGCGATGGAATTGTGAACTGATTTGTGGACGAAAAAATGATCATGGAAAGGATAGCTTCAAAGGTTTTGTGCGTTCAACTCCCGGCCAAGCTTAACAACTTCCCTGGCGAGCACATCAAAATCATCCCAGGTGCTGCGGTGATTGGATATGCCGATTCTCAGGCAGTAGCGTCCGTTCAGCGTGGTGTAGGATGGAGCAGCAATACCTTGTTCCTGCAGCCGCATCAGGATCTCCTTGTTGAGCTGGCTGAGTTCATTATCTTCCAACCCGCTTGGATTATACCGAAAACAGACAATATCCAACCCGATCGGGGCAAGCAGCTCCATTTCAGAGTCATTTTCGACCAGCTTTCCGAAATAATTAGCCTGGTCGACATTGCGTGCGATCATTCGACCGAAACGTTCGAGACCATGTTCCTTGATCGACATCCATACCTTGAGGGCGCGGAATTGGCGGGACAACTGCAGTCCGTAATCGCTGAACCAGAGATGCCCGGCTGCCAGCCCACG
>Ga0209642_10001893_pt1 | contig 13920 bp, 12 predicted proteins | sample RifCSP19_2_FD_184025 | JGI IMG/M metagenome (GOLD analysis project Ga0209642, IMG submission 184025) | Soil microbial communities from Rifle, Colorado - Rifle CSP2_sed 19_2 (SPAdes) (version 2) | ecosystem: Environmental > Terrestrial > Deep subsurface > Rock core/Sediment | place: Rifle... | reverse complement strand
CCCTCGAGCGGATTGCTGCAGGTGACGACGGGTGCGCATTCCGTGAGGCCGTAGCCTTCGGCCAGAGGGCATCCGGTGAGCTCGACGAACTTCCTTTGGACTGCGCGCGGCAGGGAATCACCACCGGAAATGCAAATCTTGAGTGACGATAGGTCGTAACGCTTGATTTCTGGGTATTGGTTGATCGCGTGAAAAAGGGTGGGAACACCGATCAGGATCGTCACGCGCTTGCGCGCGATCGCCCGCAGCGTCCGCTTGAGATCGAAGCGCGGAAAGATCACCAACTCTCCGCCCAAGGAAATCGCAAAGTTCATGACCGCTGTCATGCCGAAGGAATGGGAGAACGGGATGATCGCCAGCAAGCGCTCCCGACCCGGCTCGGCGCGCGTGAACCACGCCCTGTTCTGGCACGTGTTCGCATAGATGTTCTGGTGCGAAAGCATCACGCCTTTTGGCTCGCCCGTCGTCCCGCCGGTATATTGGATGACCGCCACGTCCGAGAGAGGTGCTGTCTCAATAGCCTGGTACGCGCCGTCATTGTCGATCAACTCGTCGAAGAAGATATGGCCATTGCCCCGTGACGGCTTGGCGATCTCCCGCCAGCGCGCGACCCGAAACAAAAGACCTTTGAAGAAGGGCAGAGCCTGCGCCATCTGGCAAATGACGATATGGCGGAGGCTCGTCTTGGCGAGCGCGGCAGCGACTTTGCCGTAGAGCGCCGTCAAATCGAGGGTGACCATAATGTCGGTCTCGGAATCCTTGATCTGCCGAATGAGTGCTTGCTCGGCGCCGAGCGGGTCATAGTTCACCACCGTGCCGCCGCTCTTAAGGATCGCGAAGTAGCAGATCACGCTGTAGGGAGAGTTTGGCAGGAGAAGCCCGACCTTCGTGCCCTTGCGCACGCCAAGCCGTTGAAAGCCGGCCGCCGCCTTCGCGATCAGCCGTGCCGCTTGGGCATAGGTGTGCCGGCTTCCGAGAAAATCGAGGAACGGCCTCGCCGCGAATGCTGCAACCGCGTCATCGAGCAGGGCGTGCACCGGCCGCACCGGTATATCGAGCAGCCAGTCGACGTCGCGAGGGTATTGAGCCGCCCAGGGAAGGCGCCGCGAGAGAGCAGGCTGATCGTCGTCCACCGCAGCACTCATGATTCCACCGCGTCTGGCTCGCCACAATTCGCGAGAATTTCCGCGCGCACCTTATCGCGCAGACGGACTGCAGCCGCGAAGTCGGCGCCGTCGGCGGAAGCCAACGATCCTACTCGAACGGAGACGGCGCCCCGCCGCGGAAACCACTGATCGCTGCGCAGGATCGATCGCGTCCCCCGCAGCGTCAGCGGCAAGATGCTGAGATGCTGCCGCGCCGCGATGACGAAGGCTCCGAGGCGGAATGGCAGGAGTCCGGGCGCCCGCGTAAAGGTGCCTTCGGGAAGGAAGACGAGCATCCTCCCAGCTTGTGCAGCCTCGAGTGCCTTGTTCACATTCTCGACGCCTCCTTCGGGATCAGCGCGATCGACAAACAGCGCCCCTAGCCGCCTCAAGAAGGGGCCGGCAAAAATCTGCGGCTCAAGCTCCTTCTTGGCAATGAAGGCGGGCTCGCCTGGGATTGCCGCCGCGAGAACTAATCCGTCGAGGTAGCTCGCGTGATTGGCTACGATGACGACGCCAGCCGCCTCCGGCCAAGTGCCGGTCACGTCTACCCGGATACCCATTAGCCAGAACGCACCGCGCGCCGCGCGGTGCATCAATGCCCAGCGCTGGCTTGAGCGAGGAAGCAGCAGGACCGTAGGCCAGAGCACGGCTCCCATCAGCACAATGATGATCCACCACCAGCTCGCATAGAGAAACTCGCTCAGGGTGCGGGCTGTTCGCCGCAATTGTGGCCCGAGACCAGCGATGCTAAGCCGCAGCACTTGCTGCCATAGAGGCTGAGGTCGGAGCGCGAGCGCACCCTGCTCGAACAGCTCACGCGCGGATGTGCGGCGCAGCTTTCCGCTTGATGTCTTGGGAATCGCATGAGGTGGAGCGAGAACGATCTCGTCCGGCGGAGCGTCGAGCAACGGAGTTGCCGCTTCTTCTATGCGTTGGCGTAGCTGCGCGAAAACAGCGGGCTCTGTCTCACGCGTCTCGGCGATGACGATCACCCTTTCGGTACCACGATGCGGGTCCTGCGTGCCGAAGACGGCAACGCAGCCCTTGCGCACGCCCGTAACATCGCCCACTACTGCCTCGATTTCCTCGGGATAGATATGGCGACCGGCGCGGATGATGATGTCCTTCGAACGGCCAGTGATGTAGACGTCGCCGCCGGCAATGTAGGCGAGATCGCCACTGTTAAGCCAATCACCGTCAAACAGCTCGCGGTTCTTCGCGGGATTGTCTAGATAGCCGCGCGTGGCCGAAGGACCACGAAACTGGAGCCGCCCTTCCTCTCGCTCGCTAAGCTCGCCGGTCGCGCCGATGATGCGAATCTCATGTCCCGGCAAGGGGCGGCCGCAGGCAACGAACTCAAGTGCGGTGAGATCGTCAGGTGCCGCGGGCAGGGCGCGCCCTTGGCGCGTGAGCCCGGCACGATCAATGCGATCGATGATCGGGGGCCGTCCCAGCGGGGGAAAGGCTAATCCCACGGCATTCTCGGCCAGACCGTAGACTGGTGCCATCGCTTCCTGCCGGAAGCCGTACTTGGAGAAGCGTGCCGCGAAATGACGGATGGTATCCGGCAAGACTGCCTCCGAGCCATTGGCCACCATCCGCAGAGAGCTGAGATCGAGGCCAGTAATAGCCTGGTCCTCGATTTTGTGCAGGCAAAGCCCGAAGCCGAAATTCGGCGATGCAGAAAGGGTCGCGCGATGACGATGGATCGCCCACAGCCACTGCTCCGGCCGCACGAGAAACGTGAGCGGTGACATGACTACGAGTGGAGCAGCGAAATAGAGGCTTCCAAGCCAGGCGCCGATGAGTCCCATGTCGTGATAGAGCGGAAGCCAGCTTACGAAGACGTCGGCAGGGCCCGCTTCCATTGCTTCGCCCATGGCCCGAATATTCGCCAGCATATTGCTGTGGCTCAGCACCACACCCTTTGGATCGCCCGTGCTGCCGGAGGTGTATTGCACGAGGGCAGTGTCCCGGGCCTGGACTTTGGACTTCCAGCTTCCCGGGCCCTGGCCCAGCTCGTCCGCGCTGACCACGGCCCGCAAGCTTTCGACCTGGAGCTTGAGAAGACGCGCTATGGCCGACGCTTCGCGCGCGGCGATCAGCAGCACCGCCTGTGCATTGCGAAGGATCCCGGCCTGCCGCTTGAGATGCTCTTCGATCTGTGACGGCCGAGCCGGCGGGTAAATCGGCGTCGGCACGCCGCCGGCATAGAGCACGCCAAAAAACGCGGCAAAAAAGGCCTCGCTCGTTGGCAGCATGATCGCCACCCGCTCGCCCGGCTGCAGCCCCGCTTGACGCAAGCCATTTGCTGCCGCATGGGCCTGCTCGGCGACGTGTCGATAGGTGAGGCTGGTTTCCTCGCCATCGCCATGCCAAAGGACGACGTGGACGCGCTCACCATGCCGAAGCACATGCCAGTCGAGCACCTCCGTGAGCGTCGTCGCGTCGGCCGGCGCCGGCTCGGCCGTCTCTTCGGCAATAATATGCCGGGCAGTCGCATCCAAGGAGGGCAGCCTCCGCGCGCCTGCGAGCGCCGACAACAGATCCTTAAGCGTCTCAGCCTCGCCGAGCAGCTGCTCGGGCAACCGCACGGAGAAGGCGCGTTCGACCCGAAGTATCAGCTCCGCACGAGATAGGCTGTCGAATCCCCAGTCACGCTCGAGGGAACTGTTCAATCCGGCACGCAACGCGGTCCGCCGTCGCGGATGAAGTTCATGGGCGAGGCCCTGCGCGATCTCTACCAACGCAACGCCCGTGTCGTCGCGCAACTGTATGTCCGCTACCTCTTCCATTGATGCTTCAGTTCATGCGGGCATGCAGTCCGGGGCTCTGGAGAGGGCTTGGGGTAAGCTCACTGAGGCCCAGGACCTTGCTCTAAGTCAATCGCAGTAAGCTTGCGACTTTCGCGCGCATAGTGACAAAAATTCCAACCAGCTTACCATGACCTGGATCAACGGGCAAAATGTCGGGTATTCCACTCAGCCCTTTATGCAGATGAGCGGTCGGAGGCGAGCGACGCGCCGGGCAAGGCCCGACTGCTCAGCCGCCAATACGACAGCTCCGACATCCTTATATGCGCCGGGTGCCTCCTCAGCGATGCCGCGCATTGATGGGCTACGAATCATGATTCCGCTCGCGGCGAGATCGTCGACGATCTGACGCCCACTCCATTTCCTCAGCGCGGCATGACGCGACATCGCTCTACCCGCCCCATGGCAGGCAGAGGCAAAGGATTTCTCATCGCTGCTCGGGGCACCGGCCAGCACATAAGACCCCGTCCCCATGCTGCCGCCGATGAGGACGGGCTGACCGATCTTGCGTAGAGCCTCCGGCAGATCGGGATGGTTTGGACCGAATGCCCGCGTTGCGCCTTTGCGGTGCACGAACAGTTGGCGGCTGCCGCCGTCAGCCCTGTGGGATTCGACCTTGCACGTGTTGTGGGACACGTCGAACAGCAAGTCGAGGTCGGTGTTGGGGAAAAAGTGCGCAAAGACCCGCCTTGCGTAGTGGCCGATGATCTCGCGATTGGCGAGGGCGCAGTTCGTGGCGGCGCGCATTGCGCCGAGATAGCGCTGACCGACCTCCGACTTGATGGGGGCGCAAGCCAGCTCCCGGTCTGGAAGCGCAATGCCCGCCGCTGCCGCCGCCGGCAGCATGTCCCGCAAGAACTCCGTGCCGATCTGATGCCCGAGCCCGCGTGAGCCGCAATGGATGGTGACGACGACCTCGTCCTGCTTGAGGCCGAAAGTCGCGGCAGCGTCCTCGTCGAAGATTTCGCTCACCGCCTGAACCTCGAGATAATGATTGCCGGAGCCAAGCGTCCCCATCTCGCGGCGCTGGCGTTCCTTCGCCCGATCGGACACGCATGACGGCTGGGCGCCCACCATCTGGCCACCCTCCTCGATGCGCTCCAAATCACGGGCCTTGCCCCAGCCGCGCTGGATGGCCCAACGAGCACCGCCTTGGAGCATGGCGTCCATTTCGAAGGAATCGAGAGTAATCGCGCCCTTACTACCAAGGCCGGCGGGAACCTGCTGGTACAGGGAGTCGGCGAGCTGTTTCTGCACCGGCGTGATGTCCGACACCTTGAGGGCCGTCAGCATCGTGCGCACGCCGCAGGAGACGTCGAAACCGACTCCGCCGGCGGAAATCACGCCGCCCTCATCCGCATCGAAAGCGGCCACGCCGCCGATAGGGAAGCCATATCCCCAATGGGCGTCGGGCATGACATAGACCGCCTTGACGATCCCCGGCAGCGTGGCGACGTTGGCGGTTTGCTCATAGACCTTATCGTCCATATCGCGAATGAGATCTTCGTCGGCGTAGATGACTCCCGGCACGCGCATGGCGCCGGTCGGTTCAATCCGCCATGTCGTCTGATCAACCTGGGTGAAACGAGCAGGGTCCATGACCGTCCTTGCACCTAGACGTCGACCACGCAAGCTGCCGACCAGGTGCCGTCGGCTTCTTGCGCTACGCGCAACGCTGTGTACGTCGCGCCCTTCGGCTCGCAGGCGGGAGAGTGCTTCGCCTGATCGACAGTTTCTCCCCACATGGCGCCCTGTAAGCTCGTGTCACTGAGCGTGACCTTGAACCGGCCGAAGATCATGTTTCGCACCGCCATTTCATAAATGATGGCATTCAGCCAATCGACGAGCAGGAGCTCCACGTCCGGCGCCTCGCATGAGACCTCGGCCGAATTTTTTTCGGCAATCTTGGCGTCGGTAACGATGGCAGTCAGAGCGACAGCCGCCTGTTCGAATGCCTCTGCCAAGGTCGCTCCCCGCCCACGCACGCCGACATCGGCATCGTGAGGAAAATGCTCCCATCGCGTGGGCGAAATTCTCTCAACTACCCCATTCGACGACATCAAACATGGCCACTTGGCTGTTTGCCTGAATCTAACTTCGCGGCCGGAGCTGCTTCAGACCGCGCGCTTTGGAACATGATCAGCTCCCATTCACCCCGACTCTCATCGAGCCGCAGGACGTAGAGATTTCCGTCCCCACCTCTGACCTTGAAGTAGTGATAGTCAGGGCCAGGCCATTGATCGAGGTTATCGCTTACTTCGATCTCGCGTCCATCCAGGCGGAATCGCCGCGGCATTTCCACTCCGCTGTGGCCGGTATAGGTCTCCACTTGAACCTGCATGGTGGCATTGGCCTTCAGTAGGGCTCTGTGCACGAGACCATTCTATTGGCCATACGCGCGCTGATCCTGATCAAAGTTCCCTACGCATGTTGTCCCCGCCGAGCACGCAGTGCGTCGCTCTGGCCGTGGGCCTTGAGCCAGGAGATGATTTCCGGCCACACGCGGGCGTGAGCCTGTCGCCCGATCAGCACGCCCAGATGCTGCAAACCAACCCCAGTTTCGCCCGGGTATTCGATGAGCCGCACATCCGCTAACGGAATTGCGTCAATACACGGCTTGATCGATGTCAGGGGGGCTATTTCATCGGCCATGTTCACGACGGCAAGGGTGGGGACTGACAGGTTCGAGGGACCGACGACCGTCCCGCAGACCTCCAAGGTTCCTCGACAAAAGCGATTCTCGCGAAAAAGCCACTGCATGATCTGGTGCACCAGTTTGCCGGGGAGGGTGACCTCATCGAGACTCCAGCGCTCGACAAGGGCATGGATTTCCAGCGCCTGGCCGTCGGTGACGCTAAGCGTTGCATCCAGCAGCCTCGACCATATGAATGTGCCAGGAGCTGCCAGCGTAGCCATGCACGATAAAAGCGAGCCCGGGAAAGGATCGGCTTCCGACACGTCCGGGGGCAGCAACGCGACGAGAGCGTCCCGGAACTTGCTCGTTGCCGGCTCAAAGCAAAGCGGCGCTCCGAGGAGTATGAGACCCTGAATGCTCGCCGGTGCCCGGGCGCTGAAGATCGCCGCGAGCGTACCCCCGAGCGAGTGGCCAATGAGGAACGGTCTCGTGCCTGCGGTCTGGCCCGAGATCATCGCGACGCATTCGGATATGGCTTTGGCGTGCTCATCCAGGCCGTTATTTTGCGTGCGACCTGCCTCAGGCGCCCATTCGAGCAGATAGACGTGCAAACCTTCTCGTAAGCAGCGGCTAATCGCGCTCACCGATGGAGCGAGGTCCCAGATATATGGCCGTTTGATCGGCGCCGCGACGATCAGCAGGGACGGCGATGTGGGGTGAGCGGCATAGTCGCGGAGATACCAATGCGTTCCCGAGGCTACTATGGTGTGGGGACACTCTTGTGGGCCGAACCCAAATGCACCGATGGCTTCGCTCTGTGCTCTGCGCAGTACGTCGGCAATAGTGAAGGGCGCCCGGTGCAGAGCGTCTAGCGCGGCGATTATCGAAGAACCTCGGCGTTCCACGGACGGTTCTCTCGTTTCGCTTCACCCGCCCCGACCGGATCCGCGGGCACCTGAGCAACCTAAAGTCCAGTCGGCCTCAGAAATCCAAGTCCCACCTTCAGCGCGCTCCGATGTTGACAGTAAGCCTCGTCGAGGCAGCGCGTCATTTGATGCAGATCATAGACGCTTCCCGCTTCTCGCGTTCCTGTGTCAGCACGCCAACCAGGGAGGGAGGAATGGCTAGCCCGAATCTCGCCGCTCTTTTGGAGCGGACAACCCGAACGAGCGGGAGAGCAAAGGTGGGCATCTCGAGGTGGCCGATCAGAGCACCGTATTTGCGTGCGCTGTCAGATCTTGGCCTCTCTGACCCAAAGATTGCCAGCTATCTTTGCGTTGACACGGCCAAGGTAACGTCTCTGCGAAGTCTCTACCGAATTGCCGAAGGGAAGTGGAACGGATCGCATTAGAAGCAGACTGACTGCCGGCACATATCCCTCAATCGAATTTGCCGAGGACGCTAAGGATTTGCGCCCTCGGGCTGCCCTCTCAGTCCGTATTTTGATATACCTCAAGGCAAGCTCGCGCCCTTGCGAGCTATTTCGTCCCTCGAGTTAAGATTGCGCGGAGTTGACCCCATGCCTACGCGCGCTGTGATCACGACGGCACCTACCCCTTCCGTATCAGATGCCGACGACAAGACACGGGCAGCAATGTCCAGGCTCAAGGCCTTATCGTCTGCCGAGCGCTCCGCGCTGAAAGCTGTAACTGCGCCCGCCGATACCAGGGAGCGCGACTCATATGCCGTGACCGCCATCGCGGACATCACCGACCGCTCGCTGCATGCGGCGATTGCGCGCTTCACCAACGGGCTTTCGCCGGCCGCGCTCGCGCATGCTTATTTGGATTGGGCAACGCACCTTGCCTACTCCCCGGGCAAGCAATTGCAGCTCGTCGACAAGGCGATGCGGAAAGCTGTCCGGTTCGTAAATTACGCCTGTCGTTGCGCGATGGAGGGCGGAAAGACGGATCTCTGCATCGCGCCGCTGCCGCAAGACAAGCGCTTCGTCGGCGAAGAGTGGCAGAAATGGCCTTACAACTTCATCTATCAGTCGTTCTTGCTCAATCAGCAATGGTGGCACAACGCCACGACCGGCCTGCGCGGGATCTCGAAGCGGCATGAGGACATGGTCGAATTTGGCGCGCGCCAGATCCTCGACATGGTGTCGCCGTCCAACTTTCCGCTGACAAATCCCGAAATCCTCAGGCAGACCTTCAGCAAGGCCGGCATGAACTTGGTGAGCGGTTTCCAGAACCTGATGGAGGACTGGGAGCGCGCCATCAGCGGCAAGAAGCCGGTCGGCACGGAGAAGTATGTCGTAGGTCGTGACGTTGCGGTGACGCCCGGCAAGGTGATCTATCGCAATCACCTTATCGAGCTCATCCAATACACACCCCAGACGGAAAAGGTCCGGCCCGAACCGGTGCTCATCATCCCCGCCTGGATCATGAAATATTACATCCTCGATCTCTCGCCCGGAAACTCGCTCGTGCGCTACCTCACCGAGCAAGGCTTCACCGTCTTCATGGTCTCATGGAGGAACCCAGAACCGGAGGATCGCGACCTCGGCCTAGACGACTACCGGACGCTCGGGGTGATGACAGCGCTCGATGTCGTCAACGCCATCCTCCCGCAGCAAAAGATTCACGCGGTCGGCTACTGCCTTGGCGGAACGCTGCTGTCGATCGCAGCTGCGGCGATGGCACGCGAAGGCGACAACCGGCTTAGATCGTTGACCCTGCTCGCGGCGCAGACGGACTTCACCGATGCCGGCGAGTTGATGCTGTTCATCGACGAGAGTCAGCTCGCGTTCCTCGACGACATGATGTGGGAGCAAGGTTTCCTGGATGGCCGGCAGATGGCAGGAGCATTCCAGATGCTGCGCTCAAACGACCTCATTTGGTCGCGCATGGTGCGCGACTATATGATGGGCGAACGGCGGCCGATGAACGATTTGATGGCATGGAATGCCGATGCTACGCGCCTGCCCTACAAGATGCATTCGGACTATCTGCGCCACCTCTTTCTCGACAACGATCTCGCGGAAGGTCGCTTTGTCATCGATGACACGCCGGTCGCGCTCAGCGATATCCGCGTACCGATCTTTGCCGTGGGCACCGTGCGCGATCACGTATCGCCATGGCGCTCAACTTATAAGGTCCATCTTCAAACTGATACTGAAGTCACCTACCTGCTTACGACGGGCGGCCACAACGCCGGCATCGTATCGGAGCCCGGTCACGAGGGGCGTAGCTTCCAGGTGATGACCAAGAAGCCTGACGACCGTTACCTCGATTCGGAAACTTTCATGGCCGAGGCGCCGCGCAAGGGGGGATCCTGGTGGCCAGAGTGGGTGGCTTGGCTTAATGCGCGCTCGGGCGCGCCCATTGCTCCTCCTGCAGTTGGCGCCCTTCCGCTAGGCTTTGCGGCGCTCGGAGATGCGCCGGGGACTTACGTGCTTCAGGAGTGAGCTGGCTCCCCTGCGATCATGGTGCAGGCCGGGCGCAGTCGTTGAAGTTCGTCGAGCCGTCGCGCGGGTCTGGCGACCGCAATGGTCGGTGCATTCACGGACGAAAAGTTGCGCCGCCTTTTACGCCTCAGCAATGAAATCCCGCTCTGTCTAATCCCGGTCGGGACGTCCTAGGTCGAGGAGGAGGACCCGATCTCATAAAGGCCCTTGGTCACGTGGTCGTGCAGATCGAGGTCCTCGATGAGTGCGGCCGTCACCGTCTTCTCACCGAGTAGATCAGCCTCGGAGAGGGCACGATCCCAATCGCAAATCGCAAAGTCACCCTGGCCCATCCGCATCAAGACGAACAGCTCTGAACGGGCGGCCGCTTCAAGAGCAGTTAGCGCCTGCTGCAAAGCGGCGACGGCAGGATCATCAGGAGGCAAGGGGTCAAGCGCAAAGGCCGCGGTGGGGTTTTGCTCGCCTCGCGCTGCCGGCGGCTCGCCCATATCTTCGTCGGGCACGTTATCGAGCAAGGCGTCCCTTGCATTGCGCACGCCTCTCGCAAGAGCTGCAATGTGCCGTGCCTGCTCCTCAGTCAACTGCTTTAGCATTTAGGAGCTCCCATTTTTGAAACAGCGAGAGGCAGCGAGGCGAGAATCCGATATCCTTCGCTGGCCTGGTTGGGCCCTTTAAAGAGCTGTACCGAATCGACTGGCTGCTTTGGCTACGGATCGTTGGTCCTCCCCTCAAGAGCCTCCGCGAAGCCTTAGTCGAAGGAAGGCTCCAGAACCTCGGTCGGGCCTTCGGCAGGGTACACCGGGTTGTCGATGATCTCGGCCCGAACCAGCTCCGATCGCATCCAGGGCGGCACTCTCATACCCTTTCCCGGACGAAAGCGGGTCGGAACACCAAAGGCGGCCTCGGCTTCCTCGCGCGCCGACGCCTCGCTCGGCGCGCGAACGACGACCAACCCGCGATGCGCGCTCGCTTCCCAATTCGGGTCGTCTAGATCGATCGGTATCAGTCTCCAAACCGGCATCGTAACCACCTACTGAAGCCAAGAGCCTGCTCCGGCAGGCGCTCGGCAAAGACGCCAACCTCTTAGGCTGAAATAGAGGGACCGGCTTTGCGATAAATCAACGTGGCTGAACCTTCAGAACTGTCGATTCAAGGTCAAGCGGAGCAAGCCTATGCGGGATGCCGACTGTGTAGCCTTTTTGCAGTGGGCCTTGCCACGCCTTGATTTGCGCTGGCAGGGTTTCCGGAAGGTCCACGGCCAAGTCTGCAAGCGGCTCAACCGCCGCGTGAAAAAGCTCGGCCTTAAAGGATTTGCCGCCTATCGCGAGCGGCTCACCACCGATCCCGACGAATGGACCGTTCTAGATGGATTGTGCCATATCACTATCTCGCGTTTCTTTCGCGATAGCAGGGTCTTCGAGGCGCTAAGCCAGCGCGTCTTACCCGAGATCGCAGCGCGTGCCGTCGAGGATCAGCGACAAGCCCGTTTCTGGTCAGCCGGTTGTGCATCAGGCGAAGAGCCATACACACTCAAGATCATTTGGGACCTCGCGGTGGCGAGCGATTTTCCCGGCATAGAGTGCTCAGTCGTTGCCACAGACATCGATGACGCCGTGCTCGAACGTGCCCGCAAGGGCTGCTATTCCAAAGGCAGTCTCCGCGAATTGCCAGAAGCGTTCATCGCTCAAGGCTTCGATCGCAGCGGCGGCCTATTTTGCGTGCGGCCGCGGCACCGGGAAGGCGTGAGCTTTCTCAATCAGGATCTGCGCTGTGAAGCGCCAGATGGTTCCTTCGACCTCATCCTTTGCCGCAATGTTGCCTTCACTTATTTCGAGGCTCCGCTGCAACGGGAGGTCCTGACCCGCCTCCTTGAGCATCTCTCTGTGCCAGGCTATCTGGTCATAGGGGCGCAGGAGCGGCTGCCCCAGGAAATTCGTTGCCTCGCTGCATTTCCCGGCGTGCCCGAGATTCTCACACACGTGTGACCTCTCAGTTCCCGGTGAGGGCGGGAGGGTGCACAACAAAATAGTCCACTTCAATAGGGTAATCGCCGTGGCTTTGGTTAGTCTCCGCGGCCAAGCTAGCCATTGTTGCGAGAAGCCGACTAATGCTGCGCTTCCATGCTTCAGGCAGGAACAAGGCGATACCAATCAGTGGGAGCCTATTGGGAGTGATCTTTGATCTGTCGCAAGGCGCGGGCCCCTTAGGCTGATTTAGTCGGGCTAGAAAGTGTCGAACCGCCTCCTTCGCATTCAGGTAATCACATGAAACAGCCAAAGAGTATTCCGGCAGGGAGCCCTTTCGCAGGGGGCCGGCGTGACCGGCGCATTCTCGGCCGCGCTCAGGACGATGGCGTCGGCGATCCCTATAAGTTGCGACGTAAGCTACACGAGCCCACGCGATGTCCGGCTTGTGGAGCGGTCTATCAGGAGGGACGTTGGCAATGGATGGAGCTGCCCCCTGCGGGTGCTCATGAAGAGCTGTGCCAAGCCTGCCATCGCATCAACGACAAATTTCCCGCTGGCATTGTTACGCTGAAGGGCCCCACGGTCAGGGAGCACGAAGAGGAGATTGTCAATCTGGCGCGCAACCTAGAGCAGGCTGAGAAACAGGAGCATCCGCTCAACCGGATCATGGCGATCGACAAGGAGGAGCCGGATACGCTCGTCATCACGACCACCGATGTCCACTTGCCACGGCGGATTGGCACCGCGGTTCACCACGCCTTTCACGGCGATCTTAAGCTGCACTTCGACGAGGACGATTATTTCATCCGCGTGAATTGGGTGCGCGACACTTAACGGGCACCCCTGGGCTGCAGATTGAATTGATTTGGTCCGCCGACTTCAAGAGTGGAGAGGACTCAAATGCAGATGCCCTTGCAGATCAGCTTTCACGGCATGGAGCCGTCACCCGTGATCGAAGCCCGTATTCGCGAGAAAGCTGCCAAGCTCGAGCACTTTCATGATCGAATCGTGGGCTGCCGAGTCGTTGTCGAGGCGCCCCATCGTCATCATCGCCATGGCAAGCTCTACAATGTGCGCATCGACGTCAGTGTACCGGGGAAGGATGTGTTCGTGGGGCATACTGGACCGCTGAACCACGCCCATGAGGATGTCTATGTCGCCATCCGCGATGCCTTTAACGCGGCGGGTCGGCAGTTGGAAGACCATGCGCGGCGGATGCGTGGAGCCGTGAAGACCCACGCCGCACCAGCTCACGGCAAGATCACTCAGCTCCTCGAGGATTACGGGTTCGCCGAGACCCCTGACGGCCAAGAGATCTACTTCCACAAAAACAGCGTGATTGACGGTGACTTCTACAAGCTTGAGACCGGCAACGAAGTCCGGCTCGTGATCGCAGAGGATGAAGGCGTCGAGGGCGCGCAGGCAAGCAGCGTCACCCCGATCGGCAAGCACCACATTGTGGAATAAATCCGCCACAAGGCGCTGCCGGCGCCCATAGAGTGGGACCGATCTGATGTTAGGCGAGATCAGCCCAATTCCCCCTCCCGAGCCAATGGTTCCTGACTGGAACGTGATCGTGACCTTGGCTGAACCGACATTTCGCATCGCCCGCAAGCTGCTTGCAAGATGGGGACCGCTTCGGCGCACGGAGTACCACAACGTGGCCGTCATGGCGGTTTCGGACACGGCAGCTTTTCTTCAAGAGTTTGCCGCCGCGGTCGGAGAGTCACCCGGCATCCTCAATGCGATGTCTCACGTCGTGCCCTTCGAGCACGTGTTCGCGTTTAAGAATGCTGCCGAGTTCGAGGCAAAATCGCGCGAGATCGCCCTTTCCTACGTTCCGCAGCTCGCCGGCAAGTCGTTCCATGTGAGGTTACGTCGCCGTGGGCTGAAGGGGACAATCTCCACCCCTGAGGAGGAGCGATTCCTCGATGATGTCCTGCTC
>Ga0209642_10001892_pt1 | contig 13920 bp, 12 predicted proteins | sample RifCSP19_2_FD_184025 | JGI IMG/M metagenome (GOLD analysis project Ga0209642, IMG submission 184025) | Soil microbial communities from Rifle, Colorado - Rifle CSP2_sed 19_2 (SPAdes) (version 2) | ecosystem: Environmental > Terrestrial > Deep subsurface > Rock core/Sediment | place: Rifle... | reverse complement strand
AAAAAAGATGAAGCTAAAACTGATTGAGCCATTAAGGGAGTTATTTAAAGACGAGGTTCGCATTTTAGGCAAGGCATTGGGTATGCCTGAGGAGATAATAAACAGGCACCCTTTCCCGGGGCCAGGTCTTGCCATCAGGATATTAGGCGAGGTTACAAAAGAGAGATGTGATATACTAAAAAAGGCAGACAGTATTGTGCTTGAGGAGATAAAAAGCGCAGGGCTTTATACAAAAATGTGGCAGGCGTTTGCGGTGCTTTTGCCAATCAGGACAGTCGGTGTCATGGGAGACGAAAGGACTTATGAAAATGTGATTGCTGTAAGGGCGGTAGAAAGCGTGGATGGGATGACAGCGGACTGGGTAAGGTTGCCTTATGATCTAATAGCAAGAATTTCATCAAGGATAATAAATGAGGTGAGGGGAGTGAACAGGGTGGTTTATGATATAAGCAGCAAGCCACCGAGCACAATAGAATGGGAGTAAGTGGACGACAAAAATAAGTATATGTAGCTTGCCCATTTATGGGCGTATTTTAGAATCGCCGATAAATCGGCAGACTACAAATTTATGTCGCTGACTATAGGATTCTGCCAATAATTTAGTATGGGAGGCAAAATGGTTGAAGATTTAAAAGGACAGGAAACATGGCGGCTATTCAAAATAATAAGCGAGTTTGTGGATGGCTTTGAAGAGCTTTCCAACCTAGGGCCGGCTGTATCTATATTTGGTTCTGCACGGTTTCAGAGTAATCATAAATATTATAAAATAGCGGTTGAAATCGCCAGCCTGCTTGCAAAAGAAGGCTATACAATCATAACCGGTGGGGGACCGGGCGTTATGGAAGCGGCTAATAAAGGGGCTTACAATAATGAGGGCGTGTCAGTGGGATTAAACATTGTCCTTCCCATGGAACAAAAGCCTAATAACTACCAAAACAAATCATTAACCTTTAAATACTTCTTTGCAAGGAAGGTTATGTTTATAAAATATGCCATGGGCTATGTTTGCATGCCAGGCGGATTTGGAACCCTTGACGAATTCTTCGAAGCATTGACACTCATCCAAACTCATAAGATATTTCCATTGCCGCTCATCCTGGTTGGCAAGGATTATTGGAGCGATCTTCTCAAGTGGATGAAAAAAACTATGTTGAAAGAAGGAACCATATCACCAAAAGACCTTGACATTGTCAATATAACTGACGATCCCAAAGAGGTTGTGTCAATAATAAATGCCCATAGGAATTGGAAGCTCAAGATGGTAAAAAGCGCTAAAAAGAAGAAAATAATAAAGAGATAAAGGTAACCACGGTCTGGCGGGAAATAGAAGGCGTTCTTGTTGTGGGATTTAAGCGTACTTGTCGCATAAGATATATTATGTCAAATTACTTTTGGGTATGCGCTATACTGAGCTTATCGTTAAACCGTAAAGAGCCCTTCCCTGCTTTTGCATCGAGCTTTACTTGGAATCTGCTTGATATTTCTTGGATATTTTTAATGGCAGCATCAAATTTTTCAGAATGCAATGGTTTCGGCTGAAATAATACATCTCTATTATCGACATTGAGGGGAATTATCTCGCCGGATATGACCCCGTTCTGAGAAAAACTGAGAAGTGCTATCATCCCCTCTGGGCGCTCCAGTATTGCCTGGCCAAAAGAACCAAAGACAAAATTTCCAAGGCTATAAAAAATAAGGCCGTTTTTATACTTTTCGACCCCTTGAATAACATGAGGGTGATGACCTATTACCAAGCTTGCACCATTATATATAGCAAGGTGTGCAAGCTGTACCTGATATTCTTTGGGATATTTCATTTTCTCTTCGCCCCAATGAAAGGAAATGATAATAATATCAGCATGTTTACTTATATTTTTAATATCTGACTTTATATTATCAAAAACCCCCTGGGCTGTTCCGCTGGAATCATCGGTGGCATAATATTCTTCTGGGAAGACCAAAGAATATGCAAGAAAGGCAATTTTTTTATTCTTTATCTTGACAATAACAGGCGTTCTTGCGGCCTTTGAATTTTTTCCTGCACCCGTATGCTTTATTCCTGCCTTATCAAGTATAGACATAGTATCCTGTAAGCCAGCTGGGCCGTAATCCATAATGTGATTATTGGCCAGTGTTAGCACATCAAAACCCGCATTCTTTATTGCCCCAACCGCATCAGGGCTATGCTTTAGGACAAACTCCTTTTCCATGAATGCATCAGTTCTATTGGTTAACGGCGCCTCCAGGTTGGCCATTGCAATGTCGGCATTATGGAGAATATTTTTTGTATACTCAAAGGGATATGAATAGCCATTTTGCTTTAAATAGTTGTTTGCAGAGCCGCCAAGGTATAAATCCCCTACGGCTACGATTGTTATAATATCAGCGTCATGCGATTGGGCTGGAATAATTAAAAAGACCAGATATATAAGAACAAATAGTGCAATTCTTTTTTTCATCACTCCCTAACCTTTCTCGGAACTCCGTAAATTCTTGCCTTATCTTTTAAAGCTTCCAAATCTGTTTTTAATTCATTTAGCCGATTTTCATTGTCAGGCAGATTATCTTTATATGTCTCGTATTTTTCCGTATCTTCTTTGCTGTATAAGCGATATAGCCTCCTCCCCCTCTCATAATCTGCAATATAGCTTTTTTGCTCTTCAATAGTCTTTTTGAGCTCAGAAATCTCCTGTTTTTTCTGGCTAAACTCTTCTTTCCACCAATTTAAAGGGTGATCCCCGTACAACTCTTCCTGTTCTGAAGGAGTTTCAGTCTCCGGAGGAGGTTGAATATCCTGCTGAGCAGGGGCTTGTTCAGAGGGTTTTGTTTTTATCACCTTCACCTTGTTTTTATATTTTGACGGAACAAGGAGTATATCGTCTACGATGTGGACACTCCCTTTTTCATCCTGCCACTGATACAGGTCTGCAGTGGCTGGTGATGAAAAAACGAAAACCAAAAGCATAACAATTATAAAACTACTTCCTCTTATTATATTTGACATAATTGGCTTTGCGAGACAAATAGATAAAAATCTGTTATTCTTTAATCATTACCCGATAGTTAATAGCCCCGCCCAAAGGGCGGGCTATGGCAGTTATAATTTTAGAGGGGCTTACAATTTATGGATCCGATAACCCATGGCCTTTCAGGCGCCATACTTTCCAGAACTGGATTTTATCAAAGATTTGGCAGATTCGCTACCATAATCCTCGTTATAGCTGCGCTCATACCTGATATCGACCATATTTCTCTAAGACTTGCAGGTCCCCTCGCCTATCTTAAATACCATCGGGGGTTTACCCATTCCCTAATGGGTAGTTTTGTTATTGCTGCTGTCATGGCCGGCGCCGCATACTCCATAAAACATGTTAGAGAACGGCTGCCCCATGGCCTGCACGGATATGGTATACTGTTTGCCCTTTCCCTTCTTGGCATATATACCCACATCTTTCTTGACCTTATCACCTCTTATGGAACACAGATTTTCTTTCCCTTCAGCACAAAAAGATACTCCCTGGACCTTGTTTTTATCATAGATTTATATTTCACCTCCATACTCCTCATCCCTCTCATTATTATACTGTTCAAAAAAGAGCGGGCACAGATTATAGCCTTAGGTTCTCTTGCGGGTATAATAGCTTATCTTGGATTTACTTACATTGAGCGTAGCAGCATTATTGAAAAAGTCAAGGCAGACAACAACAAACTTGGCATAAAAAGCACACGGGTTGAGGCAATCCCCCTCCCCTTATCACCATTCAGGTGGTCTGTATTTACAGAGGATGATGTAAGATACTATCAAACCAATGTAGATGCTTTGAATGGCCGTTCTACAACCGAGGTCTTTAATAAAAAAGTAGATGGGAGCGATATTGTTAAAATGGTTGAAAATCTGGATATTGTAAAAACCTATCTCTGGTTTGCAAAATTTCCAATCGTAAGCGTAAGGGAGGAAGGCAGCGGCTATCTCATAGAATATTTTGATCTCCGCTTCAATTCATTGCCGCCGAGGAGGCCGTTTCTTTTGAAGTTAGTTGTTGATAAAAAGGGCTCTCTCAATCATGCGGAGATGATGTTTCATACGATACAGGAAAGATAGTTATAGAAGAGTATAGTTTTACTGTCTTACATACGAAAGCATCAAAACACCTAGTCCGGCAAAAATAAAATTGGTAAGCCATGCAGCCAAGAGTGGCGGAATAATGCCATTGTATCCAAGTGAGGTGTTAATTGCAAAAACTACCCAGTAGCTAAAGCCTACGATGATGCTTATACCAACTCCAACAGCTATGCCGCCATGCCTTCCGCTCTTTAATGCAAACGGCATCCCCAGCATTACCATAATAATACTTACCAGCGGAAACGATATTTTGGAATGCAAATCTACGATGTATCTTGCCGCTACATATCCTTCCCTCTTGAGCTTTTTCACATATCGCATAAGCTCTCTGAAATTCATCTCATCTGCAAGCCGTTCAATATTTTTAAGGTCCTCGGGTTTCTCTGCAAGTGGTATTATATTCCCTACCGCTTTTGATGCGGAAAGCGCCGTATCTTCCTGAAAGCTCAACAATCTGCTCTCTGCAGCCACCCATGCTCCGTTAACCCAATTTACCTCCCTGGCGTCAAGTCTTTTCACAATATTAAAATTATTATCCAGTTTATACATGGTCAGACCTTTTAAAACCCCTTTCTTCGGGTCTATATAGTTGATGCTATAGATATACATATTATCCCTGAACCAGATGCTCTCCTGAGCAAATGTAGTCTTTTTATCTGTACCCTCCAGTGCGTGCTCTAAGGCTATAACCTTTTGATTTGACAACGGGATAACTGATTCATTCAGTGTAAAATTGAGTATGCTTATGGCTAAGGCAATGATAAAGATAGGCAAAGAAATCCTTACTACACTAATGCCGCCTGCCATCGCAGCAGTAAGCTCATTATGTTTGACAAATATGCCGAAAGATATCAAGGTAGCCACAAGCACAGCAACAGGTGTTACCTGGTAGAAAATAAAAGGTATCTTACAGAGAAAATAGGTAAGCCCTTCTCCAAACTGCACATGATGCGTCATAAGTCTGCCCAACTGCTCAAAGATATCTATAATAAGATAAAGAGAGACGAATGCCGCCAATGTAAGTATAAATATTTTGAGAAATTCCCTTACGATATATCGTGTAAGTATTTTCATCTTCTTTTCCTATGAAAGCTGTTTGTAGCTCAAGGTTTCAGCCTTGACAAGACCTCAAACCTAAAGGTTTGAGTTACTAATAAGTTCATAAGTAAGAAGACATTTATCTGAAAATCTCCCCTGTCCCCTCTTTGCCAAAGAGGGGAAAATTACTTCCCCCTTTGGAAAGGGGCATTGAGGGGGATTTTGAGATGATAAATTCAATGTTGCCATACTTATGGTCTTCTTATTAGCATATTATCTCCACGATAAGATGCTCCTAATAACAGCAAATACGGCGTCTTTTTTTTCCTCCAACCACGCCAGCGATTTTATGGGAGAATCCTTTGCTGCCTTATAAAATATGGCAACTCCTGTTATAGCCATAAATATATTGGCTCCCCATGCCGCTGCTATTGGGTTAATCAGTCCTTTTTTCCCAAACGATTCTAACGCAGTGGACAATACATAATAAAACAGCACAACACCAAGCCCAACACTAAAGCTGGTAAATCTTGTTGTTCTTACCCTCTGGATTCCCAAAGGAACGCCGAGGAAGCTAAAAACAAATATAGAGGCTGGCAGCGCAAATCTTTGATGCAGGTCTATGATATATGACGGTGGAATGGCAGAGCCTTGCCTTTTCATGTCAGTTATCTTTTCTTTAAGTTGACTGACTGTTAGATCGCTATTGGCTTTTGAGGCGTCTGGATTTTTTACTTCGCCTTGTTTCATCCTTAAATTTAGATCGTATGTAGTGAACGTAATAATCTTATAAAGCCCACTTTCCTCTGACTTATGGATTGTGCCATTCAACAACCTTAAGGTAATTTTTTCTGCCTGCTGGTCTGACGAAATAATGCCACTCTTCGCTACCACGATAAATTTATCCTGTTCATCCCTCTGATCCGAAATAAAGATGCCTTCCATCTCCCCATTCTCAGCTATTATATGGTTTGCGTAGAGGATTAGCCCGTCAAATGCATCATTAAATACCCTCTCTTTCAAGCCAATAGTGGCCTTACTCCTTGCTACTTCGTAAATAAGCCTTTTTGATGATACATTTCCCCATGCAAAGGCATAGACCGTAAAAAAGGTTGCTATAAAGTATGCAATCAGCGCCATAACAGCAACAGGCATGCTTATTCTTAATAAATCCAAGCCCGATGCCTTCATTGCTGTTATTTCATTGTCACTTGAGAGTCTGTTGTACGTAATAAGGACAGCTATGAGAAATGACATGGGGATAATGTATATAAGAAACCACGGCATACTGAACAAAAAAAACTTCAAAAGAATAAAAAAACCAACGCCATAGTTGACGAGCAAATTCACTGCTATGATAACCTTGCTTAAAAGCGAGGTAATGGTCAGGACGGTAATGACTATTACAAAAGGAACAGCCATCTCTTTGAATATGTATCGGTTTATAATTTTTGACATAAATTAGTCAGTTGATAACAAAAATACCTTTATGATTATAATTCACGCTCAAAAATTGCCCAGATGCAAGGTGTTGTAGTTTGCCGATTTATCGGCGCTTTTAAATACGCCCATAAATGGGCAAGCTACAGGTATGTTGAGCGCAGAAGCGCAGCGACAACGCAGCAGGTACACCCTTATCGCTGGATACAGGTCAGAATGCTACAATTTCTGTTTTGGTGCCTTTATAGCCGTAACATCTGTAAAGGTAAAACTCTTGCCTTATATCTCCGTGCTTGGTTTTGATTACCAGATGACTTGATAATTCGACTCTGTCAAATAAGACTTCAATACCACTATCTATGGGGCCGGATTTTACAAATACAGCATCCTTCCCTTTTACGGCATTAAAATTATTCCAGAAATCATACTGGCTATAACGTCTTTGCACGGGGATTTCATAAACCTCTGGATGGCCATCTACATAAAAGGCAAGTTGTGCGGTAAGTCCATATTCATTTGCCGCTACAAAACTACCCGGGGGCAATGTGGCCAATGTCCTAGACACCTCTTTACCCAACTCTTTCCATCCGTAAAGTCTGCCGGCGGGGTCTTGTTGTGGAGGAAGTCTGTAGCCGAGTTTATCTATCAATGACGGATAATACGCAACGGCAGATACAAACAGGCTTATTGATATTGTTATTACAAGGGATGCATTTATGATAAATTTTAAAACGGATGAGCCCTTTTTATACTTTTCGTATACAACATATACTCCGCTGATGACACCTGTTACGTATCCGGAAATAGGCCAATTTGCCTCTGTCCTTCCCCCGATACTCAGTAAGGCTATAAAAACAAAAAACGGTGCTGAAAGAGAAAAAAGTAAAAGGTGTTTATCATCTTTAAACTTGATGCCGCGATAACCGCTGACAGTTATCCCGTAAATCACTGCGATAAAGAGCAACGGTGTATGCACCCCTGCCTGTCCGCCAAGATACTCCAATAAGGTGCTTGTAAAGGTATCAACCTTGGCCATCAAGCCGGTAGCATGTCTGAACATGACAAGATTGTGCGTTAGATTCCATACAAATACCGGACTTGCCGCCAAGAGCTCTATAACCATTGCAATATAAAGCTCTTTACGTTGAAACCATTTTCTCTGTGTTGCAGAAATAAGGAGAAAAAGACCAACCTCTCCGGTAAAAAATATAAACATGTGATGAGATAATATTCCCAATCCAAGGCTCAAACCAATAAGATACAACCACCATCCCTGATTCTCGTTTACGAGACGCCATAAAAAAAAGGCCGTAAGGGACATAAAAAATACCTGCGGAGAATAGTAGGTCATTATGACGCCGCCTGCTGTGCCGATGGGCGTAATATGAAAGAGAGAAACTACAATAAACCCCAGCAGCTGTGATGCGGTGAGTTCAACCGTAAGCCGGTATATTACAACCGCAGTCATGGCGGCTAATACGGCCGCCCCAATTCTTACAGAAAATTCTGATACAGGGAAGATATGGGTAAAAAACCAAATTACCCATGCAACCATGGGGCCCATGTCATAATAACTTAAGGCAGGATGCCTTGACCAATCCCAGAAATAGGCCTCGTCCGCGACAAGATTATACTCTGTTGTGGCAATGTAGAAAATTCTGAATATAAAAAAGGCTATTATGGTTATAGAGGTTAAATAGCTATACTTTGTCATTTCATCTCGCTGAAATTTGTTAAGATGATGCCGGACTCTTTAAGTTTATATTTTGTGATATCTGAGGTTAGGGCATTCAGTTCTTCTTCCCACGAATATTTCCAATCGTATCTTTGAGATGCGTCATACCCGGGATGCACCATCAGCTCTGTAGTGCCGCTTTTCAGATTTTGGATAAGAGCAAGCAATCTCTCCTGGTTCAAACGGCCCCTCTCTTCAAAACCAACGAAATTATTAGTAAACCCAAGCTGATGTTTTTTAAGTTTTCTTCTTAGTAGTGAGGCTAATATATTTATACCGATACAATGTATATCAGAAAAACCTGAGCGAGGCGTGCGTATCCACTTTATTTTAAATTCCTTTGCCGCATCTATCATTATGTTTCTTACAGGCGGCAAGAGATGCAAATGTTGGTGGCTGTCTATATGAGTTATTTTTACCTTTGTATCCATGAGAATGTTTATCTGCTCATACAATTCCCTTTTAAGCGCTTTTTTATCAAACCTGCCCGCAATAATCCTCTTTATGACCTCTCCATAACTCTTTAAAAACAAACCCCTTTCATCCACAAGGCCGTCAATATATCCTGAAACAGGTTTTTCACCTCCAACAAGGGTAAGATGTATGCCAGCATCAATGCCTGAATCTTTTAAGAGATGCACACTTTTATCAAAATAAGCGCCATTAACTAGGACCGTGGTAGATGTGACAATGCCCTCTTGATATGCCTTTATGATGCCCTTGGTTATCTCCTCGCATAGACCAAAATCATCAGCATTAACAATGAGAGAATGATTCACCCCGTTAGACCTCCGGCCCCATCAGGCTTTTTCCCATACCATCACGAATTTTGTATACTATCATAAATTTTCAGAAGGTCTAACAGGGTTCATCCTCTTTTTACCACAGGCTTGATGGAATTTATTTCTTTCCGCAGGGAAAAAAGCTCCTTTAAAATCTTTATAATAACGGTTGGGCTGGACAGGGTTGAAACACCACGGGTGCGGGGGAAATAATTAGTTCCAAACTGGATAATCTTGAATCCATACTTCATAGCCTTGGCAAGCAACTCAGCATCTATGAAACTCCCCTCTGATCTAATCTTAACATGGTCAAATACCTCTTTTCTTGCCAGTTTAAATGCAAAATTGATATCCCTTAGCCTTAAACCAAAAACAAGCGTGATGAGGGTATTATAAATATAAGAGTAAACTAATCTGCGCATCCCCTCCCCGCTCCTGTCAAACCTGAAGGCAGAGACAATATCTGCCTCATAATAACGCATGAATCTATATGCCTTTCTTAACTCCATCATATCAAAAGGCAGATCCGCATCAGAATAAAGTATAACATCCATCTTTGCGTTATAAAATCCTGTCTTTACTGAACCTCCGAGACCTTTGTTTACATCGTGATGAATAACCCGTATACGGTTATTTTTTGCTGATAGATCATTTGCGATAACACCGGTATTATCTGTTGAGGCATCGTTTATTATCAAAATCTCATAATCTTTTATCTCTTCATCTTTGACCATACGGTCAGCCACTTCTTTTGCTGCCTCAACAGCCCTTCTGATATACGCCTCTTCATTGTACATGGGATAGAAAATTGTAACACCGTCCATTAAAAATACCCCCTTACCCCAGAAAATGCATTTGCATTTTTTGACAAACGCAATCTTTGGCCAAATACTGCGTCAAAGCTGGCTGACCAAATACTCACATACACTAAGGGGTATGCGTCGGTTTTATCCAGCCATCTTTTCCTTGTCTTTGGCTCAAATCTTGCGTTTGACCCGAAAAATAAAAGCCAACTGTATTTTTCGGGTTATGGTTTTTTACCTATAATCAACACATGCGGATGAAATATACTCTCCATTTTCACAATCTCAGCCTGCATGTTATTCGCACAAAGCTCTTTTGCTATCTCCTCTTTACTCATAAAATACAATGCATTCCATTTTGTTTTGGTCATCTTAATTATCTTCACAGAAAAAAACTCCTGCAGATATGCCCAGGCAAATCTTAATATGGCCTGCTTGTCCATTTCCTTTATTAAAAGCACTCCTGATGGCTTTAATATTCTTGAGGCAACCTGTATTATTTCTCTCTGCCTTTCTGGAGGAAGCAGGTAAAGAACATCAAACAGAATGATGCAGTCAAACTTCAGATTCTCTGAAAAAAGTTTATTGGCTTCACTCAGGACATCCCCTGCAATATATCGATTATGCGGGTCTTTTTCTTTGAGCGCCTTTATTCTATTTTCGTTTATGTCAATTCCGGTAATTCGGCAGTTCTTCTTTTTTTTATTAATGAGGCTTATAAGAATTCCATAACCGCAGCCGAGATCAAGGATTTCTGCATTATCAGGAATATAGTTTAAAACCTTCTCAAACGGGGCTGTTCCACTCCTGATAGTATAATAAAGACGCCTCAAAAGTTTTAATTCCATACCACTAAATTTGTCGCTCATCATCGGACGATTATACAACTTTTATCCCTTTTTATATTTATAACTGCAGAAGTATATAATAATAACAGTCTCTTATTCAACAGGAGATTTACTTGAGTAAGCATCCAAAATTTCAGCTTGAGTCAAAGTTGTGCGGGGTTGCGGAGTATTGATGGAGCGAAATTGTGGATGTGTGCTATTATTCAAATCTCATTATTCATACCTCAAACACTCTACAGGGGCCAAGCGGGATGCCTTTCTGGCAGGATAAAAGCCAAAGAATATGCCTACAAATGCTGAAAAACCGAATGCCAGCATTATGGCAAACAGCGATATGGATACCTCCCAGCCTGCAAAATAGGAAATAAGCCATGAACCTATTGCGCCGACTATAATGCCGGCGCTGCCTCCTATTATAGCAAGCACAACAGCCTCTACCAGAAACTGCATGAGCATATCTTTTGGTTTTGCGCCAACTGCCATGCGTATGCCTATTTCCCTTGTCCTCTCTGTGACAGAGACAAGCATGATGTTCATTATGCCTATGCCGCCGACTATCAGAGATACAGACGCAATAGAGCCGAGGAGGATTGACATTATCTTTGCCGCCTGTTCTGCTGTTGCCAGCATCTCTGTAAGGTTGCGGACGCTGAAGTCATCCTCCCTGCCCGGCATAATATGATGTCTCTGTCTCAATAATTCCGTGATTTGTTTTTCAGCATTCTGAATTGCTTCCTGTGTTTTTGCCTTTGCTATAATCATCCTCACCATGCCGGGAAATGTAGTGCCGAAAAGCCTTTTCTGGGCAGTTGTCAGCGGTATATAGATGCTATCGTCCTGATCCTGACCTATAGGAGACTGTCCTTTTCTGGCTAAAACGCCAACAACCTTAAAAGGTATCTTTTTTATCCGGATGACCTTTCCTAATGGATCTTCATGTCCAAAAAGATTTTCCACCACAGTTTGGCCAAGCAACGCAACCTTTGTTGCACCGTCCACATCCCTCTGGATAAATGCCCTGCCTGATTCGAGCGGCCATTCCCGCAGCTCAAAAAAATCAGGCGTTGTTCCCGTAATAATAGTGCTCCAGTTTTGGTTCCCATACACAACCTGGGCTGTGCCGTTGAGAACAGGAGCTACAAAGGCAACATCAGGCGCTTCCTGAGCCATTGCCCTTGCGTCATCTGATGTAAGGGTCGGCATAGTTCCAAAACCTACCCTCAAGCCGCCACTTGTAGCTGTGCCAGGCCAAACCATGAGCAGATTGGAACCAAGGCTTGAAATCTCTTTTGATATCTGCGTCCTCGCGCCTGAACCTACTGACAGCATGGCTATTACAGCGGCAACGCCTATTATTATACCGAGCATGGTGAGGCCTGAGCGCATCTTATTGATGCTCAGGGCATTAACGGCTATTTTAATGGTGGCGATGGTGTTCATAATTCAAATATCAAACCACAAACGTCAAATTCCAAATAAGTTCCAAACTCCAAAACCGAACTATTTTTCTGTAAATCACACTTTTTGCTGTTGTAATTTAGGTCATTGGAATTTATTTGAGTTTTGGAATTTATAATTTGGGATTTCTATTTACTGTTTATCATCTTTTACTATCCTTCCATCCTTGAAATAGACACGTCTGTCAGCATATCTGGCAATGTCTGGTTCATGGGTTACCATGACAATGGTAATGCCGTTTTCTTTATTTAATCTTTTAAACAGCATCATCAGTTCAACACTGGTTTGCGAATCAAGATTACCTGTTGGTTCGTCAGCCAATATCAAAGATGGATTATTGACTAGCGCCCTGGCTATGGCAACTCTTTGCTGTTCACCGCCTGATAATTGATTGGGTCTATGATGCTCCTTGCCCCCGAGGCCGACAGACTTGAGGACTAAAATAGACCTTTCTCTTCTTACCTTTGACGGAGAGCCGTTGTAGAGGAGTGGAAGCCCAACATTTTCAATCGCAGATACTTTGGAAAGGAGATTGAAACTTTGAAATACAAACCCTATCTTTTTGTTGCGTATCACTGCCAGATTATCTTTACTCAAGTGGGATATATCCTGTTGTTCCAGAAAGTACTTTCCTGAAGTAGGGATATCAAGGCAGCCGAGTATATTCATGAATGTGGATTTTCCGGAACCCGAAGGTCCCATGAGTGCCACAAACTCACCACTATCTATGGAAAGGGAAATACCTCTTATGGCGTGAAAATCCACATCTCCCATCTTGTATATCTTTACAACACCTAAAACCTCTATAAGTCCTGGCATAATGAACCTATCTTATAAACCTGTGAAAGCCAGGTACCCCTGCTTTCCCAGATTCAGACTTTTTTGCACTTGATTCTACAACCACCATATCACCTTCCTTCAGCTCCCCTTCTACAACCTCTGTATAACTGCCATCGCTAATCCCCGTTTTTACAGCCACCGGCTTTATCTGACCATTTTGCAAAAGCCAGACCTTTGCGCCTTTTTCTTGTTTCACTGTCTTTTGATTAATCTCTCCGTCCGGTCGCACTGCCAGTGCGGCATTTGGCATTTTGAGCGCATTATCTCTGCTGGAGGTAATTATGGATACATTTGCAGTCATACCAGGTTTTAGTTTCAACTCCTTGTTGTCCACATCAATGATAACATCGTAGGTGACTACATTTTGGATAATTACCGGCGCATTCCTTATCTGGGTCACTATCCCTTTGAAAACCAGTTCTGGATAGGCATCAACGGTGAATTGGGCATCCTGTCCCATCTGAACAGTCCCGATATCTGCTTCATCCACATTGGTATTTACCTGCATCTTGGTCAAATCCCTGGCTATAGTGAAAAGCGTCGGTGTCTGAAATGAGGCCGCTACAGTCTGACCTGTGTCAACATTGCGAGATATTACAATGCCGTCAACAGGCGATTTTATAATGGTATATTCAAGGTTTACTTCAGCAAGTTCAAGCATTGCCTTATACTGCTCTACCTGCGCATCCGTTGATTTTAGCTGGGCTTCGCTCGAAAGATAGGCTGACTCTGCGCTGTCTCTCTCGCTGCTTGCAATTAAACCTTCATTATACAACTTTGTAACCCTGTCAAACCGCCGCTTTTTATCAAACAAATCTGCCTTTGCCCTTTCCACATTAGCCCCGGCATTTAT
>Ga0209642_10001890_pt1 | contig 13924 bp, 13 predicted proteins | sample RifCSP19_2_FD_184025 | JGI IMG/M metagenome (GOLD analysis project Ga0209642, IMG submission 184025) | Soil microbial communities from Rifle, Colorado - Rifle CSP2_sed 19_2 (SPAdes) (version 2) | ecosystem: Environmental > Terrestrial > Deep subsurface > Rock core/Sediment | place: Rifle... | reverse complement strand
TGCGGCGGGTATGTCCTGGCCGCCGATCTCACCGACGCCAAGCTGGAGATGGCGCAGACCATGGGGGCCGATGAGCTGATCGACGTCCGACGGGAGGAGCTGTCGAAACAGGTGCTCGCCAAGACCGACGGCCGGGGCGTGGACGCGGCGATCGACTGCGTCGCCTCGCCTGAGACCCTCGAGGCGTGCCTCCGCTCCCTCGCCCGCGCCGGCCGGCTGGTCATCATCGGCTCCCGCCCCCGCGAGGTGTTCAAGGCCGATCCCGTCTTTCGCGTGGACGCCCAGTGGATGCTCGACCGGGGGCTCGAGATCCACGGCTCGCGCTACGTCTCGCTGGCCGAGATCGCCCAGACGCTGGAGCTGCTCCGCCAGAAGCGGATCCGCGCGGTCGTCACGAGGACCTTCCCGCTGGAGGGCGCCGAGGAGGCCCACCAGCTTCACCGCCAGAACGCGCTCGTCGGCCGGGCTGCGCTCATCCAGGAATAACAGATCGGGGCACCCGATGTTAGAGGTTCGGGACCTCCACACCTACTACGGCGATAGCTACGTCCTCCAGGGGGTCTCGCTCCGCGTGGAGAAGAGCCAGGTGGTGGGCATCCTGGGGCGGAACGGCATGGGGAAGACCACGTTGATCCGCTCCATCATCGGCTTCACCCCGCCCCGGCGAGGACAGGTGCTTTTCAAGGGAAGAGACATCACGGGGTGGCCCTCCTACCGCTCGGTGGATCTCGGAATGGGGCTGGTGCCTCAGGGCCGCCGGGTGTTCGCCTCGCTCACGGTGATAGAAAACCTCACGGTGGCCGCCAGGGGGGCCGGTGGCTCGTGGACCATCGAGCGCGTGCTGGACCTCTTCCCTCGCCTCCGGGAGCGCGCCGAGCATCGGGCGAGCAAACTCTCCGGCGGCGAGCAGCAGATGCTGGCCATCGCCCGCGCCCTCATGACCAACCCCGATTTCCTCCTGATGGACGAGCCGACCGAGGGCCTGGCGCCGCTTCTGGTGCGGGAGATGGGCCGAGTCATCGCGGACCTAAAAACGCGAGGGCTGTCCATTCTCCTGGTCGAGCAGAACCTGCCCCTGGCGCTCAAGGTCGCCGACCACGTCCACGTCCTCTCGCGGGGCCGGATCGTGCATTCCTCGGCGCCCCAGGCCCTCTGGGCGAATGAGGAAATCAAAGCCCGCTATCTGGGGTTGTAGGGATTGATGGCGACCGTCGGGCTCGTCGGCCTCGGGCTCCTGGGCGCGGCCGTGGCGTCCCGCCTCCGCGGGCAGGGGCACGAAGTCGTCGGGTACGACGTGCTGCCCGAGAAGATCCAGGGGCTGGTGACCCTGGGGGGAAGGGGCGCCCCGTCCGCCGCCGCCGTGGCCCGCGACGCCGAAGCGGTGTGTACTCTCCTCCCCTCACTGGCCAGCGTCGAGGAGGCGATTCTCGGCGACAGCGGGATCGTGGCCGGCGCGCCGGCCGGCCTCACGGTCATCCAGATGAGCACCATCTCGCCGGCGCTCACCCGACGCCTCGCACAAGAGGTCGGCGGCCGTGGTCTGTCGTTCCTCGACTGCCCCGTCAGCGGAACCAGCGGCATGGTGGCCCGAGGGGAAGGGATGATCTTCGTGGGCGGCGAGCGGCTCCTGGCCGAGCGCCGGCGGTCCCTGCTCGAAGCGATTCTCCCGCGGGCCGTCTACGTGGGATCCGTGGGCCAGGCCATGGCCCTGAAGCTCGTCGCCAACCTCCTCGTCGCCCTCCACACGGCCGCGGCGGCGGAGGCCCTCCTCATGGCCGAGAGGGCGGGGCTCGACCCAACGCTGGCGCTCGAGGTCCTCGCCGCCAGCGCCGCCGGCTCGCGCATGCTCGACGTGCGCGGTCCCATGATCATTCGACGCGAGTTTCCCCCGCAGATGAAGCTCGATCTATTCATGAAGGACCTGGCCCTCATCACCGAGGCGGGGGAGCAGGTGGACGCGCCCCTGCCCCTGACTCGCGTGGCGCGGCAACTCTACGGGACCGCCCGGGGCGCGGGGCACGGCGGGGAAGACCTCGCCGTCGTGATCACGGCACTGGAGCGTCTGAGGGAGCCCTCGGCGGGATGACAGGGAGGAGGAGGTACGCCGCCTGATCGGGACCGGAGTGCAGGGTGACTTTCCCCCCGAAGATATCGGGCGGCCGGTCGCGGGGGTCATCGTGGAGGAACGGCCCGCACCCACGGAGCTCGTTCTTGAAGCTCGACAGCCGCCCGCCGCTCGGCCCAGGGTACTCGTAGTCCCTGCCACGTACCGTCAGGCCGATCCGGTAGCCCGGTGGAACAACAACGCACGTGGGCCAGATCTCGATCTCGAGCTCAACCACCTCGCCCGGCGCCAGTGGCCATTGCTCGTGGTGGGTGTGATAGGGACGATAGGGAGTGCTGAGGGCGGGGTCGAGCTTCCGCTGCGAGGCCCGGAGCCATCCCTGGCCGACGGGAGTGTGGGGATCGATGGCGCCCTGGAACACCACCTCTTTCCCGTCCGGCGTGAAGACCCGGAGCACCAGGAAGATGTCGGCGTCCGTCGTCGAGGAGGACACGAAAAGCTTCGCCGCCGACGGTCCGGTGATCTCCATCTCCTGGTCCAGCGGTGGCGAGAGGAAGGTGACGCCCTCCCCGAGGGCCTCGTACACGATGCTCCCGGTTGCGGTCGTCGGCGTCCAGCGGAGGCTCGAATCGACGGGGTTGAGGTAGAGCTTCGTCCACCGCGTGCGGGCGATGGGCCACTCGTCCTCGAGGCGCCGGACGAAGCCATCGAGGCGGCGAACCTGGAGCTGCACGCGTGGCTGGGTCGGCCAGTCGTCGACCGCGCCCTTCAGAAAGTGGTCGAAGAAGCGCTTCTGGAGCAGCCGGCCGTAATCCGTGTAAAAGTGAGTCCAGTGCTCGATCCCATGAATCTCCAGCCACTTCTGCGTCGAGGCGGCGCGCACGAAGCCCTCGACGTTGCCGCGCAAGTGGAGGCCGTGGCCACCCCAGTTCCCCGCGGTCAGAAAGGGCACTCTCACCCTCGACCACACCGGCGAGCGGGCTTTGTGGTAGTCGTCGTCCAGCGGGTGGGCGGCGATCTCGTTCCCGAGGTCGCCCCGACGCTTGGCGAGCTCCTCCTCCGGCAGCGTCTCCGGGCCGCAGGCGGGCTCCCCCGTCACGCGGCTGCGCGGCCCGCGCGCCCCGAGGCCGTACTGGACGGTCTTCACCTGCATGTCGTACCAGTTGGCCCAGAACGTACAGAGGATGCCGCCATGGCGCGTCATGTCGCGGTACCAGTCGGCCGCCCCCTCCCAGACACACATCGCCGCCAGGTGCGGGGGTTCGAGGGACGCCACGTGCCACTGGTTGATGGCGTAGTAGGAGATTCCGTTGAGGCCCACGTTCCCGCTACACCACGGCTGGGCGGCCGCCCACTCGATACAGTGGTACAGGTCCCGGGTCTCGCGCGGCGAGAAGTGGTCGATGTCACCGGGCGAACAGCCGCAGCCCCGCGAGTCCACGCGCACGCATGCGTATCCGTCGGGCACCCATTTCTCCGGATCGACGACTTCCCAGTTCTGATACTTGTTCGTCGAGCCCGCCGCCACGTCAGGATGCTGCGCGGTCATGCGCTGCCACTGGTTCGGATACCCGTCCTGAAACGCGAGGCCTTTGGCGTAGGGGCCGTAGCTCAGGATGACCGGGTACTTCCCCTCCGGGACGGGCCGGAAGACGTCGGCCCGCAGCACCAGCCCATCGTCCATGGGAATGGGCACATTCCAATCGATCCGCATCCCGTCCCTGACCTCGGACCTCTCGATTCCCACTTCGCCTAGCTCCCGCGCCGCCGTTTTGTTCGGCTAACGCCGGCGAGTGCAAGTTCTTCCCTTGGCAATACTGCTCGGTGGCCGCAGCGGCGGACCGTCACCGTACTAACTCCAAGAACACAACGCGAAACAGCGGAGCGAGCCGGTTCATCAACGGCCGCCATTGACCGGACGAGCTCGAGCTGGAGTGAACGCACAAGACGTACGGCCCGGAGCCAACCTCGCGGCGATGGGCTATGAGCAGTGCCACGTCGTGTGCCGTCTCCTTTCTGGCGGGCTAACGGTTTGTATCAGCCGCGGCCAAAGGCCGTCGGCTGCATACGCAGTTAGACCCCGATGCCCCCTCATGGCTTCTCAACTATCTTCCAATACGCATCCTTCCGAATCGCCTTGCCGTCGCGAAACTCGTAGTGATCGCATCCACGAACTTTGACTCGGACCCCACTGGGCGTTGTGCCCGTCAGCAGCCACTCCGAAACAACCATGTTTCCACTGATCCAATGGCGGTCCTCACTATAGTGGACATCCGGGAGACCCTTGAAGCGCGTCGCCAGCCCCTCTCGCACGGCGGCCTTGCCCACAAAGCGCTGTCCCCAAGGATCTGGCCCACGCGGCAGGTCCAACGAACAATCGTCCGCAAAGAACTCCATGATCGCGTCCAGATCGTGGGCATTGAAGGCATCGAGGATCGCCTTTACTGTTTCTACGGACACCGACTGCTGTTGAGACATGGCGCGTCCTCCTTGAACGAGGGTCTAACTTGAATTAGTCGGAACTGTCTAATACCGCAAACGCCGCAGCCGGCGTCAGCCTATCACCCGCGTGCGGTCCCGCCCGATCCGCCTCGAACCCCGTGCCGCGCCAGCCTTTCTTGTCCCCCGGTTCAGCACGTGCGCATAGATCATCGTGGTGCTCACGAAGGATGACCATGCGGACGGCCTCCTTTGTTGGCCGGCCCAGCATAGCCCATCGGCCCGGGGCACGCAACGCAGCCTCATTGCGCCCGCGGGGCTCAGGCCGTAGACTTGGACCCGTTGCCCGGCAGGCTGGCCGCCCAATCCGCAGGTCTTCTTCGGGAGGTCGTCATGGCGAACTTCGGCACCGTCGGCGTGGACTGGCAGCAGCGCATCAACTGGGATCGGCTCCGGAAGTACCGCCTGGAGCGCGCCCGGGAGCGGATGAAGGCCCACAACCTGGGCGCGCTCCTCCTCATGTACGACGAAAACGTCCGCTACGTCACCAGCACCCTGACGCCGGGCTGGAATCGCCTGAAGCCGGGGCTGCGCTACGCCCTCCTCTGCGGCGACGGGGCGCCGGTCCTCTTCGAGCAGGGCGACATCGGCTTCCAGATCCAGCGCCACGCGCCCTGGATCCCCCAGGAAAACATCCGCTGGTCCTACGCCTGGATCAAGGGCGCGGCCGGGCCCGCCTCAAAGCAACAGGTCAAGAAGTTCACCGACGCCATCGTCAGGGAGATGAAGCGCTACGGGGTCCTGGACCAGACGCTCGGCGTGGACTTCATCGACATCAACATGCTCGCCGCGTTCACCGAGGCCAAGCTCAAGTGGGCCGACGGCATGACGCCCATGATGGAAGCCCGGGCCATCAAGAACGTGGACGAGCAGGAGTGCCTGCGGATCGTGGGGGCCATCGGCGACGCCGCCCACTGGGAGACCATGCGCTTCCTCAAGCCGGGCCTGACGGAGAACCAGGTGACCGCCCACATCATGCATTACCTCTACAACATCCCCGGCATCGAGGACGTGGAGGACGTCATTGTCTCCTCCGGCCCGAACACCTGGCCCAACTGGCGCAACTTCTCCGACCGCATCATCAAGCCGGGCGAGATCGTCTTCATGGACCTGGCGGCGCTCACCTGGAACGGCTACAAGTCGTGCTACTACCGCACCTACTGCGTGGGCAAGCAGCCGACCCAGGAGCAGAAGGACTACTACGCGCTTGCCCTCAAGTGGCTGTACGACTCCATCAACGCGACGAAACCCGGCGTCACCACGCGCGACATCGCGCTCAAATGGCCGTCGGCGAAGGAGGCCTGGGGGTACGAGGAAGAGGACCAGGCGGCGGCCAACCTCTGGGGCCACGGCCTGGGACTCGCCCAGTATGACCAGCCCGTTATTTCCCGCATCTGGTCGCTCGACCACCCGCTGGAGATCCGCCCCGGCATGGTCTTCGCCCTGGAGACCCAGCACGGAAAAAAGTACGAATGGGGCGTGCGGATCGAAGAGATGCTGATCGTCAACGACAAGGGGATCGAGATCATCTCGAACTTCCCCGTCGAGCAGATCACCGTGGTGGACTAGGATGGAGATCCTCGCGCTGTCGGCGGCCGGCGCGGCGGTCGCGTCCAGGTGCGGGCCCAAGGCCGCCGCGCTCGCCCGACTCCGCCGGGCCGACCTGCCGGTCCCCATTGGCTTGGTCCTGACCGCCGACGCCTACCGGTCTCACCTCGCCGCGGCGGGAGTGGAGCCGGCGGCCCGACAGGTTTTCCGCGCGCGCGAGGACAGCGCCCACCGTCTGGCGCTGGAGGTCCGCCTCGGGCTCCTCGAGGCTCCCCTCCCCGCGTCGGTCGCCGATGGCCTCGCCCGCGCCTGCGGGCACCTCTCCCCGGCCTTGCCCTCGCTCCTCGCGGTGCGCTCCTCGGCGCTCCACGAAGGGGGTCCGAGCGCCTCGTTTGCCGGCCAGCTTGAAACGTTTCTCGCGGTGACCGACCACGCCGATCTGCTGATCGCGGTGCGCGCCTGTTGGGCCTCGCTCTGGTCGCCGCGCGCGGTGAGGTACATGCTGGCGAACGGCGTGGATCCGGCCGCGACCGCGGTGGCGGTCCTGGTCCAGCGCCTCATCCCGGCGGTGGCGGCGGGCGGGGCCCTGAGCGCGACGAACGCCGGGCCGATCGTGCTGACGGCTGCCTGGGGCCTGGGCCCCGCTGTGGCCCAGGGAGAGGTGGTTCCCGACCGTTATGTTCTGAGGCGTGACGGACCCGTGCTCGAAGACGTGGAGCCCGGTCGGAAGAGCCGGATGCTGACCTGCTCGCCGGGCGGAGACCTCCGCTGGCAGCCGGTCACGCCGGCCCTCCACTCCACCCCCTGCCTGGACGAGGTGCAGGCGCTGGCGCTGGCCCGGCTCGTGCTGAGGGTGGAGGCGGCGCTGGACGCGCCGGTGGAGATCGAGTGGGCGCTGGACGCTGAGGGCTTCCACCTCCTCCAGGCAAGGCCGGCACCGGCCCAGAGGAGGCGGGCTCCGGGCCCGGCGTCCGTGGACGGCGTGAGCCTGACGGGCCAGCCCGCCGGGGCCGGCTGGGCGGCCGGCCCGGCGCGCCTCGTCCGGAGCGAGACGGAGCTGGACCGCGTCAGGCCGGGCGACGTCCTCGTGACGCGCGTGCCGGGACCGGCGCTGGCGGCCGTGCTCCCCCGCGTGGTGGCGGTTGTGGCGGAGCTAGGAGGCAGCACTTCGCACCTGGCGGCGCTGGCCCGCGAGCGCCGGATCCCGGCCGTCCTGGGCATCGGCGACGCCACGCGGCGCATCCCGGAGGGCGCCCGCGTGGTCGTGGACGGCACCCTGGGCGTCGTTCACGTCGAGCGGACCGACTCAAGGAGGCACTGATGGCCAGGCTCATCGATCTCTCCGTGACCGTGGACACCAGCACCCTGAGCCCGCCATCGACGAACCTCCGCGTGGAGGTCACGCCGCACCGGCGGGGACCGGGATTCTGGCAGGTCTCAAGCGTCCACCAGAGCCTCCACACGGGAGCCCACATCGACTCGCCGCTTCACGTCTTCAAGGATGGCATCACGACGGCCGAGATCAGCCTGGAACAGGTCACGGGTGAGGCGCTGGTGGTGGACCTCTCGTTCGTCGGCGCGAACCACAAGATCACGATCGACGACTTGAGGCGCGGCGGCGGCGAACGGGTCAAGCCGGGCCACATCGTGCTCCTGCGCACCGGCTGGTCCGACACGATGTACGGGAAGTGGCCCGACTACTTCACCCAGTCGCCCTTCTTTCCGCCGGAGTCGGCCGAGTGGCTCGTCGCCAGGGGCCCCAAGTCCATCGGCTTCGACTTCTTCGAGGAGTACTGCGCGCGGCTTCCCGATTTCACCTCGGAAGACTTCCCCATGCACCGGGTGATCCTCGGAGCGGGGATCGTGATCATGGAAGGGCTGACCAACCTGGGGGCGCTCCCGCCGCGGCCGGTGTCCTTCTTCGCCCCCTTCTACAAGATCGCCGGGACGGAGGGCGCTCCCGCCCGCTTCTTCGCCGCCGTCGAGGGAGGCTAGCCGATGCGTGCACTGTGCTCCGTCATCCTTCTCCTCGTCGCCCTGATCGGCGCCGCGACGGCGCAAGAACCCTACCCGAGCCGTCCCATCACAATCATTGTGCCGTTCCCTCCCGGCGGAATCGCCGACCTCACGGCGCGGCCGCTGGCGCCCGCGCTCGAGCGAGCGGTGAAGCAGGCGGTTGTCGTCTCCAACAAGGCTGGCGCCGCCGGCGCCGTCGGCATGCAGTCGGCCGCGGTCGCGAAGCCCGATGGCTACACGATCATGGTCGCCCTGGTCAGCATCTCGACAATCCCGGAGGTGGATGCGTTGTTCGGGCGAGCGCCCGCCTTCACGCGGGATCAATTCATCGGGATCGCCCGCCTCAACGCCGATCCTCCCATCCTCGTGGTCGGGGCCGACGCCCCCTGGAAAACGCTCAAGGAACTGGCCGACGACGCGAAGAAGCGGCCCGGGGAGATCGTCTACTCGTCGTCCGGAGTCTACGGCGCGTCGCACGTGCCAATGGAGATGTTCCTTCATGCCGCCGGTGTCTGGATGCGCCACCTGCCCACGACCGGAGGCGCCCCGGCGATGACCGCCGTCCTCGGCGGACATGCCGCCATGTGGGCGTCTCCCCCGGCGCTCGCCCTGCCCCACCTCAAAGCCGGCAAGATCCGCGCCCTGGCCACGTGGGGCGCGTCGCGCCTCACCGCCTACCCGGATATCCCGACCATGAAGGAGCTCGGCCACGACATCGAATACTATCTGTGGGCAGGGCTATTCGCGCCGAGGAGTGTGCCGGAGAACGTCGTGAAAATGCTGCGGGAAGCCACCCGCCAAGCCGTGCAGGACCCGGACTTCAGGACCGCGATGGAGAAGATCCAGACGCCGATCGCCTACCTCGACGCCGATGAGTTCCGGGGGTGGTGGGAGCGGGACGCCCGGACGCTTGCGGCCGTCATCAAGCGCATCGGCAGGATCGAGACGAAGTAACGAAGGGAGGCCCACGCATGCTGCCATTCACGGCCGTGAGCCACATCAGCGTCACCGTGACGAACCTCGACGACGCCAAGGCGTTCTACGGACGCGCCCTGGGCCTCCACGAGATCCCTCGCCCCGACTTCGGCTTCCCGGGGGTGTGGTACACCCTCGACGGCGACCTCGCGCTCCACATCACCGTCAAGGACACGATGCCCCTGCGCCCCCCGGACCCGCGCCGCTTCGATACGCGCGATCCCCACTTCGCCCTGGCAGTGGCGGACGCCGACGAGGCGTACGCGCGAATCCACGCGAGCGGCCTCCCCTTCTACGATTTCGCCGACACGCCGACAGGACTCCGTCAGCTCTTCATCCGGGACCCCGCCGGCAACATGATCGAGCTCATCGGCCCGACCAAGGAGCCGCGCCGCCGGAGCGCATGACCCCCCTCTGACTGCTCAGCGGAGGGGCTGTTACAATCTATTTTTTCGGCGGCGGCGGCGGAGGAGGGGGATTCGGACGGCGCCCGGAGGGGGGATCGCCGCGGCCCTCCTTCAGCGGAGTCGGTCGACCCTTCCCTTTAGACATTTGCCATCTCCTTCCGCGAATTCAACATTTCGACCACCGATATCTTACCATGAATCGTGACTAACACTCCTGCACCGTCTACCGGGTATTCATTTCCGCCTTGATCTATGAATGCGGCGTCTTTGAGGAAGAGCTCGCGTTGCCCCGACTCCCCCGAGTAGTAATCTGGCCACCCCACGATCATGCGACCATCTTCGAGGTGGACCCTCACCCACACCCTTCGGATGTCATGAAACGCGTCGGACCACACGTCAACTCGTCCGCTCTTCGTTGAGAGACGAGCCGCCCGCAATATCCGGTAAAGCCAGTCTTGATCGTCCGCAAACCCGATCAGGAAACCCCAGAATAAGGACACCCCAAAGAGAGCCAAAATGAATCCTGGCGTGAATCCAACCGATGTCAGATCGATCTTGTCGGCCTTGACCGCATCATAGACGTTCGGCACCTTGATGCCTGCCAGCCATCCAAACAAGATCACGCTGGCATAATTGAGCAAGGAATAGACCAGCGCATCGGTAATGCGGTCTAGATCGGTGGAGGCCTTAAGCGTCGCAATCTTCGCCTTGATCTTCTGGGTGCAGAATCCAGGAAGGAGAAGAAGAAAGATCTGAAGAACGACCACCGACGTGACCATAAGCTACGCCCCCGGGGAGGAGTGTACTCTTGACCGGGGTCCGTCTCAACGTCCAGATTCCGATACACCCCTGGGATTATCAGACCACGCCGTCCAGGTCTGTTTCGCCATCGCCTATTCGCCTCCCTTCGTGTATTCTAGGCACGCCAGGGAGGGCCGGCCATGAAGCTGAACCCACAGGCCACCGCGGTCGTCGCCATCGACATGCACCGGGGCCACCTGGATCCGGCTGTCGCGACGCTCCCGCTGCCGGCTGAGCGCTGCGGGCCGGTCATCGCCCGAGCGGCGCAGCTCTTTCGCGAGCTCCGGGCCATCGCCGTGCCGATCGTTCACGTGGTGACGGAGTACCGCGACTCCGGCGAGATCGCCGCCAACCCCTTCTGGAACGCCATCGACGCCGATCCGAACAAGGTGAGGAAGGGGATCCTGCGCCACAATCTGGCGGGGAGCCCGGGGACCCAGGTGATCCCCGCGCTCTGGGCCGAGGGGGATCGTCGAGTGACCGGCAAGAAGCGTTACAACTGCTTCCTGGCGACCGACCTCGAGTTTCTCCTCCGCCGTCTGGGCGTGGACACGTTGATCCTGGCGGGCATCAATACGACCACCTGCGTCCTCAACACCGCCTTCGAAGCCACCAACCGCGATTTCCGCGTCGTGATCGCCGAGGAGGCGGTGGACTCCATGGACGGCGAGGAGATGCACCGCTTTGCCCTCCACCTCCTCGCGGCGGCCGTGGGTCAGGTCCTCCCCAACCAGGAGATCCTCAAAGCCCTCCGCTCCTAGGCTCCTATCGCCGAACGATAGCGGAGCCGAGCGAGCGCAGCTCTTCGTCGACGAAGTAGCGACGCCGGTCCACCTCCGGCGGCTTGCCCTGTTCCCGTCGGGTCCCGTGCCTCCGGTCCAGCAGAATCTGGACCTTTCCGGCTTTTTCCTCTCGCGAGAACTGCTGCTTCAGGGAGTTGAACAGGTCGAGTCGCTGGCGGGCCACGATGAACAGGAGGGCCACCGGTTCTTCCGCCTGGGCCGGATGGTCAGCCCGAGAGCGCTCCCTGCTGCTCGTGGAGAATCACGAACGACCGGTAGCGGAGGTCGGTGTCAATGCTCGGCGGGCGGCGGCGGCCGGCCCGACGACGCTCCGGCTCGCGCGCTTGCACGCTCCGCCGCCGCTCGTCGCGCCGTCGATCCCGGATAACTTGGACCTCCTCATCCTCGGCGAAATCCCGCCTCAGATGATCCCACAGGCCAGGCTGGTCTCGGGCGACGATGAACAGGCATCGAACCGCGCTGCCCATGGAAGGGATTCTGGGCCACCGCCTGGCGCCTGTCAAGCCGGCGCTGACCTCCCGTCAGCGATCTTCTCGCTCGACAAGGTGCGCGAGGACTCCATTGAGGGTTTTGGGGTGCAAGAATCCTATCTGCGCGCGCCGGGATCCGGGTCGGCCTAGCCTGTCTATCAGCAGATGGCCGCCGCGCTCGAGCTTCGTCAGCATGGCATTAACGTCGGGAACCTTCAGCGCGATGTGGTGGAGCCCGGGACCACGCGCAGCAATAAATTTGGAGATGGCGCTCTGATCCTGCTTGGTGGTGCCGGCTTGACCGTGAAGAATCTGAGCCCCTTGGCGCGGATCGAAATCTTGGAGGAACTCGAGCTCGCAGTCTCCGACGGTGACAAACGTGACCCGGAGCCCTCCAACAGGTTCGGGCGGCCGGGCATGATAGACCACCCCGTACGTGTCGGAGGTGAAACTTTCGATCGTCATCTTCGCTTCCATATCGGTTTGGCTGCTTTCCAGAGGATGACCCAGGCGCGTGACGAACGCCTCGACGGCTGCCCGGTTATCAGCACTGGCGACCCCGATGTGATCGATTCGTTCGACCCAGTCGCTCCGCGAGCGTTCGAGCGGGAAGGGTTCGGACAGGTAAGTCCTCACGCCGCATGTCGCCCGAGGAGCCAGCAATAGGCGCCGACTGCCCGCCAGCCCTGGCCGCGGTTCGGTATCGAGAACCGCGATCCCGGCATCGGTGGCGGCCCGGGCGGCCGCGTGGAGGTCCGGTACTTCGACTGCGATGTGGTGAATCCCGGGCTTTGACGGCCCTCCGAGGAACGGGTCGGTCGCCGCGAACAACGCAAGCGCACTCCTGCCGATGCCGAAGACGGCGACTGTGCTGGAACGTCCGGGCACCCGGCAGTCGGTGCGGCTCAGCCCGAAGTCGCGCGCCAAGGTGACGGCCGTACCGTCGACGTCCGTCACGACGAGCCCGACATACGCGAGGTTTTTGGTCATCATTGCCGACCGGCGTCTCAAACAGGCCGGAATTTCCAGAAGTAGTTGACCAGTTCCTCACCCTCGTGGAGGCGGCGGAAGGTCAGCTCCACGGGCATCTCGAACGTGACCGTGGCCGGATCGCAGTCGGTGAGCTGGGCGTAGAAGCGCCCGCCGCCGTCCAGGTCGGCCGCGACCATCACCGTCGGTGGATCCGGGTTCGGGACCAGGTGGTCCTTGGTGAAGGTGAAGACCTTGCCCCGTCGGCCCAGCTTGTGCTCGCGCAGGTTCTTGGACGAGCACTTCCAGCAGATGTGGCGGCGCGGGTAGGAGATGGCGCCGCAGTCGGCGCACTTCTGCCCGTACAGCCTGAAGTTCTGGCGCTCCTCGCGGAGCATCGTCGGCAGGCTCGAGAACGCCTTGACGATCTCGGTCTCCACATTCCGGCGGAAGTGGAGGAACTTCCCGTAGTGGACGAGCGGCCGGCCCTTGGCCAATTGCGCGGCGACGCCTCGATCCCAGGACATCTTCTCGATCAGCTCGGTCGCCTGGAAGAGCAGCGCCTCGGCGCCGTTGCCGTAGGATACGACGAGGATCCTGTCGCCGGGTTTGGCCTCCTCCAGGGCGGAGACCAGGCCGAGGAGCGGCGAGGCGACACCCGTGTTTCCGGCTTTGTTGATCACCGGCTCCTTGAGCATCGCCGTCTCCGGGAACTTCAGCTGGCGCCCGAGGGCGGCGTGGAGGCGGAAGTCGGGGGCGTAATAGGCGATCTTCGCGATGTCCTGGCGCTTCAGCCCCACGCGCGCGAGCAGGCCGTCCACCGCCTCCGGGATGTGCTTGTCGAGCCCGTAGGCCTTCACGAAGGTGGGATCCCCCAGTTCGAGAAAGCGATCCCCCGCCTTCCGCCAGACGTCGGTGAACTCGTGGCTGGCCGTGTAGGCCCCCTCGAAGGTCGCGATCACGTCGCCCTCGCCCAGGAGCACCGCCGCCGCGCCGTCGCCGAGGAGGGTTTCCAGGTCGGTCCCCGGAGCGGTGGGGCGCATGTCGCCGGCCGAGACGAGCGCCTGAGAGGCCGTCCCGGCCTTGATCAGGTCCAGCGCGAGCCTGATGCCGGTCGTCCCCGCGCGGAGCGAGCCGCCGAGATCGGCGGTCACGACCTCGGTGCCGAGGTCGGCCACCGTTGCCAGGAGCGTGGCGGTGGACTTTTCGGTGTACGGCGGTGTCGTGGACGCGAACAAGCAGGCGCCGACCTTCGATGGATCGCGGCCGGCCAGCGCGGAGAGGACGGCCTCCGAGGCCATCGTGAGGCTGTCCTCGTCGTAGTTGGCCACGGCCCGCTCGCCGCTTCCGCCGCTCCCCCACACCTGGGCG
>Ga0209642_10001886_pt1 | contig 13934 bp, 9 predicted proteins | sample RifCSP19_2_FD_184025 | JGI IMG/M metagenome (GOLD analysis project Ga0209642, IMG submission 184025) | Soil microbial communities from Rifle, Colorado - Rifle CSP2_sed 19_2 (SPAdes) (version 2) | ecosystem: Environmental > Terrestrial > Deep subsurface > Rock core/Sediment | place: Rifle... | reverse complement strand
TTGCCGTCGATCTCGATGCCTTCGACGCGCACGTACTCTTCTTCGATCCAAATCACACCGCCGGCGGCCGGGGAGGCGCTGACGGGGGCCATGCGGAAGCCGCTGCCGGCGACGCCTGTGTGGCGTTGGGAGGCGCCGACCTGATTGCTGGCGGTGGGGGTGAAGATGCGGATGTAGTTGTTGGCGCCGGTGGTCCAGCCGTTGATCGTGACGCGGTCGTTCATCGCGCCGTCGTTATAGGTGGGCCAGTTGAGCTGGAAGTTGCCCGCCACCAGGTCGGAGGTGTTCAGGTGGTTGGCGTCGGGCGAGTTCGCCTCGGCCGCGGTCAGCGTGTTGAAGGCGCGGTAGATCGAGATCGTCGTGGATGAGAAGGTGATGTCAGTGGCTCCGGGGGTGCCGCCGTTGGCGGCGGAGTTCTGGATGCTGAAGATGGTGGAGGAGGTGCGGCCGGTGATGTAGTAGCGGTTGGAGCCAAGGCGGATCTCATCGCCGACGCCGATCGTATTCGCCGCGGGGCTCTCCAGGGTCAAGGTGCCGCTGGAAGCGGAGGCATTGCCGGAGTACAGCGGAGATGTGGAGACGCCCACCGAGTAGTAGACCACCTTGATCGGAATCGGCGTCGCAGTCGGGGTGGAGGTTGCCGTGGGCGTGTTCGTGGCAGTGTTCGTAGCGGTGGGGGTCGGCGTGTCCGTGGCGGTGGGGGTGGGCGTCGGGGGGCAGTTCTGCGGCTCCTGCGCGGCGTAGCTGAGGTAGGTGTCGATCAGGGACAGGTATTCGGCCGTGACCCAGGCCGCGATACGCGACACGTTGGCGATACGAACTTCGTCGATGATGCCGTTGATGTTGTAGCGTGTGGCGGTCTCGTCGCCCATCTCGCCGATGATCAACTGATTGCCGTTGGGGCCGGTGATGGCCCCGGAGTAGGTGTCGTTTGTCCCGAGGACCCCGTTCACAGACATTCTGACGGTAGTGCCATTGTAGACGCCGGCGATGTGATTCCAGTTGGTTGGGCTAATCGTGGCGTAGGCAACGTTCGTGTTGTACGCGTCAACGTAGAAGCGCACTTCGCTGGCGCTGTTGTAGAAGAGACCGTAGCCGTCGTTCCAGAAGTCGCCTTCGGTATGACCGAGGATCCCGTCGTATTGCGCCGGCGAGACGTTGTTCTTGGTCCAGACCGAGACCGTCACACGATCGTTGGTGAAGACGGTTTCCAGCGATGCGGAATCGACGACCTCGATCCAGTCGTCGGTGCCGTCGAAATCGAGGCTGCCGTCGATCTGGCCCGCCACTTGGTCCGCGGAATTCATCGTCCCCTGGTCGGTACCGTTGTTGTTGCCGGTCGAGTCGATGATGCCGCCGGCTCCGGCCACGGAGGGGTCCTCCTTCAAGTGCCATACCCCGACGAAGTCCTGCGACCAGACCGCAGCCACGTTCTGCCCATCGCCGACGGAGGCATTGCCGTAATACATCCAGATGTGGTCGGTGCTGGAAGAGGCGTCGATCTGGGGGACCTTGACCCAAGCGTACGAGGTTCCCGCCTCATTCCACTTCTCGATCTCGTGGGCGAGCAGCGTCCCATCGGCGTCCACGAAGCGCAGGTCCTCCCCTGAGCCTTGGGTCTGCGCGTAGTCGATGCGTGTGGCGTCGAGCTTGACCATGACCGGGAAGTTGAGCAGGTCCTGCGCCTGGCCGGAGTTGTCGATGGTGAGCTTGCGGCGGTAGCCCCAACTGCAATGCCACCACGAGCCGGGGACGATGGTGGCCGTGGGCGTCGGCGTCTGGCTGGGTGTCTGCGATGGTGTTGCCGTGGCGGACGGCGGGGCGGGCTTGAGCGGCACGGCGATGATGCCCCAATCGTCGCCGGGCGAGAGCGTCCACGACATCGTCGTGGTCGCGGCGCCTGTTTCGGTCGAGCCGCCTAAGCGGACATTGGCGCTGCTGCCCGATGTGCTCGCCTTCTGGAAGCGTTCGAGTTGGGAGGCGTGCACGGTCAGGGTGTTCGAACCGGGGTCGCGCTGGCCTACGACATCGACCACCAGCTCATCGGTGGCGCTCGACACGTTGACCGAGGGCGCCGTGCTGCTGGCGGCGTTGGTCGCGACGGTTCCGAACGTCGTCGTTTGATGGACGCCGCTAAAGGTCATGGCGCCGGCGGCCATCATGCGGGTGGCGCCGATGGTGACGACGACGTTGTAGGCGCCGGAGGGCGGGTTCACCCGATACCAAAGCTCGGTGCGGACATCGTTGCTTAGCACAGTGGCAGAGGGAATCTGGGCGAGAGCAAGGCTGTTGTACGTGATGCTGCTGACCGTCGTGCTGCTGGAGCGGAGGGTGACCCCGACGAGGAGAAGCCGGTCGGAGCCTGAGCCGGTGGTGTGACTCCAAGTGAGCGTGTTCCCCGTCGACGAGTTCGATTGGCTGGAGGCGTTGTCGAAGACGGGGGCGCTGCCCTGGGCAAGGACACGGCTTGCCATCGGGCGCGAAAGCAGCACGCCGCTGCAAATCATGAACACGGCGAGGGTAAGGCCGATGGCTGCCCGCCCGTAGGGCGTTGCGGTCGATGGGTAACGCTTCGTCATCGTGCGGCTTGGATCTCGGGTCATGGGATGACCAAGGCGACTCGGGCGAGAGACCGGCTCGACTTACGGCGATTGCCAGTGGTTGGCGCGCTCCTGCTAACGCCGCACGCGGCAGTATACGAACCGAGCGCCCCTGGGCCTGCGCTCCGAATCGGCGACCTAGAATGCCGTCGGTCGACCTGCCGCCGAGGTCCACCCCTCGACAAGGACCCTCCTATCGATATCGGATCAGCTGGGATCAGTCTAAGGGAGAATACCCCGATTGGGAATCGGCTGCAAGGGGACTGCAAGGAGATTGCAAGCTCACCGTAGGGCGGCCTCAGTGAAATGCCCGATTTCTCGCCTGAGGTGCCGATCAGAGATCGGATCGGCGCGACGCACAGACCCGTCCTTCACAGAAGCTCGACTGAAAGACCAGAACTTTCCGAATAGACACCCAGCATGTCATGATTACACCTTGTGCTCTGCGCCACGCCGGACGCAGTAGCGTGGGGTGGGCGATCGAGGGATCATGTTCCTCGCCTTCCTGGCAATGTAGGGGGCCGATCTCAGATCGGCCCCTACCACGGCGTTGAATGCCTACGCGAGGGTGAATGGTCTCCTAGGCTTCCCGTCTGCGCAGCGACCAGAGAACCAGCACGAAAAGGACCCCGCATTCGAATGCCAGGACTGCGAGGCTACCGGCCGTCTCCACGCCCTTTCCCGACAGCGAGAGCGAAAGACCCTGTACGACCTGGTAAGTAGGAACGATCTGCATAATCGTCCGCAGTACGCCCCCCAGCATCCCCAAGGGAATGGCGGCGAGCAAACCCGGTAGCATGAGCGGCAGCATGATGAAAGTGCTCCATGTATTGAGCGACGTCAGGTTGTCGATCAGCCCGCCGATGAGCAATCCGATCAGCGCCAGCGCGATGCTGGCCAGGACGACGAGGGCTAGAGACAGCGCGATATCTCCCTGGAACCCGTCATTGACGGCCATGACCGCAAAGGCCGAGAGCAAGGAGTAGATCAACCCTACCACCATCTTCCCGAGGACGACATCCGCGTAGCTCGGCGGCGCGACCAGGATTGCGTCGAGAGTGCGCTTCTCCTTCTCTTCTACCAACAGGGTTGGCACGAGGAAAGTCCCGTTCATCGTGATCCCCATCATCACCCATAGCACGACGAAATACGCTTGCAGGCTAAGACCCTCGAAGAGCGACTGATCGGCGGCCGCCTCGCGCTCTGACTCACTCGTCGCTGCGCTGGGCCTCTTCTCGACGAAATCTACCAGCGGGGGACGGCCGGAGAGGGCCCCGATTTCGAGAAGGATCAACTGCTGCGCTCGACGCGCATCCTGCTCGTCCCGACCCACGAGCAATTCGACGCTGGGACGAATGCCATCACGCAGTGCACGGTCGAAGTCGGCCGGCAACTCGATGGCGAGAGCCGCTGCCTCATCGCTCAGCATGGTTTCGAGCTGTTCCGGCGCGGCGACGACGAACAGCGAAACGGTCCGCATCCCTGCCAAGCGCTCCGCCAGGTCAGAAGGCCCAGGGCTGTACAACACGATCTCGATATTCGTGGCCGTATCGCGGAAGAGGTAGCCGTACAGCACCGAGAAGCCGATCGGCAGCAAGACCACCACCAAGAGCCGCGCGTTGCGCAAGGCGTCGAGCAGGTCCTTCTTCATGATCGCCAGGGCCAGTCGCAGGTTCATGAAAGTCCTCTCCCCGTCAGACGGATGAAGACTTCCTCCAAGGTGGCCTCCTGCGTGTGAGCGGTAAGAAGCTGGCCGCCCCCCACCCATCCGGCGAGCTTGTCTGCCGCAGCCGGGTCCTCCAGCGAGAGAGTCTCGCGCTTGCCGTCGGCCAGGAGCACGTCGAGCTGGCGCTTCCCATGCAGAAGCTTGAGCGCCCGAGGCGTGTCTAAGGCCACCAGCCGCCCGTCACAGATGAATGCCACGCGGCGGCAAAGCTGGTCGGCCTCTTCCATGTAGTGCGTGGTGAGGAAGACTGTGGTGCCTTCGTCTCCCAGATCGCGGATCGTCTGGCGGACGACGCGCGCAGACGCGGGGTCGAGCCCGCGTGTTGGCTCATCGAGGAACAGGACCTTGGGCCGGCTGAGCAAGGCCCGCGCCACGAGCAGGCGCTGCTTCATGCCGTTGGAGAAGGTCTTGATTTTCGCCCGCGCCGAGTCGATCAGATCGACGTGCTCCAGGACCTCGTGGACTCTGGCATTGGGGACGCCGTAGAGAGAGGCAAAGAAGGTCAGGTTCTCCCAGGCCGACATGCGCTCGTAGAGATTCTGATGCTCGAATACCACTCCGATGAGGGGCTTGATCTTGGCTCGCCCTGTCACCACGTCGTGCCCGTCGATCCATGCACTGCCGCTGGTGGGGCGCAGCTGCCCGGTGAGGATACGAATGGTTGTGGTCTTACCGGCTCCGTTGGGTCCGAGGAAGCCGAAGACCTCCCCGGCCTCAACCTCGAAGGTGATGCCGTCGATGGCGAGCTTGTGGTTGAATGTGCGACGGAGCGAATCGGCTCGGATCAATGGGATCCTCCATGGTGTTCATCAGGCCGGCCCACTCGGGCTTGCGTTCTTTCCTACTGCGGAGGAGACCAATTCGAGCCAAGAATGACGGCCACATCAATCGAATGGCCGGGCGTGGTCTGCAAGAGGATTTGGCCTCCGCTCAGGTGGAGGATTTCCATGAGGTAGCGGGTTGTATACGGTTTGCCGCTATAGTCAATGATGAGCGTTTGGGCGTAATCCTGCCGATCTGCATTGGCCACCTCGACCACATTCAGCCCCTGCCCCTTGAGGAAGTCCGCTGTCTGGCTGGCGATTCCCTCGATCCCGGCGCCGTTGAGCACGGCCAGACGGGCGCTCTCCTGCTGAGCAGCCACGCTGGCTGGGCTGATGGCAATGGAGGGGCCGATGGCTCCGGTGAGGGCAAGGATGTCATCGCGTAGGGCGCGGATCTTGTCAGGTACGGGGCGCAGAACTTGCGAGCCATCCGGCAGCGTCACCAGGCTTACCATCTCGGGCGGGGCGATCACCCCGCGGCGGATCGTCTCGACCGGGATGTCCTTGACCAACAAGGCCAGTGAAATCATCTGCTCCAGACTCAGGTTGGTGCGGATCCCTTCGGCCAACTCCTGGTAGATGGCGGGCGCCTTCGCGAGCAATGTGGGGATCATATCGAACCCCACAACGCGGTCCTTGATCGCTAGCACGACTTGCTGCTGTCGCTGGGCGCGGTCGAAATCGCCGCCCTGGGTCTTGCGAATCCGGGCATAGGCAAGCGCTTCCGGCCCGTCGAGGTGGTAGGAGTGCCCAGGCTCCAACACCTTCACCGGACGCCCGATCGGGGAGAGCTTGATTCGCTCCGGCACTAGGAGGTCGATGCCGCCGATCTCGTCGATCATGCGCTCGAACGCCGAGAATTCGATCACTGCGTAGTATTGGATCGGCACACCGATCACGCTCTGCACGGTGGCCATCGCCAACCCCGGCCCGCCTCCGGGAAGTCGGTCTGCCTCGCCCAAGAAGAACGCCGTGTTGATCCGATAATGCTCGCCGTAACCCGGGATTTCCACCCATAGATCACGCGGGATCGAGAGCAAGCTGGCCTGTTTTGTGATCGGATCCACGCTGACCAGCATCATCGTGTCGGTGCGCGGCGGGCCACTCCCAGACTCCCAATCGCGATAGTCCAGCCCCATAACGAGGACCGTTACCCGGTCCGTGCCGTTCCAAGCTTGGGCAGTGACGTCAAGAGCGAGAGGAGATGGCAGAACGCCAGGCGGAAGCGCAGTGCCCTCGCCTTGCGAGTTCGCCGCGGAGAAGTCCGGCAGCCCACTCTCCGTCCAAGCCCGCGCCAGCCCGCGCGCGGCGCTAAATGCGAGGACCGCCGAAACAAGGGCGGCCACGCCGAGGGTGGCTGCGATGGCCCTTGTCACCCAGCGCGGGATTCTCCTTGGCCTCTTGGCTTGCTTATGGGAAAGGCGTTGCATCCTTGAGTCCACCTCGCTTATCGCCAGAGCTAGCCGGCGATTTTTATCCATCTTCCGCGGCCAGCGCGGCAAGCTGCTCCCAGGCCAGGAGCTGTCCATCCAGCTCCTCTTGTACGGTCGCGTACTGCGCGCCCAGGAGCGCCACGCGCGAGACATCGCTTCCGGCAATCCCCAGTTCGTCGCCGATTCTGGTCAAGTGCGCTTCCAGCTCGGCGATCCTCCGTTCAAGCGCCGCGAGCTCCGCTTCGGCGCGGAGCGTGCCTCCGCCCGTCGTCTTGCCAGAGCGCTCTCTTTGCGGCGCCGGGCGCGGCCTCTGCCTAGGCTTCTCTGCCTCGCTTCGTCTCCACTCAACGTAGGCCGCATAGCCCCCGGAATGAACCGTCATCCGTCTCGCTTCGGGCGAGATCGCCCACACCTGTGTGGCCAGGGCATCGATCAGATAACGGTCGTGTGAGACCAGCAGGATCGTCCCCGGGAATCCATCCAGCGCCTCCTGGAGCATCTCCTGGGAGGGGATGTCGAGGTGGTTCGTAGGTTCGTCTAATAGGAGCAGATTGGCGCCCTGTAGTGCGAGCTTCGCCAGGGCAAGGCGTCCCCGCTCACCGCCGGAGAGCGCAGCGACCATCTTTTCCACGTCATCACCCAAGAACAAGTAGCGGGCGAGTAGATGCCGCGCCTGGGAAGGCCTCAAGTCCGTTGCGGCCCCTAGCAACTCCTCGAGCACCGATTTCCGGGCGTCCAGCCGCTCGTGAGCCTGGGCGAAGTATCCCACCTCGAGGCTCGCCCCCAGACGTACTTCTCCGGCCAGCGGAGGCGCCTCGCCCAGGATCGTCTTGAGGAAGGTGGTCTTCCCGGCACCGTTGGGACCGATCAAGGCTACGCACTCGCCGCGCCGCAGCGCCAGGTCAGGGACCTCGAACAGCGCCTGCCGCGTCGCCACGTGCCCGATGACCAGGCGTTGCGTCTCCAACACCAGGTCTCCCCCGCGCCGGCTTGCGCGGAAGTCGATGCTCACCGCGCTTTCCTCCTGCGGACGGACGACGGCATCGGTTTTGAGCATGCGCTGCAATCGCTTGCGACGCCCCTGCGCTTGCCTTGTATTCTGCCCAGCGATGTTCCTCTGGATGTATTGCTCTTCGCGCTGGATGTGCTCCTGGCGTTCCAGGTAGACGGTCAACTCGCGCGCTCGACGCTCTACGCGCTGCAGTGCATAGGCGGAGTAGTTCCCGCGATAGGTATCAAGCCCCTTCGCCGAGAGCTCCCACAGCGCCTCGACGGTACGATCGAGGAAGTAGCGGTCATGTGAGACGATCAGGACGGCCCCTGGCCAATCCCGCAGCCAGCTCTCAAGCCACTCCACGGCCTGCATGTCGAGGTGGTTGGTCGGCTCATCCAGGATCAGGAGATCGGGATCCTCCAGGAGCAGGCGCGCCAGAAACGCGCGAGTTCTCTCGCCTCCAGAGAACTGGCTCAATGGGCGATCGTGCTCGTCGGGGGTGAATCCCAATCCACTCAGGACCTGGCGGATTCGGGATGGATAAACGTAACCGCCGGCGCGCTCGAAGGCCTCTTGGATGGTACCGTAGCGAGACATGGCCTCTGCTGCGAGTTTCCCCGGCTGACTCATCACTGCCTCGAGGCGGGCCAACTCGGCCTCCTGCTCGCGGAGTTGCCGAAACGCCTCCTGGCAGGACTCCCACAGCGTCCGTTCCAGTTCTTCTTTCAGGGAAGCCACGGCAGTGGCTTCTTGAGGCAGGTATCCGATACGCAGGTTGCGCGCCCTTTGGATGAGACCGTGATCCGGGCTTTCGAGGCCCGCAAGCAAGCGCAGTAGCGTTGTTTTCCCGATCCCATTCGGCCCAACCAGCGCGATTCGTGCTTGGTGTGGCAAGGCAAGGGATACGCCCTCGAAGACATCCTGGGCGCCATAGGATTTGGCAAGATCGGCGGCGCTGATGAGCGACATGGGGTCCTCGGGCGCATTATACCCTAGGGACCATTGCAGCCCTGGCGCGGCGTTCCCACGGCCAAAAGGCCGTTGGGCTATAATTGCCATCGTATCGACGAGCGCGTGGAAGAATGTCCGTCCCGCCATCTCCGAGTTACCGTAGCCTGATGATCGCAGCCGCCATCCTGACGCTGATTGGGTGGTCCGGACTGTATCTCTTGCTGACCCAGACCCTTCCGACTCTGGGCCCGCGCTGGCTGTTATTCTTTCTGCTTACGCTTGCCCTCACGGGAAGCTCTCTACCCTTTGTCTGGCTTCTCCAAAGGCGCTTTGGACGCCAGGTCCCAGCCTCCAGTTCCGTCCTCTTGCGCGAGGCGCTCATGGTCGGCCTGTTTGGGGCAGTCTGTCTCTGGTTGAGGGTCAACCGCAGCCTGACCGTGGCGTTGGCGGTGCTCCTGGCTGTGGGCCTGCTCGCCATCGAGTGGATCCTGTTGGCGCTCGAGCGCACGGCTTGGAGGCCCGGGAGGTGAACTTCCGTGGCCTTCCGTCGGTCGAACACTTGCTGCAGACCGACTCCGCCCACGATCTGATCGATAGCTTCGGGCGCCGATTGACCTTGCGCGCCCTCCGAGGAGAGATCGAAGCCGCGCGGGACCGCATCCGACGGGGAGCCAGCGCGCCCACCCCCGAGCAGCTCCTGAAGCGGGCGGGGACCAGTTTGGGACTGTGGCTCGAGCCGACCCTTCGCCCGGTGATCAATGCGACAGGAGTGATCTTGCACACCAATCTCGGCCGTGCGCCGCTGAGCGAGAGCGCGTGTGAAGCCATGCTTTCTGTTGCCCAGGGATATAGCACGCTCGAGTACGACCTTCGCAAGGGCGCGCGCTCCCAGCGGGAAAAGCATGTCGAACAACAGCTCACCCAGCTGACCGGGGCGGAGGCTGCCCTGGTTGTCAACAACAACGCGGCGGCCGTTTTGCTCGCCCTGACAACCCTGGCGCGGCGCAAGGAGGTCTTGATCTCGCGCTCGCAGCTGGTTGAGATCGGCGGCGGTTTCCGAGTGCCGGAGGTGCTGAAGCAGTCTGGGGCGAAGCTGGTCGAGGTGGGGACGACCAATCGCACTCATCTGCACGACTTCGAAACCGCCCTGCATGAACGGACTGCTCTGATCTTGCGTGCCCATCACTCCAACTTCAAGATCGTCGGCTTCGCCACCGAACCGTCTTTGCGCGAGCTGGTCGAGCTTGCGGAGCGGCATGGCGTCGCCGTCGCCGATGACCTTGGCTCAGGCGCGCTGCTGGACACCGCCGCCTTTGGCCTCGGTCATGAGCCGATGGTGCAAGAATCGGTCCAGGCCGGCGCGGGCGTGGTCGCATTCTCGGGGGACAAGTTGCTTGGCGGACCACAAGCTGGTATCTTGGTGGGCCGGGAATCATTGATCGGACCCATGCGCCGCCACCCGTTGGCCCGCGCGGTCAGGGGCGACAAGCTATGCTTGGCAGCCCTCGGCGCCACCCTTGACCATTACCTCAGGGATCAGGCCCAGGTGGAGGTGCCGGTTTGGAGGATGATCGGCGCCTCGGAGGATTCGCTCCAGGCGCGTGCGCAGGCATGGCGGGCGAGATTGGGGTTCGGCGAGATCGTGCCGGGCCGCTCGACGGTCGGCGGCGGCAGCCTTCCGGAAGAGACTCTTCCAACCTGGCTGCTTTCGCTGGAGGTCGCGCGGCCCAATGCCCTGGCTGCTTCGCTGCGGCGGTCCGAAGCGCCCGTCATCGCGCGCGTGGAGGATGATCGGGTCGTGTTCGACCCAAGGACCGTTAGCGAGAAGGAGGAAGAGGCGATGATCGAAGCAGTCAAAAGGGTTATTCGTGATAGGTAATTGGTTATTGGTGGTAAGTCACCCAATAACCAATCACCAACAACCAATCACCTATCCCATTCTTCCGGTAGGCGCCCATGAAGAGTGACATCGACCACTTGATGGAAGAAGCCCGCCTGGACGCGCTTCTTGTCACGGGATCGGCTCTCAACAATCCCGCCATGACCTACTTCACAGGGCTGGTCCACATGACGGACGGCGACCTATTGAAGAAGCGCGGAGAGGAGGCTGTCCTATGCCATTACCCGATGGAGCGCGAGGAGGCCGCCCGCAGCGGCCTGAGGACTCACGACCTCGGCCAGTACGACATCAACGCCATGCTTGCGCAAACCTCCGGGGACCGCATCCAAGCGATTGCACTTCGCTACCAGCAGGTTTTCAAAGAGCTTAAGATCCGCGGCCGCGTGGGGGTCTATGGCAGGGTCGAACTAGGGCCGGCGCTATCGATCTTCCGCCGCCTTGAGCAGCTCGTGCCCGACGTGGAACTGGTCGGGGAGGCGGAAAGCAAGTCGGCCATCACGCGAGCCCGCGCAACCAAGGATGTGGAAGAGGTGGAGCGCATCCGCAAGATGGGCGTGATCACGCTCGCCGTGGCGAGCGACGTGGCCGGTTTTCTCACCTCTCATCGCGCCAAAGGCGGCGTGCTGGTCGATCGCCAGGGCGAGGCGCTGACCATCGGCGAAGTCAAGCGGCGTATCAACCTGTGGCTGGCGATGCGCGGGGCCGAGAATCCGGAAGGGACGATCTTCGCCATTGGCCACGACGCCGGGGTGCCACATAGCGCCGGTCAAAATGACATGCCGGTCGAGGTGGGCAAGCCGATCGTCTTCGACCTATTTCCGCGCGAGGCTGGGGGCGGCTATTTCTATGACTTCACCCGCACCTGGTGCCTCGGTCATGCCAACGATGAATTGCTCAAGGCGCACGCGGACGTGCAGGAAGTGTATGATGCGGTCTACGCGACACTCGAGCCTGGCGTGCATTGCCGCCAGTTCCAGCGCACCACCTGCGAGCTGTTCGAAGCGCGCGGCCATCCGACGATCCTGAGCAACCCAAACACGAGCGACGGCTATGTCCACTCACTTGGGCATGGCGTTGGGCTTGCGATCCATGAGGGCCCCCAGTTCCGCGATTATCCCGACAACCAAGACCTGCTGTTACCCGGTTCGGTGTTCTCGTTCGAGCCGGGTCTGTATTATCCCCAGCGTGAGATCGGCGTCCGTATCGAGGACACCCTGTGGGTCGGCCCCGATGGCCGAATCGAGATCCTCGCCGGGTTCCCCATGGATCTGCTACTCAAGGTCCCCGGCGCATGAGCACACGTCCAGCGAGCACCGTCCACCGTCGACCGTCCACCGTCCAGTGTCCGTCGTCCGCGGTCCATCGTCTGTCGTCCGACTAACCCATGCCCACGACCCGCATCCTCGGCATCGAGACCTCCTGCGACGAGACGGCCGCCGCCGTCGTCGAGAACGGACGCCAGGTCTTGTCGAGTGTGGTGGCCTCCCAAGCAGCGGTACATGCCCAGTATGGCGGCGTCTACCCTGAGGTCGCCTCTCGCATCCACATCGAAACCATCTACTCCGTCGTGGCGGCTGCGCTCGCCCAAGCGCACACCGGTCTGGAAGCTGTGGATGCCATCGCCGTCACGCGCGGTCCGGGGTTGGCCGGGTCTCTGGTCGTTGGGTTAAACATGGCCAAGGGATTGGCGCTGGCTACCGGGCTTCCGATTCTGGGCATCAATCACCTCGAGGCTCACCTGTACTCGATTTGGCTGGTAGAGGACGAATCCGAACCGGAGTTTCCGTTGCTTTGTCTAATCGTCTCCGGTGGCCATACCGAGCTGGTCCTGATGCGTGGGCACCTGCAATACGATCGTCTGGGCGGAACTGTCGATGACGCTGCTGGCGAGGCGTTCGACAAGGTGGCGCGTCTGCTTGGCCTGGCCTATCCCGGTGGTCCAGCCATACAATCCACCTCCGAGAGTGGCGACCCTCAGGCGCTCAAGTTCCCTCGCGCCTGGCTCGAAGGAAGCTGGGATTTCTCCTTCAGCGGCTTGAAGACCGCCGTGCTGCGCGAGGTGCGCCGGCGACAGCCCGATCTTGCGGCCGGGATCGAAGCGCCGCGCCCCGGCCTGCCGATCGCGGATCTGGCGGCCTCTTTTCAGGCGGCGGTCGTGGATGTTTTGGTCGGCAAGACGCTTGCCGCCGCAGCCGCCTTCGAAGCGCGCCAGATCCTTGTCGCGGGCGGAGTCTCCGCCAACAAGGCGCTGCGCGCCGCCCTTCAGGAACGCTCCGCACTGCCGGTACGCGTCCCTCCGATCAGCCTGTGCACCGACAATGCCGCCATGATCGCGGCCGTAGGTCACCAGCGGTACGTCGCCGGCCAGCGAGATGCCCTGGACATCGACGCGCTACCGACTTGGCCGCTGGCGCAGGACCGGAGTTCCGTCAGGGATGGCGGCGAGCGGTCGGGACTTCCGCCGAAGCTCTTCACTCGCCGCGAGAACGTGTCCAAGGAGACATCTCTGCCCGGCGCTTGAGTCGCCGGCAGAGTTGGCCGATGGAAAGCAACTCTGCTTGTGTCCTGTTGATTGAGGACAACCCGGGGGACGCGCGGCTCATTCGGGAGTATCTGCGTGAGGTCCAGGATGCGGCATTTGTTCTGGAGCACGTCGACCGCCTGGCGCTTGGATTGGATCGCCTGGCCCACTCCGGCATCGATTTGGTGCTTCTCGACCTCTCACTCCCCGACGCGCACGGGATCGATACGTTCCTCAACGTGCACACCCTCGCCCCAAGTATCCCGATCGTCGTCCTGACGGGTCTTGACGACCAGACCGTGGCCTTGCAGGCTCTGCGGGAGGGTGCACAGGACTACTTGGTGAAGGGCCAGGTCAATGCAGAGCTCTTGGAGCGTTCCTTGCGCTACGCCATCGAGCGCAATCGCTTGCTCTCGGAGCTGGACCGCGCTCGGCAGCACGCCCAACAGCTCTCCCTGATCGACGAACTCACTGGCCTTTACAACCGGCGCGGCTTCTTTGTCCTGGCAGAGCAGCAAATCAAACTGGCCAATCGACGGAAACGAGGGCTGTTTCTGGTCTTCTCGGACCTCGACGGACTCAAGTCGATCAACGATCGCTTCGGACACGCTGTCGGGGACCAGGCGATTGTGGAGGTTGCGAGGCTGCTGGCAAGCTCGTTCCGCGAGTCCGACATCCTGGCGCGCATCGGAGGCGACGAGTTCGTGGTGATCGCCATTGAAGCGAGCCAGGAGAGCGGCCCGCTGTTGCTGGGTCGCCTGCACGAACGTGTGCTCGCCCGCAACACGGTCGGCAACCTGCCGTTCACGCTCTCTGTTTCTTGCGGCATCGCTCGCTACGAGCCTGACGATCCAAAGAGCCTTGACGACCTCCTTGCCGAGGGCGACCGCAGCATGTATGTGGGAAAGAAGGCGCGCAAGCCCAACGCGGAAGAGGGCTCCGCAGGCACGTGAAGTCCCCGAGGGGCCGCATTCCCCTGCGCGTC
>Ga0209642_10001885_pt1 | contig 13936 bp, 6 predicted proteins | sample RifCSP19_2_FD_184025 | JGI IMG/M metagenome (GOLD analysis project Ga0209642, IMG submission 184025) | Soil microbial communities from Rifle, Colorado - Rifle CSP2_sed 19_2 (SPAdes) (version 2) | ecosystem: Environmental > Terrestrial > Deep subsurface > Rock core/Sediment | place: Rifle... | reverse complement strand
TTCGGTCCGATGACGGCGGCCTTCGCGGTCACGGTGACCGAGGAGATGCTGCCGGAGCCGGCGAGGTCCTGGAAGGCGTACAGGTCGGTCGCCTGAGGGCTATCTAGGGTAGCAAGCCCTCCCGCGTTAACGGTTCCCCTCGTCAAAGCCAGCAGTGCTTCCGAGCGTCTGTCCGCACCGCGGGCAATACCAAGCGCCCTCATGGAGCTGCGCCCATCGGGTGTTCCTGCATTCCGGACAGTATGACAGCCGCATCTGGAAGCGGGTTAGAACTGGAATCTTGATGGCGCCGGCGAAAAACGTCCAGGCGAATGAAGACGCAAGGTTCTGCAGCTCACCAAGGGCAACGCCCGCACCCGCCGCCGCCAACAGGGCTGCGAGTGGAACGAGCCAGTTGTGTTGAAGACCTTTCGCAGCCATCCGCTTCCCGGGTATCGGTTCGGTGCCTGACCACCACGACATCAGAATCAGCCAAGCCACACTCGGAAGAATGTAGAGTGGGCTTGCGTAGGATGTCGGGGGAGCGATCGCTGTCCACAGCAGGCCCACGATGATCAAGAAAGCCGACACGACGTAGGGCGCTGCCTTCTTTGTGGAATCCGAGAACTCCTTCTGAGGGGAGACACCTGGAATATCTTGGCTCTCGCCGGCTGGATTCTTGTCAAGCGCCTTCTGAAGGCCCCCCCCTCTAGTAGTCATAAGGATATCCGTTCTCCTGCTCAGGGGCACCGAGATTTCCGGAGAAGTATTCCACATACGTTCTCATCGCAGACCTGTAGAAAGGTGTGAAGATCAAACTCCGCGCGAGAATCCGCTGAGCGTTGGGACCGGGTTTAAATAGGAAACCTGCGAGAGTCCGTGGCGCTCCGACACTGGCCTGCCCAAGAGTCATCATACCCTGAGTCGGGAACAGCTTTCCGCCCAGATAAGAACCGAGGATTCCGATGCCCGCGGAGAATACGACTCGCCATGGATCCCTTTCGCCCATCGCGTATGTGACTGCGGCGGCCGATCCGCCAACTACACCAAGGCGAAGGAACTGAGCAACGAACCCGGTTGCCGAGTAGCCGAGCCTCCCCGCTATCGATCCGGCAGCCATCGGCGCAATTGCGCTGATACCACCCAGAACTGCGCCAAAAAGCGCGGCGCTCCCAATCCGCTCTAGGCTCAGGCCTCCAAAGAAGATGGAGTCGACGGCAACGTATCCAATTGCCCCCATAGCAGCGCCCGCGGCGAACGTGACCATGGCCGTGCCAACAACAGCATGGCTCGCGATGACTAGCCCACCGATTCCGCCCGTCGCGAGAACGAGGGCCACTGCGGCCCCGAGCATGATAAGACCGCGAGTATTCGGGTCGAGGCTGTCCCACCAGTCCCCGATCTGGTTCTTGAACCAGAACTCCCCCGTCGGGTCCGTGTACTTGAGGGGATTGTTCACGACGTACGCGTAGCGGTTCAGGGTCTGGGGCATGCCGAGGGCGCCGAGGACCGGGTCCGCGCTCACGAACCGGCCCAGGTCGGGGTCGTACTGCCGCGCGCGGAGGTACACGAGGCCAGTGGGATCGTCGTGCTTCTCGCCCGTGTACTTGTACGCCTCGCTGCCCTGGACGGTGTACGCCCGCCCAAAAGGCTCGTACTCTGCGCTGAATGTCACGGCGACGCTCGGGTGGTGCCACGTCCTCTTGCGCGTCGAGCCGAGGGCGTCCCCGTGGTAGTAGTACGTCAGGCACGACGACGGGTACGAAGGGCCGTTCGGGTGCGGCGTGCAGTCGATCCGAGCGATCCGCATCCCAGCCGCGTAGACGTACTTCGTCGTCCGTCCCGTCTCGTCCTTCTCGAAGAGGACCTCCTGCCCGGAGAACACCGAGACGGTCCACGTCCCGCCGGACGTCCCTTCCACCTTCACACGGCTGCCGCGGCCGTCGTAGGCGTATCGCTGCACCTGCGTTCCCGTCTCGCCGCAATCCGTCGCGACGTCCCGCACGGAGACGAGGAGGCCTTCGCGGTTCCAGTCGTAGCATTCGACGCCCGTCCTAGGGGCGGGGGCCGGGGTCCGCGACCGGAGGTTCCCGTTAGGGTCGTACCCGAAGGCGGTCGACGTTCCATCGGCGCGGCGGATCAGGGTGAGCTCGTTCATGCCCGACGGGCCGTTGCTGTACGTGTGGACGGTCCCGGGGAGCTTGACAAGGAGATCGATGTTCCCGTAGCACGGCTGAGGCTGATCGAAGCAGAGCTTGGGCGGCTTCGGTCCGATGACGGCGGCCTTCGCGGTCACGGTGACCGAGGAGATGCTGCCGGAGCCGGCGAGGTCCTGGAAGGCGTACAGGTCGGTCGCCTGAGGGGTCGAGCTGTACACGTACGTCGTCGTGTCGGCGGTCCCCTCGTCGAGCTTGTCGTAATTGGAACCCGTCGAGGGGGACTGGGACCATTCCGTGCTGTCCCCGGGGCCGTTCGGATAGAGCGTCGCCTCGGTTCCGTCCCCTCTCCGGACCGTCAGGTACATCTGGGTGACCCGGACGACGTAGTTCGTCGAGACGAGCCGGATGCCCGCCTGGAGCGCCGAAACCGAATCGTAGCTCCACGGGGACTGGGTCGCGGGGTTCACGGGCAGGCTGTAGGATACCGTCCCATAGCTGCTGCCCACAGCAACCGGGGCGCTTCCTTTGGAGACGGTCGTCGCCGGATCGGGGCCCTGCCGGTTTCCGAGGGCGTCGTAGCCATACGTCTGGGTTCCGAACGCGCCCGTCGCCGTCTTGAGCCGATCGAGACCGTCGTACGTGAACGTCGCGGCGTTGGCCGTCAACGGGTTGCCGGAGTCGTCGTACGCATAGGAGAGATCGAGGTACGTGCCTTTCACATTGTGGGACGTGCGCATCGAAGTAGGCCAGCCGCGGCCGTTGTAGATGTTCGTCTGCAACAGACCATTGCCGAAGGCGGCATCCTTGAGCAGGTCGTCCGCATGGTACGAGAAACCTCCGAGGGTGAACGGACTACCCATCGAGGGATCGTCGAGATCGACTTGGGCCGTTCTCCCGAGGCCGTCGTACCGATAGTCAAGCAGCGGTCGGAGTCCGCCCCACTCTTCGGGATACGTGAGCCGTGTGAGCCGACCGGCGGCGTCGTACTCGTAGTCGACATCGTAGGCCGTCCCGGAGATGGTCGTCCTCTCCTTGACCGGGAGACCCTGCCCGTCGTACAGGTAGTCGACCGTCGCGGCCGCGTTCGCGACGCGCGCGGGGTTGCCGTTTCCGTCGTACGCGTACTCGACGTCCGCAGGGTCCGTGATCGTCCCGCAATCGACGATCCGATAGTACACCTTCTCGGGCCGGTACAGCGGATCGTGACAGTATGTTGTCGTCTGCCCGGAGCGATCCCTACGGGTCGCGAGGTTGCCGACGCTGTCGTAAGTGTAGGCCTCGGAACTCCCGTCCGGGTACGTCGTGGTCTTCAGTCGATTGAGGGCATCGTACGAGTGGGTCGTGACCTGGCCGAGCGCGTTCCTCACGGAACGCAGGTTGCCGGCCTCATCGTAGGTGTAGACGGTGGACGACGCGTACCCCCCCGGGGGCACGTAGTAGTTCGACGCATCGTAGTAGTCCCGCACGCCGGTCATCCGGCCGGCGAGGTCGTAGAGATACTGGACCTTGCGGCCGTTCTCTGCGACGACGGTCCGCATACGGTTCACGTCGTCGTACGCGACGGTCACGGGTTGTGAGATCTCCTGCTGAATCGGATTCGGGGCTCGGGAAGGCACGTAGTCGAAGTAGGAGGCTTTCGTGATACGGCCGATGTAGTCGTACGTGTATCGCGTCTCGTAGCTCGTGCCGGCGTCCCTGGGCGTCAGCCAGTTCGTCAGCTGGTCTCGGAGATTGTAGCCAAAGGACTCCCACGTCATCGTTGCTCCGTACCAATCCCGGCGGAGTGCCCGAGTCTGTCGCCCCAGGGAGTCGAAGTATGCCTTCGCAAGGAATCCCTTCTCCGCGCCTTGGTAGAGTTCTGCGGCTTCCGATTGCGTCAAGACTTGGCTGAAGACATGGACCTCGTCGACGTATCCGCGGAAGAAGTTGTCCGTCTCGCTGCCCGAGGTCCCGAGCCTCAGATCGTCGCTTCGGATCTGCAGCGTGGCTGCAGGGAATGGGCCTTTCGCGACGCCGTCCACGTAGGCTCTCAGGTCGAATCCGTCGAACGTCACCACGACGTGGTGGGATGCAGTCGCCTGCTGGGAGTCCCATGCGGCGAGCACCACATCCTGGACGGAGGCACCCGCGGAGTTCGTCGCCTTGAGGGCGAGCTCGCGGGACGTCTTGGCGATGTACAACGTCACGTCGTGACCCGATCCGAATCCGATGGGGTGCTGCCACGCGGTCGTCGCGGTGTCGTCCCATTTCAACCAAAGACCGAACGACCAAGCACGAAGTCCGCTCATGCCCGGGATCGACGCAGAAATCTTATCGTTGACCCCGTCAAAGTCCAACGCGCTGCCCACGCGGCCCGGGCCAGGTGTCGTCCCCGTCACGGTGCCATGAGACCCTCTCCCGGCCAGGTCCTCCAGCGTCGTCCCGAGGAAGGTCTCCATGTCGAAGTGGAGCAGCCGCGGCCTCGACGTCGGGTCGTAGGCCGTCGCACTGTTGCCCACGTCATCGTAGGCGACTTCGGCCCAGCCCAGGATGCGGATCGTGTTGTCGCGGAGGGTGCGGATCTCGTCCGGTTCGAGCGCGCTGTCGAAGAGGTAGACTTCGTCCAATCGCCCGTCCAAGGCGTAGTAGCCCGCGTCGGCCCCGAGTTCGAGACGATTGAAGCCTCCGACCAGAGTGCTGGCGACGTCCAACCGCTCAACGCCATCGACATACACGATCTTCCGGGTGCCCGTATACACGACCGCGACGTGGTACCAAACGTTGGAGGCCATCGTGACGCCCGTGCCGTCCTGTCGCCCGCTGTCGAAAACCCTGAGCTCGTTCCCTGCGCTCACGAACGGTACTACCCGGAAGGTGCCCCCGTCGCTGAGACGGGCAAAGTTCTGTTGCGTGCCGAGGATGTCTGTGGCCACCCAGAAGGCGAGGGAGAATCCGTTCACCACGTCGACCGCCGGGGCGAAGGTGTTCGGCCCAATCCGATGACTCGCGGTTTGGCCGGCAAGGTTCGGGAAGTCCCGCGCGAACCCCCACCTCCCGGCGATTGGTGCAGTCCCGGTAAGCGTGCCGTGGTTCGGAGAATGGCCTCCCGGCAGGTCACCGGAGAGATCCTCCAGACGCGGTGTTGTCTCTTCCGTGAGCCATTCCATGTCGAAGTGCACGATTTCGCCTGGGTCTGGCAGGTCGAATCGAGTCTCGTTGACCCGACGTCCCAGGAGGTCGTACGCGTACTGCGTCCGATACTTGAGCGGGTTCTTCCCGGAATGAAGCCAACCCGTCGAAGGGTCATACATGAATCGCATCTGGCGGCTGGTCGGGTCCGTGATGGTCGTGATGTATGCCCCGGCGTAGGCCGGGGAATACGAGAAGGATGTGGACTTCAGGTTTGGATCGGTCATCCGTGTGATCTGTCCTCGTCCATCGTACTCCAGCGTCGTCTCTCTCCACTGGATCCCGTCAAGGATCTTGACGCGGTCCGGGAGTCCCAGGCCGTCATACGACACATGGGTCTCCTGACGAACGGGGGACGCCACAGCCCGGCCCGTCTGGAACTCCAGGCTGGCTACGAGTCGATCGTGGGCGATCGGACCCACGTCTTGGACGGAAGGGCCCACTGCATCGTTGGGATACCAGGGAGTGCCGACATTGAAGTCGAATGCGTACTCGTCCCCGCCCCAGATGCTGAAGACCGGGCTTCGGTACTGCGCCTTCGGCGGTGCTGCGTTGTCCTTGATAATGAGGTAGCCGTCCAGGGGGAAGGCCTTAACGCCGGCACCATAGAGGTCGAGGTACGCAAAGCTGCCTGGAGCGTTCGCCGCAGTGACGAGCCGGTGTGGGGACTTCGCCTCGTACAGCTCTGCGCTCCAACCCGGGGGGAGCCCGGAGATCGTGAGCCGGCCTGTGCGCCAGTCGCCGCGGGCGGAGAAGTCCCAAGAGGCGCGGCCGCCGTAGAGCATGAAGGAGAGACCTTCGATCCTTTTGAGATTCGTGCCGACGTCGTCCGTTCTCACGAGCAGCATGACCCATCGGTCCGGCATCGCTGGAAGGTCGCCCATCGCGAACCGGGAAGGCCCGCCCTCAACACCCAGATCGATCTCGTTTTGGCCCCAGTATGCTCGGTGCTCCCACGAGCTGTCCACTTGGGTTTGAAACTGAAGCATGAGTTCGCTGGGGTATTGGTCGCGCGGCAGCCACACGTACTGGATGTGGTATTCGCTGCCGGATGCGTAGTAGGTCGTAGCGGCGTCTTGGAGGTAGTGCTGATGGCTCCCCGCGAGATACTTGGAGCGGTGATTGTCCGAGCCGGAGACGGCATTCTCCAAGCTGGTGAAGTCCCATCCTACACTCCAGTCCCAGGCGTCGCCGCCTTCCGTGAGATACGCCGCTTGGGGTCGGCTCGTATACTCGTCCAGGTACACTTCCGGGCCGCGCAGGAATCCGCCCGGAGGACTCGGGGCGAGGCGCGTCTCCGTCCAAGGTGCAGTGTACTTCCATGTGTCGCCGCCCCAGAAATCGTGGGTCGGACTCCGGAACTCGAGGCTACCATCCCGGGCATAGATGAGCAGGGAACCGTAGGGAAAGCCGGTCCCGTCCGGCATCGTCATCGGGAGGACGACATCCCCGGCAGCGGGAGGAACTCGAGCTGCCGCCCTCGTCCGCCCCTGCGGATCGTGGAAGGTGAGGATCTTCCCCGCATCAGTCGATGCGGTCGTGATTGTGAGCGCCAGCTCCCGCCATATCTTTAGGGCGTCCACGAACACCGTGGCCGTGCTCTGCGATGGGCAGGACAGGCATTCGCTTCTGAATTCCATTCGGTTCGGGTTGCCCGTCTTCAGGAAGTTGAACGTCTGGACGGTGCCATCACCTAGGCGCGCCTCATTGACGTAAACCTGGTAAGTCCCGCTGACAGGATTGAGGTAGAACTTCACGCGATACCACACCTTCGCGGTGTATGTGAAGTCCACCCATTGCGCGGTGAAAGGGTCCTGCTGTTTGAGTCGGTACCACTTCGTGCCATCCTTCCGATGGAGATAGCCGTCGTTCGAAAAACGAATCTCCACCTGCGTGGAGCTCCCCGTCTTGACGGTGAGGTAGTGGTTCCGCGTCGTCTCCTCCATTTGCACTGAGGTCTCGACCCAGAACGTAGCGCTTTGCCCGGAGGCAAGCGTTCGCCCGGCAGCCTTCGTCTGCACGGTGGAGGAAGCGCGGACGCGCAGGACCGGCGGGGCGGACTCGAAGATCGCGGCATCTGGAGGCTGCAGGGTCAGGTCAGCTGCCGTGAGGGCTTGCGAGCTCCCGTCCGTCCAGTCCGAAGGATCACGGTCCTCGAAGTCGTCGTAGAAAGTCAACCCTGAGGACGTCCGTTCGAGGCGACCCGGGGCGTAGTACATCCCCTGATACCGTGTGTTGGCGTAGGAGAAGAAGCGCTCGTGGATCTGAACGACTCCGTTCTGGTCCTTGCTCAGAGGGGTGCTCGTGTAGATCACGTTGCCCCACTCGTCGTAGGCGAGGCGCACGACGTGGGATGCGGTCGTCGATGCGCCCGCGTATACATCGACCTGTTCCACGCCTCCCGGACCGTACCAGGCGACCTCTCTCGCGACTTGGCTTCCCGAGGCATCCCGACGAATCGTCGTGGCCCTCCTCGCCGTGGCGTCGAACTGGAACGTAACGGAACCCTTGACTACGCCGACGTCCGAGGACACGACCTTCGCGAACGTGACCTTTCCGTTCGCGATCGTGTACTCGAACGTGTTCGCGCGGACGCTTTCGCCGGCTGAGTTCTTGGTATCCTGTCTCGTCACCGCGCGGGCGTCCAAGTCGGGTCCCACGCGAACGCGCTCCGCCGGGTTCGAGGGGTCGTTCCATGCGTATTCCGTCCGACCGCCCGTGGGATACCAAACCGTCGTCAGGAGCCGGGGATTCGTCGGATCGTAGCCGTACCTCGTCTCCCGGCTCGCCGCGTCCTTCACGGACGAGAGTACGGTCTGTCCGCCGATGGACTGCGTGATGTAGGTGACACCCTGCTCTCCCGTGGTGATGGAAAGGCTTCCATCCGGGTTGCGCACGAAGTCCACGATCCGACCGGCCGTGTCACCGATGTAGTCAATCTCCTGACCGTCGTATGCGAACGAGATGGTGTTCCCTGCAGGATCGCTGATGGACGTGAGCCGCTTGCTCCCGTCAAAGCGGTAGGTGATCCCGCTCTTCGTATACAGGGCGTAGCCGATGCAGGAGTTCAGGCAGGTTCGGGTCAGCACGAAGTGCTCTCCATCGTGGTTCTCGAACCGATCATCGCTCCACCGGAGCGCGTACGCCTGGCCGTCCCACAGATTGAGATACAGGTCCGTGAGCCACGGGAAGTTGAGGCGCCAACCCACACCGAGGTCTGCCACCGGGTAGTCCTCGGACAAGTATGGCGACGGATTCCCGGTGGCCATCCAGAACGCACGAGGGGTCACGAAGACCCGCGTGATCTCCAAATCGAGTCCGCGGCCGGGGACGATGAAGTCGGTCTGCTTGATCGTGAGAAGTCCGCTGCCCGGGGAAACGTATTCGCTCATCTGTCGGAAATACGGCTGGAACGCAGAAATCCCCTGGCCGTTCCAGGGCTGCCCGGTCTGGCTTCCGATATCCATCGGGGTCGGGACGGAACCGAAGACCACGCTGTAGGCACCTCCTTCCGTCCAGAGCAGGCCGACCCGGGACTCGGCGGACGGGAACGCTGACAGGTACTGCCGCAGGTTCGCGCTGGGGGTGATGTCCTCGGGCGCGCTCCAGACCGTCCAGGGAAGGCTGACGCCCCGCACGTGGTACGCTTGCCAGTCGAGGTAGCCTTCCTCGACCGCGTAGAAGACGTGGCTGTCTCCGTTGGTGTCCCGCGCAATTGTGGGATAATACGCGGAACGCTGGGCCACCTGCTGTGTGAGGCGGTACCAATCGCCTGGAGGGGAGATGCTGAGAACGAGGGGGAAGCCATCGTTCGCGTGACGGAAGACGACCCGAAGACTGCCTTCCGGCAGGACGATGGCGGACATCGCGTCTCCGGGGTGTTGAGTGGTGTCCCACGTGAGATCGGCGAGGTCGACGAGAGTCCCCCACACGTTCGATGATGGGTCGTACAGGTACCACTTCGCGCCAGAAACACCCATGACGGCGGCAATGAGATACATGTACCCGTTGCCCAGGGTCAAGAGCCGGGCGACCGCGTCCGACGTCTGGGCAGACCCGAGAAAATCGTTTGGATTCGGCTCGTTTGGGCCGAATCCTGCAGCCGAATAGCGGCCAGAGGACCGATATGCCCGATACCTGTGGTATGCCGGCAGCGCGGCCCAATAGTAGCCGTCGGCTCCGATGGCGACGGTCGGCGGACCGGCGTCTCCCTCCGAAGGCCAGCTGTCCACGATTGAGGTCGACTTCCAGAGGATGAATCCGTCCTGAACGGTGCCATCGAGGACACGAAGTGAAATCGCATTCCCGGCGCAGGTCCGGCATACGTAGCCCACAAGGACCCTTCCGTCCCGCGAGTCCACATCGAACCCATAAGGCAGGCTGGTCGTGGCGGCCCAGAGGGGAGTGCTCCAAGTCAGGCCGTCGACGGAACTCGAATAGGCGATGTGACCCCCGTCGTCCCAGAAGGCCCACGAACGACCGGCGAACGTGAACCCTTTCCTTTGGATTGGATATCGCGTGGCCGAGTATGTCCCGGAACTCCCCACAATCTGTGGGTCGACGACCGTCACCCCTTTTGGGAATCGTACCACGACTGCAGCTCCATCGAGTGAGCCGACGGAGAACCGGCCCAGGTAGGCAACGCCCGAGGGCGCGTCCGACCAGTTGATGACCACCTCCCGGTTCCCACCCGGTGCCACGGCGCTCGACACCACGCGAACGTGCCTATCCCCTGCTGTGACCGCAACCGGGGCCTCGATGGAGGAGAAGTCAAAGGTCGACGTCCCATCGAGGGCGATCGTGTCCCCCGTGTAGGAGACCCACGCGAGGACAGCTTGTAGGTCCCGCGACTGGTTGAGCACTGCGGTGATCTTCGGCGGGCGGACGTCGGAGAAGTCGTACGTCAACGTCAGGTTCCCGAGGGTCTCGGAGCTGCCCGTGATGTCATACTGCACGACAAACCGGTACTGTGCCGCAAGGATGACGCTTGGCGATCCGAAGACCGAGATTCCCGGTGAGAGGACGACGAACGTCGATGCGTTCACGAGCAGGGCGCCTGCTGTAGATTCATACCGGAGGATGTGAGGACGAGCCTTGGAAAAGGAGTATGTCCCGGCGACGGTGCGGTACCGATAGTCCGTTTCCGATTCCGCAAGGGAGGGGGGCATGGCCGGGACGGGAAGCGAGATACTCGACGGACCGGGCGAGTTGAAAACCGAAGTGACGTGGCCGGGAGGTGGAGATGGCCCGCCCGGGGAATCGGTCGTGGTCGTCGGAGGCTTCGAGGACAGGCTGGGTGGAGGCGGTGCGTATAGGTCCTCTTCCACAAGGAGAGGACCGGGTTCAGCCCCTGTCGCCGATGCGCTCTCCACGAATGGAGCTGCGACAATGGCTACCAGAAGGATTGCCGCAGTGGCGGCGAACACTCTCATGGTTCTCAATCTGTTACGGCTGCGCGCAACAACGGCGTCCACCCTGTCGTTCGACCTGACGTCCCTAAGGGTCGATGCGATCAACGAAACCCCCCACCGGTCCGCCCGGGATCCCGGAGAGCGAAAAGCGCGAGCATCCCAGCGGCGGCTCTCGCTCCCGGTATCGCGGTTTCGTGAATCAATCTTCCGATGGGATTCGTGGCGTTACCAAGGCATATGCGGTGTGGAGGGATCCCGTTGGCTGGCGCTCTGCCGACTGTCGTCGAAAATCCAAGGAGATCCCTCGCACGTAAAGATTAAGGACAGTCATTCACTCGCGCGAGCGTGGACCTCGAACCCGTTCCCGACCACCCCGTGCTCCTCGCGGGGGACGCCCTCGTCGTCGCAGATCTTCACATCGGACTCGAGGAGGAGCTCCGTGAGAAGGGCGTGCGCATCCCCAGCCGCTCAGAGGTCATGGCGCGGACTCTCGTGGACCTCGCGGACCGCAAGGGCGCGACGAAGCTTATCCTCCTCGGAGACGTGAAGCACCTCGTCCCCAAGATGGCGTCCCGCGAGCGGCGCGACGTGTACGTGTTCTTCCGCGACCTCTCTGAGCGCTTCGCGGAGATCACGATCGCGCAGGGAAACCACGACGGACAGCTGAAGAACATCGTCCCGCGCTCCGTGCGGTTCAAATCGCCATATGGCTTCCGCGTCGACGACGTCGGCTTCTGCCATGGCCACGCCTGGCCATACAAGAAGGTCATGGAAGCGAAGACCCTCGTCATGGGACACAACCATCCCGCGGTCGCGTTCCGGGACGCGATGGGCCACCGCCAGATCCTCCCCTGCTGGATGCGCACGCCGTTCCGAAGGAAGCACCGGCGGTACCCGAAGCTCCCGAAGGAGGCAATCGTCGTCCCCTCGTTCAACGAGCTCTGTGGGGGGATGCCCGTGAACGACGTCCGCGCGTGGTTCATCGGGCCGCTCTTCGACGAGGACCTCGTGAACGTGGATGCATCGACTCTCCACCTCGTCGACGGCACCTTCCTCGGCCGACTCGCGGACCTCAAGGTCGACTTGGGTTTCCGGCCCGAAGACTATCGGCAGTGAGCCGAGGCGTCAGCGAGCCGCGGTCCACGCGTTCCCGGCGCGTGCATCGCGAACGACATCCGCGATCGCCGCCTTCACCCGAGCCAGGATCGCGTCGTACTTCCCGCGGACCTCCTTGCTGAGCTCAGGCGTCGCCGGGACTTCGGATTCGCTCATCGTCTTCAGGCACACTCCAACAATCTCGATCCGCGGGAGGCGATGTCCGTAGTTCCTCGCGGCTTCGAGCTCCGACGCGAGTGCCTCGAGGTGGCTGTCGCCGGAGGTCTGGACTTCCTTGAGCACGTACGGACTCACGACGAGGACACGGCCGACCTCGGAGGACAGGCAGATCGCGGCGATCAGGATCACGACGTCGTAGCTCTCGAAGATCGCCGAGAAACCGGGGTTCTCCGGCGCCTCCTCCACGTCGAGCTCGTCGAACGCCGTGCGGAGGGAACGCGCGAGATGGACGCCGATCCCGGCGTCCCCGCGGTCGATCCGACCGAGCCCGAGAACGAGGATCCGCGGGCTCTGGAGCATGGAAAAGACCACGGCTCACATCCCCCCTCGGACCGCCCTCTCGCCTCGGTTCCCGGCTGACGTGCCGACGGATGCGCACCGCCGGGTGGGCCAGATGCAATGGAAGGCTACCATTTCCAGAGTTCCGCGGTCATGCCGCACCCGCTACCGCACATTCACCTCCACTGCGCTGGAATCGTGAGCGAGGAGCCCCGCGAACCGCACGCCCTGCCCCTCGATCGCCCGCAGGAAGTAGCCGCACGCGGGACACAGCCATGGCGGAGGAGGACGCGCCTCGTCGAAGCCGAACTCGGCGGGTGACCCCTCGACGTCGCACGGATCGCACCGGAGACGCCCTGGGACGTCCACGATCTCGAGCGCCGCGTCCGCGAATTCGGAACCACGGGCGACGACACGAAACGCGGTCTCGAGGGCCTCCCGGGAGAGATTGGAGAGATCCCCCAGTTCCGCGCGGATCCCGTCGACGGTCGCGACGCCCTGCGTCCGCATCGCCTCCCGCGCATGCTCGAGCAGGTCCTCCACGATTCCGAGCTCATGCATCGCGGACACCGTAGCCCCAATCGTGCGCCGTGCGCTCGATCCGCGCGAGGAGTTCCGGCACGGAAGCCGTCACCTCGGGGCGCGGACCCGCACCGATCGTCTGCGCCGCATCCATCTCGACCGCGAGGATCCGGAGCCGCGTCGGGACCCGGAGGCCCACGGATCGCGCAATCGCGAGCGCCTCGGGTAGACCCGCGTAGTGCGCGGACGGCACCCCGACCGCGGGCATCGCCTCCGCCGGGAGCTCCCTCACGGTACCGGGACGGTCCCCGATCACGGAGTCGACGACGATCGCGTCGTCGAAACCCTGGAGCTCGTCGATGAGGTACAGTCCGGAGCGGACGCTCCGCCGCACCGCGACGTCTCTCGCGAACCGGCCCTCGCAGGCGTCCGCGACGAGAAGCCCGATGCCGTCGTCCCCGAGGAGATCGTTGCCGAGCCCCAGAATGACGAGCGCCATCGCGCTCAGCCGTCCCTCCGGATCTCGCGGAGAAGGGTCCCGTCCGGCCCGAGGATCGTCACGAGGAGGGGCATGCGGCCGGGGAGGGAGTGCGTCGCGCACGCGTGGCACGGGTCGTACGCGCGGAACGCCATCTCGACCTGGTTCAGGATCCCGTCGTCCACGACGCCCTTGTGGATCACCGCGCGGGCCGCCTTGTCCACGGACATCGCGATCCGGGCGGAGTTGTGCTGCGTCGCCACGATGAGGTTCGCGGACGTCAGGATGCCGCGGTCGTCGCTCTTGTAGTGGTGGATGAGGGTGCCCCGCGGCGCCTCGACGACGCCGACGCCCTCCTTGGGCGTCTCCGTGGGGATCGTCCGGATGTCCGGGTCCGTGATCCGCGCGTCGCTCACGAGGCCGTTGAACCGCTCCGCGGCGTACACGATCTCGATCACGCGGGCCCAGTGATTCGCGAGGGTGTGGTGGACCGGCTTGCCACCGAGGGTCTCGAAGTACTTCTCGTACAGCTCCGCGGCCTGGGGCGTCGCCATGTCGTCGCAGACGTTCAGCCGCGCCATGGGCGCGACGCTGTACACCCATGG
>Ga0209642_10001883_pt1 | contig 13939 bp, 12 predicted proteins | sample RifCSP19_2_FD_184025 | JGI IMG/M metagenome (GOLD analysis project Ga0209642, IMG submission 184025) | Soil microbial communities from Rifle, Colorado - Rifle CSP2_sed 19_2 (SPAdes) (version 2) | ecosystem: Environmental > Terrestrial > Deep subsurface > Rock core/Sediment | place: Rifle... | reverse complement strand
CCTCTTCGGCGGCGAGCGGATCGCCAAGGACGACCCGCGCACGGAGGCCTACGGGACGATCGACGAGGCCGTCGCCGCGCTGGGCCTGGCCCGCGCCGACCTCGGCGTGCGCGCGCCGTTCGGGGCCCTGCCGCCGGGGCTCGCCGGCCTGCCTGACCTCATCCTCCGCTTCCAGCGCGAGCTGTTCGTCGTGGGCGCCGAGCTGGCCGCCAACCCGGCGGCGTGGGATCGCCTAGAGGATGGTCGAACGCGCGTCAGCGAGGCGATGCTGGCCGGCGTGGAGGCGACGCTCCGCGAGTTCGAAGCTCACGTCGAGATGCCGGCCGAGTTCGTCGTGCCCGGCGAGACGCGCGTCTCAGCCGCGCTCGAGCTGGCGCGCACGATCCTGCGCCGCGCCGAGCGCCGCGCGGTCACGCTGCGGCGGGAGGGGCTCCTCCCCGGGGAGTGGCTCGTTCCCTACCTGAACCGCCTCGCCGACCTGGTCTGGGTGCTCGCCCGTGCCGCCGAGCAGGCCGAGGCCCGCCCCGCCACCCCGGCCCGCGCGGCTCGCAAGCCCGGGCGCCGCTCGGCGTCTTGACGGGCACGCGCTAGACTGGACGGGCGGGCGCGTCCCGTCACGCAGTTCCGACCGGCGCGGGCCGGCCGCAAGGGAGTCCCTGAACGAGATGAACGAACAAGAACCGATCAACCGCTACGGCGCGCCGCCGGTGCCGAACCAGGCCCTGGCCGGCGTCCGCATCAACGGCGCAGTCGCCGTCGTCCGCGAAGGCTTCCTGACCATGGCCTTCGTCTGGATGTTCGTGGGGCTGCTGCTCAGCGCGGCCACGACGTACTTCACCATGACGAACGAGACGCTGTTCACGTTCGCCGCGGGCAACATGTTCCTGCTGCTCATCGCGGAGCTCGGCTTCGTGGTCGTCGTGAGCGGCGCGATCAACCGGCTGGGCGCGGTGCCGGCCCTCGGGCTCTTCTTCGGTTACGCCGTCCTCAACGGCCTGACCCTCGGGGTCATCGTCGCCTTCTACACCGCGACCCAGGGCTGGGCCGGCGTCACCTCCGCCTTCCTCGGCTCGGCCGCGATCTTCGGCTCGGCCGCTCTCTACGGGGTCGTCACGAAGCGCGACCTCACGAAGCTCGGCGGCATCATGTTCATGGGCATCATCGGCCTGCTGGTCGTGATGCTCGTCAACATGTTCCTGGCCAGCTCGACGATCGACTTCGCCATCGGCATCGTGGGCGTCGTCCTCTTCACCGGCCTCACCGCCTTCGACGTCCAGCGCATGCAGAACGGCAGCCTGGGCGGCATCAAGGATCGCGACGCGGCATCGGTGGTCGGCGCGCTGGCGCTCTACCTCGACTTCATCAACCTCTTCCTGATGATGCTGCGGCTCTTCAGCCGCCGCTAGGCCTTTTCCTCCATCGCGAGCCCCGAGAGCCCCGCCGGATGGCGGGGCTCTCGACGTACCATGGCCGAGGGCAGGGCGACGGACAGGAGGAGCGCATGGAGCGGGTCGGCTTCGCGGGCATGGGCACGATGGGCGCGGCCATGGCCGCCAACCTGGCGCGGGCCGGCTTCCCGCTGACGGTCTGGAACCGCACGCCGGGCCGGGCCGCGGCGGTCCTCGAGCTGGGCGCGAGCGAGGCGGCCACGCCCGCCGAGCTGGCCGCGGCCGTGGACGTCGTGGTCGTCTGCCTCTCCGACACCCCCGACGTCGAAGCCGTGCTCTTCGGGCCCGGGGGTCTGGCCGCGGGCGTCCGTGCGGGCAGCCTGATCGTCGACTGCTCGACCATCAGCCCCGGCGCCAGCGAGGGCTTCGCCGCCCGGCTCGCCGCGGGGGGCGTGGGTTTCGTCGATGCCCCCGTCTCCGGCGGCTCCGAGGGCGCGCTGCAGGGCACCCTGACGATCATGGTCGGCGGTACCGAGGCGGACGTCGAGCGCGCCAGGCCGATCCTGGCGGCGATGGGCCGGACGATCACGCACATGGGGCCGGTCGGCGCCGGGCAGGCCACCAAGGCCGTCAACCAGGTCATCCTGTGCGGCGCCTACCTCGGCGTGGCGGAGGGGATCGTGCTGGCCATGAAGGCCGGACTCGACGTCGAGAAGGTCGTGGCCGCCCTCTCGGGCGGCGCCGCCCAGTCCTGGGTGCTGGCCAACCGCAGCGGCCGCATGATCGCCGACGACTACCCGCTCGGCTTCAAGATCTCGCTCCATCGCAAGGACCTCGCCATCGCGCTCGAGCTGGCGCGACGGGTCGGCGCCTCGCTGCCGGTGACGGCCCTGGCGGCCGAGATCGAGAACGGCCTCGTCGCCAAGGGCCACGGCGACGACGACATCTCGGCGCTGGCGCGGGCGATCCGGGAGTGGTCGGGGCTGTGAGACGGGCGGCGGCCGCGGTCGCCATCGCGGCGCTGCTGCTGGTCGCCTGCGGCGAGGCGGCCCCGACCGCCGACGCGAACACGGGCATCCGGGGCGTCGTCACGCTGGGGCCGACGTGCCCGGTGGAGCAGCCCGGCCAGGCACCGTGCGTCACGCCCTATGCGGCCACGCTCGTCATCACCGCCGTGGAGGACGGGGCGGTCGTCGCCCGGGTGACCTCCGCCGCAGACGGCACGTTCGAGGTGCTGGTCCCGCCCGGCGACTACGTCATCGCCCCCGAGCCCGGCGGGGACCCCTTCCCGGTCGGCCAGCCGGTCGCCCTCCACGTGGACGCCGGCGCCTTCACCGAGGTCGAGGTCGCCTACGACACGGGCATCCGGTAGCCCGGCGGCGCGCTGACGCGACGTTGATCGCCTCGAGCGGGAGGGCGACTTCGATGAGCTTGCGCTTGTACGGCTCGGTCACACGTTGACTGCCTTTGGAGGTCGGCCAACGCGTCGTGTTGCCAGGTAGGCCTCGACCCATTGCTTGGTGCTGAGCCATCGTCCGGCCTCGTCCCGCACCGCCTGAACGCGTCCTCGCTCTACTGCAGCGCGTAGGGCGCGCACCTTGAGCTGATCGGAGGCCAACGCGCTCAGCGGAAGGAGCTTGAGGGGCCCCGCCAAGTTCGGGAGAAGAAACCGGTCGAGACTGTCCATTGTGGTAGAGGCGCCGAAGTAGATGACGTGACACACTTTCCGTTCACAGCGACCTGAACCTCCGCTCGTCGGATATGCGACTGCCAGGAACGTCGCCCCGGATCTTCACCTCGTCGTAGGTAGACTCCTCGGCGATGGACCCCAACACGTACCTCGCCCGCATCGGTGCCGTGCGCCCGCTGGCGCCGAGCGCCGAGGCCCTGAGCTCCCTCCAGGTCGCGCACGTGCTGCACGTGCCCTTCGAGATCCTCGACATCGTCATCGGCCGGTCGATCTCGCTGGAGCTCCCGGCCATCTACGACAAGATCGTCACCAGGCGGCGGGGCGGCTTCTGCTACGAGCTGAACGGCCTCTTCGCGTGGCTACTGGACGCGCTGGGCTACCGCATCACGCGGCTCTCGGCGCGGACCGTCGACGAGGCCGGGGCGCTGGGCCCGGAGTTCGACCACCTCGTGCTGCGCGTGGATCTCGACGAGCCGTGGCTGGTGGACATCGGCTTCGGGGACACCTTCCGCGAGCCGCTCCGGCTGGTCGAGGGCGCGGAGCAGGTGGACTCGCTGGGTCGGGCGTACCGGCTCGACCGTGACGGCGACGACTGGACGCTGGTCGAGCGCCGGGCCTCCGAAACCCCCTGGCCGCCCCAGTACCGCTTCACGCTCGTACCGCACGAACTCGCCGACTTCGTGGCCATGTGCCGCTGGCAGGAGACCGAGGCGCCGTACTTCACCAGCCACCGCATCTGCACGCTGGGCACCCCGGATGGCCGCGTCACGCTCTACAACGATCGGCTCATCGTCCACGCCGGCCGGGAGCGCAACGAGCGGGCCGTGGACGAGCGGGAGGTGCCGGAGCTGCTGCGCGAGCTGTTCGGGGTCGTGCTCGACACGGAGTCCGAGCTGGCGTCTCTGTCTCCGTAGCGTCCCCCTCAGCCCGTCCAGGCGGGGTGCGCGCGTCCGGGGACGAGGGGGCGCAGCGGGCCGCCGTCGAGGTTCACCGCCCAGATCTCATCGGGAAGCGGCTCGTCCCACCGGTCGACGGCGATCCAACGCCCGTCGAGGGACCATGCAGGGCTCTCGCGCGAACTACCCCGGCCGTTGATGCTCGTCAGACGCCGTCGGGTTGCGGATCGTGGCATTCGTCCCGATAGGCCGGCGGCCTCATCAACGGCACACCGCACAGTCGCAACGCCCGGAGCGTGGGCCGGGGAACAAGATCAGGCGCGTGTCAAGCTGTACTCGTCACCCCTGCGGAGCAAGCGCAAGCTGACGTATCCGGACATACTCGACGATTCGTCCCGTTTCGGGACGAGCAGGACGCCGCACCCGTCCGGCTCATCGAGCGCCGGGTCCGGCCCACCCCGGGCTCCCAGCTCGCCGCGTTCGTCCTGTACGACTACCACGCGTTCATCACCGACCGTGACGGCGAGAGCTTCCGGATGCGCGAGGCCCTCGCGCGCGGAGGAGGTCGCCCATCGGTGTCCTGACATCCCGTCCCGGGTGGAGACTCTTCGTGGCCATCAGTGGGGAGGCGGGTTCTGGGGACTTCTACGTGGTCATTGACATCGCCCGCTTCGCGGCGATCAGCGCGCGGCCGCACGAATCTCCCCTCGAGCCGGAGCAATCGCTTGGTGCTTCGCGACCCGCTCGGTCCGCGACGGGGCGCCCGTCTTGATCGAGGCGATCTCGGCGCCGACCACGAAGTCCGTAATCGTCGTGTCTTCGGTTTCACCGCTGCGGTGGCTGACGACCGCCGCCCAGCGGTTCTCCCGCGCTATGTGGACGGCGTCCAGCTATGTCAGCCGGCCCTGAACCGTGCGGCCTCGTCGGAGCCGCGCGTCGCGTCGCCCGCGCTGTAGGAGTGCGCTCCGGCCCCGGCGAGCTTGCCGCCGTCGACGATGAGGTACTCCTCACGAATCGGGCGGCCGTCAAACCAGCACTCCAGGATCTCCCGGACGCCGGCCGCATAGCGAGCCTGCGCCGAGAGTGTGGTGCCGGACGTGTGCGGGGTCATCCCGTGGTGGGGCATGGTTCGCCAGGGATGATCCTGCGGCGCCGGCTGCGGGAACCAGACGTCGCCGGCGTAGCCGGCCAGCTGGCCGCTCTCGAGCGCCCGCACAACGGCGTCACGGTCGCAGATCTTGCCGCGCGCGGTGTTCACGAGGTAGGCGCCGCGCTTCATCTTCCCGATAAGATCGTCGTCGAAGAGGTGCTCGGTCTCGGGATGCAGCGGCGTGTTGATCGTCACAACGTCGCACACACGCACGAGCGACTCGGCGTCCGGGTGATACGTGACGTCGAGGTCCTGCTCGAGGGCGGGAACACGGTGGCGATCGGTGTAGTGCAGCCCGACCTCGAACGGCTTCAGGCGTCGCAGCACCGCGGAGCCGATCCGACCGGCCCCGACGGTGCCAACCTGCATCCCCTCCAGGTCGTAGGCGCGCGATACGCAGTCCGCGATGTGCCAGCCGCCCGCGACGACCCGCTGATAGGACGGGATGTAGTTGCGCACGAGCGACAGGATCAGCATCACTACATGCTCGGAGACGCTGATGCTGTTCGAGTACGTCACCTCGGCGACGGTGATGCCCCGGTCGATCGCAGCCTGGAGATCAACGTGGTCCGAGCCGATCCCGGCTGTCACCGCGAGCTTCAGCCGGGGCGCCCTCGCGATCCGCTCCGCCGTCAAGTAGGCGGGCCAGAATGGCTGCGAGATGACGATCTCTGCCTCGGGGAGCTCCCGTTCGAAGACGGAGTCCGGCCCGTCCTTGTCGGAGGTCACAATCAGCCGGTGCCCGCGCTCCTCAAGGAACCGCCGCAGCCCGAGCTCGCCCGACACACTCCCTAGCAGCTCGCCCGGCGTGAAGTCGATGCGCTCAGGGGAGGGAGTGGTCTGACCATCGTGGTAGCGCTCGATCCTCGGGATCGCGTCACGGGCGTACGATGTCGGGTAGCCTCCCACGGGATCGTCGTAGAGAACACAGAGGACGCTAGCCATCTGGATGCCCCTTCCCGATCGCCGAGTCGAACGCGATCGCCATCATACGCCGCTTTGGCCGTCGCTCAGACGACCGACAGGCGACGCAGACGAATTCGTAGGTAGGCATGGCAGGGGCCCCCGAAGACCGGTGTGATGCCGCACAGGCGACGTCGACCAGAGTAAGTTAGCGGCTCCGAGCGCGCCCACCCCATCATGCGAGCCCACGGAGGTCAAGGCGTCTTGCTTGCTGAGCCCGCAGTCCTGATCGGTATCGGGGGAGTCTTGGGGGCCAATGCCCGTTACCTCGTTTCCGTTTGGGCTGCCCGGCGGATCGGGGCGTACTTCCCCTACGGGACGTTGATCGTAAATCTGAGTGGAAGCTTGCTGCTGGGATTCCTGGCAACAGGGATCGTCAGCCGGGTCGTGTACGAACCGGAGGTCCAGCTTCTCGTCTCCGTCGGGTTCCTCGGCGCCTATACGACCTTCTCGACCTTCGCCTTCGAGTCGGTCGGCCTCGTTCGGCGGCGCGCATACGTCCTGGCCACCGCGAACGTGCTGGGGTCCACCGTCCTGGGACTGCTCGGGGCGTGGATCGGGGCGATGGTCGCCCGTGCCATCTAGTGGGTCGAGTCCAAGGTGCGCCGACAAGATCGCGCGACGTTATCAAGGATCTCGTGGGCCGTCTTCGTCCACCCGAACGGCTTCGGGTCCTCATTGTGGAGCGTGAGGTAGTCGAGGATGGCCGCCTCGAGCTCGGCGGCGCTGCGATGCGCCTTCGTCGGATCTGCTACTCGGCCAGGAGCGCGAAGAAGCGCTCGACGAGGTTATCCACGACGCTCCCGTTGGAGTGAAGTGGAGATTGTAGCGTGGGTGCTTGGCCAGCCAGCGGTGGATCAGCGCGGTCTTGTGGGTGGCGTAGTTGTCGAGGGTCGCCGCGGCCATCGAGCGGGTGCTCCAGTGCGTCGCGTCGCGGGGAGCCGACTCGAGCGTGAGCGCGATGACCGCTCCAGGTGATGACCATGCCGAGTCGGTGTTGAACCGCTTGCGAGCTCTCCGGAGGATGCTGACTCCATATCTGGCGATCAGCGTGGGTGGCGCCCTTGGGGCCAACGCCCGGTACCTTCTGGCGTCGTGGGCGACCACTCAGTGGGGAGCGCACTTCCCGGTCGCGACCCTGTTGATCAATGTAAGCGGGAGCTGCGTCCTCGGCGTTTATCTCACGCTCGTGACCGAGCGCTTTACAGGGCATGAGGCAACCCGGCTGTTCGTGGCAACCGGGTTCCTCGGCGCCTATACGACCTTCTCGACCTTCAGCGTGGAGGCGCTGCGCCTCATCGAGACCGGTGACGCCGCGGCGGCGCTGACGTACGTGGTCGCGAGCGTCGTGCTCAGCATCGTCGCTACCGCGATCGGGATGGTCGTCGCGCACGCGCTTCTGTCCCGCTCGACTAGAGGCTTGTAGGTTCCGACCGCGACCCTCGATGACGTCTGTACCCACTTCGTCGATGGTCAAGCCCGTGTGGGGGGGCGCGCTGGTCGTATGGGGGGCGCGTTGGTAGTGCTCGTGGCGATCGCGGCGCGGCTCGATCCTCGGGTCTGCCCAGTGAGGTCCGACCGTCGGCGTGGCGGTCGCCACGCCGTCGGTCGGAGGTCCGGGCGGGCGGGTACACTGGAGGTGCATCGATGCGAGTGCTCATCGCGTATGACGGTTCGGAGTCGGCGGACGAGGCCCGCGACCTCGTCGCAGCGATCCAGTGGCCGCCCAGAAGCGAACTGCGGGTCGTGACGGCGTATGCGCCTTACCTCCTTGGCTCCTTCTCGCCGGACGAGTTCTACGACCCGACGACGCCCCAGGCCGTGTTCGAGGCGGACCGCGAAGCCGCGGAGGGCCGCGTGAAGACCGCTGCCGAGAGGATTGGACAACCGGACGCAACGGTCACGTGGGCGGCCGTCTTCGGTCGCCCGGCGAGCGTCGTCCTCGACGAGGCGGCGGCACGGTTGGCCGATCTCCTCGTCGTGGGGAGCCGCGGCCTCGGTCCCTTCACGGCGGCGCTCCTGGGTTCCGTGTCTGAGGAGATCGTCGATCACGCGGCCTGTCCGGTGCTCGTCGTTCGGCGGCCCTCGATCGAGCGGGTCGTCCTCGCCGAGGACGGGTCGGCCGGTGCTCGGACGGCGGCCGCCGTCCTCGCCTGGCCGATCTTCGCCAGCAGTCGGGTGCGCGTCGTGACGGTCTCCGAGGCGGTGGCGCACGACATCGGGGCGCCGACGCCGGGGACGGTCAAGAAGGCGCATGACGCCAGGGGCCGGATGGTCGAGGCAGGGCTGGCTGCGGTCGAGGCCCTGGCCCGCAGCACCGCGGACCGGCTCGTGGCCGCGGGCCTGACGACCGAGATCGACGTCCGACAGGGCGACCCGGCGCACGAGATCGTCCGTGCGGCGACGGACTGGAAGGCCGACCTCATCGTCATGGGGACGCGGGGCCGAACGGGCCTTGAACGCCTGCTCCTCGGGAGCGTCGCCCGCAAGGTCCTCCAGCATGCGCCGTGCTCGGTCCTCATCCAGCGCTCGCCGGCGCAGTAGCCCTTCGTTTGTGGGATGGATCCAGAGACCGCGACACGCGGGTTCGGAAGCGGGCGTCGCGGCGGCGGAGGACGCGGCCGAAGACGAGCTGCAGCTTCTCGGGTCGGCCGAGATCGAGCTGGTCCGATATGACCGACTCGAAGAACGCCGGTCCATGGAGTGGGCTGTCGAAGACCTCGGTGCAGTTGATCTCTGCCTGGAGGACCGACAGCTCGCAGCGGCAGCCGGCCGCACGATCGGCGTCGGTGAAGGGGGACGGCAGGCGGCGCAGCCACCGCCGGACGAAGGCGCCCGATCGCTCCGGCAGACGGGCTTGCGCAGGCGTCCTGGAGGGCCCGCCCATCGTGACGCCGGCGAAGATCGCCCACATTGGGACCGGGGCGCCCTCGTTGCCAAGCGGCCCAAGGGTTTGAGGTCGACACGGCGTCAGCCGGCGCAGGCTTCGCTACCAGCTAGCACCTCCGCCTCCTGCAGAGGACTTGCACCTCCGAACTGCTGCCCATGCCGGGCGTACAAACGGGAGGCGGGCTCCTAGATGGAGCCCGCCTCCCTCGAGCCGCGAGCGTGCTGCGCTGTTAGTTCGCCGACCTCGGCACCGGAACGCCGCCCGACACTTGGTGCGGTTTTCCGCTCTTCGACGGGGCGACGTCGAAGTCGAAGATCGCCGTGGGGATGTAGACCGTTGCACACGAGTTTGGGATGTCCACCACACCGGAGAACCGTCCCTCGACCGGCGCCGAACCCAGGATCATGTACGCCTGGATGTCGGTGTAGCCGAACTTCATGAGGTAGTCGATGGCGTGGTGGCAGGCGCGCGCATAACTCAACTGCGAGTCCAGGTAGTGCTGCTTGCCAGCGAGGTCCACCGACACGCCGGAGAACGCGATCCACTCGGAGTACTGCGGATCGCGGATGCCGGGCATGAAGATGGCATTCTCACTGACGCCATACGCCGCCATGCCGCCCTTGATGAGGTCGACGTGCAGGTCCATGAACCCGCCCATCTCGATCGCGCCACAGAACGTGATCTCGCCATCACCCTGGGAGAAGTGCAGGTCACCAAACGACAGCTTCGCCCCCTTGACGAAGACCGGGTAGAAGACCCGAGTCCCGGCAGTGAAGTTCTTGATGTCCTGGTTTCCACCATTCTCACGAGGTGGAGCGGTCCGGGCTGCCTCCTTGGCGACCCGATCGAACTCAGCACCCGTGAGCGTTCCCAGAATAGCGCTGTCCGGGAGCGGCGGCAGAGCCAGCGGGGGCACACGGTTGGGGTCGGTCGCGATCAGATCGGTTTCGCGCTTCGTCCACTTCGCGAGCAGAGCTGCCGACGGTGCGGTGCCCATCAGGCCCGGGTGGTGGATGCCCACGTACGAGCATCCCGGAATGTGACGCGAGGTGGCAACGTCGCCCCTGAAGTCCCAGATCACCTTGTAGGCATCGGGGAACCGCTCAGTGAGGAAGCCACCGCCGTTCTTCGTGGCGAACACGCCGGTGTAGCCCCAACCCATGCCGGAGAATGGACCTTCGTCCTCTTGATCGCACGAGTCAATCTCAAGGATGTCGACGATGAGCAGGTCGCCAGGCTCGGCGCCCTCGACGTTGAAGGGCCCAGTCAGGACGTGCACCGAGGGAAGCGGGGCATTACGAACGTCATCTGCTGAGTCATCGTTGTGGATAGCACCGTCGAACCACTCACGGATATCCGCACGGAAGACTTCGCCCGGCTTGACGGTTACCTGCGCAGGAATGTCCGGATGCCATCTATTGTGTCCGACAAGCTTCTGGTCCTTGAACTTCTTGGTGTTATCCATCGGGAACAGATTCTTAGGCATCACAACTCCTTCGCTGGGTGCTTACCTGCGAATGTCAGACACATCTGCATGTTGGTCCCATGTACCCTCTCCTTTCGTGAATGGACTTGATACCCGCTGAGGCGGCTGGCAGATGGCACTCAGGCATAGACCGGGCTGGTGGCGGCCTTCGTTTTCACCGTCCAGAAGTAAATGACGTTGAGGACGATCCCGACGACTGCGATTGCGATCGCGAGCTCATTGGTGAACCACGAGGGCTGACCGATCAGGATAAGCGCCGGAATGAACCCCGTGATGATCCCCTGAGTAGCGCACACAGCCCCGGTGTACCTGGTCAAGGACGTCTTGCCCAGGCTGAGCACCAGCCAGAACAGGAACCACAGGAAGGCCCACGAGAGCCACAGGACTCCGAGGACGTTGCCGCCGGGGGTGGCGTCCCTGAAATTGAACCACGCGTAAACCGGCGCGGCGAACACTACGTACAGACAGAACCAGCCGAGTCCGCTTCCGTCCAGGTCGAAGGTGTTGTTGATGGCCACGTACAAGTAGGTGAAGCCGAAGAGGAACAGACCCGACGCGAGGAGAATGACGGAAGAATCTCCATTTGCGGTGAAAATCAGGTACAAGGGTGTGATGACCTGCAGAAGACCGACGAATACATTCATCGGAACGAGCGACCTGCCTTTGACCCACCCAAGCAGGCTCAACCCGTTTATGAACAGCACAGCACCAACGAAGAGGAGCCCCGTTTCAGCCATGAAAATACCTCCCTTCCCTACTCAGTTTGACAACACTCAATAAGGTACTGCCAACTCCCGGGAGTTTGGCTTACGAGGTGGTGATCGAGATCTTTCAAGGGCGGACCATGCTGCGTCGTTGCTGCAAGGTCACGGGAACACCTGGGCGGATCGTCATGGCCTGGGGAGGCGCTGGAGGGTGGGGGTCAGCGGGAGCACAGGCGTTCGCCTGCGTGCGCCGGTTGAAGGCAGCGAGGTGACCACGTCCGGCTCGTCGCGGCTCTTCTCCGCGTGGTCAATCGCAGCAACCAAAGCACGTGACCCGCGCGAAAGCATGGGTATCGAGAAGACTCGCCTCGCCTTGCTGCTGCACACCGCGCACGTGACCGACTCCGGCGCCGTACCGAGCGGCCGAGTGACCTCGAACACACCGTCTCGGCCACACCGATACTCGTATGTGGCCACAGCGCTCCTCCTTCTCAGTCAACAACGTCACATTCCGACGGGACCCCAACCGAGGCCGCGTGAGAACGCCAACACGTCAGTGGACTTCCGGGTCGCCACCACTTCCCCACGCCAAAAACATGGCCGACTTCCTTCGAGATCATGGAGCGATGGCTCATCTTTACTACACCCGACGATGCGATGGCACAAGGGGGTTATCCACAATCTGCCCGGCGCCGGCCCCTGGTCGATGGTCTGGCGGCGGAGCATTCGGCACCGGGCTCACGGCAACCCAGGCCGCCGCCGAGGCGCTCGCACCGCGATACCGGGCTGGTAGGCTCTGCGCCCGGAGGTGCCCGTGGATCGCTACGTCCGAGCCTTCTCGTCGCCCGACGAGCTGATCGAGCTCGAGACGGTCCGCTCGGCGATGATCACCAAGGGCGGACTGACGGTCTCGCACGACATCCAGCAACCCGGCTGGCGATGGTCCACCCACGTCCGACCGATCGTCGGCACCGAGTGGTGCCAGGTCCATCACGTCGGCGTGATCCTCGGCGGGCACGTGCACTTCCTGCTCGAGGACGGGACGGAGTTCGAGGCCGGCCCGATGTCGCTGATCGACATACCGGCCGGTCACGACGCCTGGGTCGTCGGCGACGAGCCGGTGGAGACGATCGCCTGGACCGGGGCACGGGGCTTCCTCGCGCCGCTCGAGTCGCTCGCCGAGCGAGTCCTCGCGACGCTCGTCTTCACCGACATCGTCGACTCGACCGGCACCGCCCTGCGCCTCGGCGACCGTGCCTGGGGCGACCTGCTCGCCGGGTATGAGGCGCAGACCCGGGACGCCGTGTCCCGCTTCCGCGGGCGGGTCGTCAAGATGACCGGTGACGGCGTGCTCGCGATGTTCGACGGGGCCGCGCGCGCCCTCCGCTGCGCCGTCGCCCTCCGCGGCGTGGCCGAGGGCTTCGACATCGCCATCCGGGCGGCCGTCCACACGGGCGAGGTGGAGCTCGCTGGCGAAGACATTCGGGGCGTCGCGATCCACGAGGCGTCGCGCGTCCTGGCCTTGGCCGGCGCTGGCGAGATCCTCGTCTCCGCCACGACCGTGGGGCTCGCCGCGGACAGCGGGCTGGAGTTCGAGGACCGCGGCGAGCACGAGCTCCGGGGAATCGCGGGTCGCCGGCGGATCCACGCGATCCGCAGTGCCTCACGGTGATGCCGTTGCGGCCGCGCTCAGCCCGGTATCCGGGGCCGGGAAGCCCGTGCAGGTCGTCTCCCGACGGCAAGGCCCCGGGACGGATGTCCTGAACGGCGGAAACCGCCCCCGACATGTGCCGGAACACGACGCATGCCATCGTGTGCGGGAGCCGCGGAGTCCCAGCGCCGCCGAGCGACCGCAGCGCGGGATCCTTCCAGCAACGGGTGGCCCCCGCTTCCGAGGCGCAGTGTGGAGAGCGGAGGGGGCAGCCGTACGTGGCCTCATCCGCCGGGTCGCGCTGCGACTGGTCGTCGACAGGCCCGCGCTGACCGGCGAAGAGAAGCCCCGGCCTCCTCCGACCGGGGCCCTCTTTCCTGTCGCACCTGGGCGGCACAACGGCCGTGCAGGCGCGCGGGTCGGCCGTGGGTCGCCGACGTCCTACTGGCCGAGTCTGGTCGCTGGTAGACAGCCCTTGCCGCAGCGGAAGCCCATTGCGGGCAACTTAGCGCGGGATCGGCGGCCCACCGCTGTCGGCAAGAGCCGTACCGACGCTGATCGCCGCTGTCGCTATGGCAGCCAGCAGCGCAGAAGCGAAAAGGCGCAGACGCAGGCGCGCGTTGCTCGACATGTCGCATGCCCTCCAGAGGCTCCTCTCGACGGGAGCGCTGAAGCCACGCTAGACTGGCGGCATGCGCTTGTCAAGCATTTATCAACAACACACGCCGCGCCACGACGAACCGGGCGCCGCCACCTTGGGATCTCGCATTCGCGAGCTGCGCATACGGGCCGGGCTCACGCAGGCGGAGCTCGGCCTGCCGATGACGCGCTCGTTCGTCTCGGCGGTCGAGCATGGGCGTGCCCTTCCGTCTCTCCCCGCACTGCTCCTGATCTCGGCGCGTCTGGGCGTGCCAGTCGGAGAACTCCTTGAGCAGCTAGAGTGGACTTGGCAAGACACATATACTGAGGTTCATGACGGAAACCACCCGACGACGCCGCGTGACGGTCGATGACACACCATTGGCGCGCTCGATCGGGGCGCGTATCCGTCAGGCGCGACTCCGGGCGGGCCTGACGCAGCAGCAGCTGGCGGGTGATAGGTACACGAAGGCATACGTGAG
>Ga0209642_10001882_pt1 | contig 13951 bp, 12 predicted proteins | sample RifCSP19_2_FD_184025 | JGI IMG/M metagenome (GOLD analysis project Ga0209642, IMG submission 184025) | Soil microbial communities from Rifle, Colorado - Rifle CSP2_sed 19_2 (SPAdes) (version 2) | ecosystem: Environmental > Terrestrial > Deep subsurface > Rock core/Sediment | place: Rifle... | reverse complement strand
CCTTTGTCCTTGAGGCCGATGGCGGCGTGCGGGCCGCGGTAGCGCCCTACACAGCACGGAAACCGGGCTCCTGGAGCCCGGTTTCCGTGTCTTCTTCACTGCGATGGTGAGCGGCCAGGGATTCGAACCCTGAACCTAGTGATTAAGAGTCACTTGCTCTGCCGTTGAGCTAGCCGCCCGGCCGAATGATGCCGGAGTGGGCGCGGAGGGTCAACCGCGCGTCGCCCAGTCTGCCGGCCGCCGCTCAGCCGCCGGGGCGGCCCGGGCCGGCGAGCGGCTCCGGCGCTTCGCCGTAGTGATCGTCCAGGAAGGCCCGAACCTGGTCGATATCGGCGGTGTCCAGGTAGAGGAGCCAGTTCCACGAGGTGACCGCGATCGGGTGCCCGAAATCGCTTCCGCCCCACGGGGTGAGGATGACCTTGAAGCGTTCTGACGCAACCTGCGTCTGCACATAGGCGGTCAGCGCCGCAAGGTCGCCGTCGGCGAGAGCCGTCGGCTGGTACCAGATCACCAGGCCGCCGTGCTCCAGGTTGTGGAGGACCAGCTCCTCGGGGAGTGCGGTGGAGTAGATGCCCCAGTTGGTCGGCGTTGCCCAGTGCGTACCCGAGGTTGCGGGGGTCGACGAGTACGGACCGCCGGCAACTCCGTCGGCGATATGTCCACGACCGTCGTCCGCCTGTCGCACACCGACTCCCACGGCAGGGCCACCACCACCACCACCGAACAGGAGCAGGACGAGCACCACGACGGCACCGAGGCCGAGGACGCCGCCGATCAGCAGGATGCGCCAATCGATCGGCGAGCCGCCCTCGCCGACGCGGCGAGTCATCGCCTCGGTGGAGGCGCGTGATCGGCGTTGGATACCTGACGTTCGTCGCTTGGTCATGTGGCGCGACAGGATAGCCCAGTAGCGGCCGGCGCGGCGTCAGCCCGGCGGGGGCGCTCCGCCGAATGGCCGGAGAACCGCCCGATTCGGCGCAACCGCGGCGGCTTGTTAGAATCGGGTCGCCACGCGCGGCTCTCGCCGCGGCGCCCCAGCGGAGGTGAGATGACCGATCCCGGCGCTGTCCGGCCAAAGCGGAGCGTCTTCGCGCTGGTCCGGCAGCTCGTCTCCGGGGTGGTGGCGCTGGCGAAGCTCGAGCTCGAGCACGGCCGCCAGGAGATGAGCGCCATGCTGTCCCGCGCGAAGGGTGGCGTTGTCCTGTTGCTCATCGCATTCGTGCTGCTCTTCGCGGCGCTGATCGCCGCGGTGATGGCGCTGATCCTCGGCCTCGCGGCGCTCACTGGCTGGCCAGGTTGGCTGATGGCGCTGGTCGTCGTGATCGCGCTGATTCTCCTCGCCGGTCTCCTGGGGTGGCGCGGAGCGCGGCGAATCAAGATCGGTCCACCCGAAGAGACGATCGCATCGGTCAAGGAGGAGGTCGCGTGGGCGAAACGATTGATCGGACGCGAGTAGAGATCGCCGCTCAGCGGGCGGAGCTCGAGGCCACCGCGGCGGATCTGCGCTCGGCGCTGGATCTCCGCCACCGGGTGAGTGAGAACCCGCTCCCGGTCATCGGCCTGGCGGCCGGCGTTGTCTTCCTCGTCGCCGGCGGTCCGCGCCGGGTCTTTCGGATGCTCCGCGGCCGTGCCGCGTCGCGCGATGCCGAGCAGGCGTATGACACGCTCCCTCGACCGATGCAGGCCTGGGTCGACGTCATGGCCGAGGCGGCCGGTGCGTCGGGCGCCGCAGCTCGCGCCGGCCTGGTCGAGGAGCTGCGTCGATGGCGCCGCGAGCCGGTGAGGGATCGAAAGGCTCGCAAGGAGCTTGCCAGGCAGATGGTCGACGGACCGCCGGGCCCGCAGCGGACCGCGTGGGTTGCCGCCGAGGCGGCGCTCACCCTGCTGGCCGCGGCACTCGCGCGAAAAGCGATCGAACGCTTCCTGACCGACGAGGCAGATCGTCCGAGAGCGAGCGGCCCGTCAGCTGCCGCGGACTACTCGGGGATCTCCTCGCGGGGAAGGAGTTCCGGGGCGCCCTGACCCGCCGCTTGGTAGACTGCGCGGCGAGCGGCCGCCGACCCGGACAGCACGGGCGAGTGGCGGAACGGCAGACGCGCCGGCTTTAGGAGCCGGTGTCGCAAGACGTGCGAGTTCGAATCTCGCCTCGCCCACCAAGTCTCGCCCACCCCTCGCCGCGGAAGTCACGCCACAGGAGCAGCATTGGTCACCGTCGCCACCCGTCCCGAGCCCGGCTCGAAGGTCGCCCTGGAGATCGAGGTTCCCGCCGCCGAGGTGGATCACGCCTTCGCGACCGCATACCGCCACGTCGCCGAGCGCACCGCGGTGCCCGGGTTCCGGCCGGGCAAGGCGCCGCGCCACGTGATCGATCGGTTCGTCGGGCGTGCCACGGTGGTCGCCGAGGCCGTTGAACACCTGATCAACGACTCATACGATGCGGCCCTCGGCCAGGCAACCATCATTCCGCTCGACCAGCCCGAGGTCGACCTGGATCCGGCCACCGTCTCCGAGGGCGTTGCGGTGCGCTTCACGGCAACCGTGGCGGTGCGGCCCGAGGTGAAGCTCGGCGCGTACACGGGCTTCGCGTTCACCCTGGAACCGGTGGTCATCACCGATGAGCAGACCGAGGCGGTGATCACCGACCTGCGTGAGCAGCAATCCACCCTGCGCCCGGCGGATGGCCGCGGCGCTGCCAAGGGGGACGTGGCGGCGGTGAAGTTCGTGGGCACCATCGATGGCGAGCCGTTCGACGGCGGGTCGTCCGACCGGCTGCCGCTGATCATCGGCGAGGACCGCATGATCCCCGGCTGGGAGGACCAGATTGTGGGGATGACCATCGACGGAGAGAAGGGCTTCGAGATCTCGTTCCCCGATGACTACCGCGTCGAGGAGCTTCGCGGCAAGCGAGCACACTTCGACGTGACCCTGCTCGACCTGCGCGAGCGAATCCTGCCCGATCTCGACGACGAGTTCGCCAAGAGCGTCGGCGACCTCACCACGCTGGACGAGTTGCGCGCGGAGATCCGCGACGCCCTGGAGAAGCGCGGCGCGGACGACGCGCGCCACCACTTCGCCGACCGGATCATCGACTTTGCCACGACCAACGCGACGGTCGAGCTCCCCGAGGTGATGATCGCCAACGAGATCGAGATCATGCGCGACGAGCTGCGCAACCGGCTCGCCCAGCAGCGGATCGGGATGGAGCAGTACCTCGAGATGGCGCGCCAGTCGCCCGAGGAGCTGGCCATCGAACTCCGCGAGCCGGCGAGCCGGCGGGTGAAGACGCTGCTCGTCCTGTCGGCGATCGCCGAGAAGGAGGGGATCGATGCCAGCGACGCCGAGATCGACGCCGAGATCGCATCACAGTTGGGGCGCTACGGGGATGAACCGCGCCTCTCGGAGTACCTGACCTCCCGCCGTGGTCGCTCGTACCTGCGCATGACGCTGCGCAACCGTACACTGGTCGACACCCTGATCGATCGTGCACTCGGGACCGATACCACCGCCGCGGAGACGGCGCCACCGGTCTCAGAATCCAACGACACCACGGAGTAGACGCATGCTGGTCCCGATGGTCATCGAGTCGAGCGCTCGCGGCGAGCGGGCCTTCGACATCTATTCACGGCTCCTCAAGGAGCGGATCATCTTCCTCGGCGACGCGATCGAGGATCACATCGCCAACCTGGTGATCGCCCAGCTGCTCTTCCTGGAGAGCGAGGACCCGACCAAGGACATCAGCCTGTACATCAACTCGCCCGGCGGCGTGGTCACCAGCGGGCTGGCGATCTACGACACGATGCAGTACCTCAAGGCGCCGGTGAGCACCATCTGCATCGGCCAGGCGGCGAGCATGGCATCGGTCCTGCTGGCGGCCGGGGCCAAGGGCAAGCGGTTTGCGCTGCCCAACAGCCGGATCATGATCCACCAGGGATCGGCCGGGTTCCGTGGCAATACGCCCGACGTCGAGATCCAGGTGCGCGAGGTGATGCACCTGACCGAGCGGCTGACCAGGATCCTGGCCGATCACACCGGCCAGACGCCCGAGAAGGTGAAGCAGGACTCGGACCGCGACTACTACCTGGGGGCCGAGGAGGCGAAGGCCTACGGCATCATCGACGAGGTCTTCGTGGGTTCGGGCGAGTCGCTCATCTCCATGACGCAGGCCGCCGGTGGGAAGGTGCCGTCCGCCGCGGAAGCGGCCGCCGCGGAAACGGCCGCCGCCGACGTGAAGCCTGAGCCGAAGTCCAAGAAGTAGCTGCGGTTCGCCCTACGATCGCTTCAGGGGGGAGAGCAGGGTTCCCTCTGCCGCGGACCCTCAATCTCGCCAGACATGCACCGGATGACCGTTATCGGCTGCCGGCGGCCGGAAGAGGTGCAGATTCGCACCCGGGGACCGTCAGGCGACTCCATCCCGGCGAAGAAGCTACGGAGGCTGTCAACCGCGACCGCGTCCACGCTCACGCGGGGTGGATGCCTCCCTCACGCAGGGAACGACTTGACACCGACAAGCGCGTGGAATCCGGTCTCAGGGTCCCGGGGTGCACATCTGGCGGAGACCCGCCCCGACCCCATCCCTACCCGCGCTCCAGGTCGAGCAGCCAGCGCTTGATCCAGGGGTCACGCCCCCATCCCCGGACCGAGCCGTCGGCATGGATGACCCGGTGACAAGGCACCACCGGAGTGAGCGGGCAGCGCGACATCGAGCCGCCGACAGCGCGGGCGGCACGCGGGTAGCCGGCCATCGCCGCCAGCTCCCCGTACGAGGCGGTCTCGCCGTACCCGACCTCGCACGCGGCGAGCCAGACGGCCGCGTCGAACGGACCGATCTCCTCCAGGTCGAGCGCCAGGGAGAAGGTTCGCAGGCGTCCCGCGAAATACGCGCGCAACTCGACCAGCGCGGGTCCAAGGGCGTGCGGATCGAGCTCCGCGGCTCCTGCCAGATCGGGCTCCGGGAGGTCGCCGCGGGTGATCGAGACGAGGCCGCGGGACGACATTGCGACCCACAGGCGGCCGATCGGGGTCTCCATCGGGGCATATGCGATGAGGGGTGGCACCGGTTCATGCTACCGAGGACCATCGGTCGATAGCCGGCCCGCTGGAAAGCGCATGCTATCCTCGCAGCCATGACCGGCAAGACCAAGGTCCCGTACCGCTGCTCGTTCTGCGGCAAGAGCCAGGAGCAGGTCCGCAAGCTGATTGCGGGCCAGGGCGTGTACATCTGCGACGAGTGCATCAACCTCTGCCAGGAGATCATCGAGGAGGAGATGCTCGAGGCGCCGCGCGCCAAGAGCGCCCTCACCACGCTTCCCTCGCCGCGACGGATCAAAGAGAAGCTCGACGCCTACGTGATCAGCCAGGAGCAGGCCAAGAAGGTCCTGTCGGTGGCGGTCTACAACCACTACAAGCGCGTCAACGCCGGCCAGGTGGTGGACGATGTGGAGCTCGGCAAGAGCAACGTCCTGCTGGTCGGACCCACCGGAAGTGGCAAGACCCTGCTGGCCCAGACGCTGGCCAAGGTCCTCGACGTTCCCTTCTGCATCGCCGATGCCACCAGCCTGACCGAGGCCGGCTACGTCGGGGAGGATGTCGAGAACATCCTGCTGCGCCTCATCCAGGCAGCCGACTTCGACGTGCAGCGCGCCCAGCGCGGGATCATCTACATCGACGAGATCGACAAGATCGCCCGCAAGACCGACAACCCCTCGATCACCCGTGACGTCTCCGGCGAGGGCGTCCAGCAGGCGCTGCTCAAGATCCTGGAGGGAACGGTCGCCAACGTCCCGCCGCAGGGCGGGCGCAAGCATCCGCACCAGGACTTCATCCAGATCGACACGACCAACGTGCTGTTCATCTGCGGCGGCGCCTTCGAGGGGCTGGAGAAGATCGTCGAAGAGCGGGTCGGCAAGCGGGGGATCGGGTTCGGCTCGCAGGCCTCTCGCTCGCGCGAGGAGCGGCGCCGCCTGATGGACCAGCTCATGCCGGAGGACCTGCTCAAGTACGGCCTGATCCCCGAGTTCGTCGGCCGGCTGCCGGTGGTGGTCAGTCTTGCCGCCCTCCTCAAGGACGACCTGGTCCGCGTGCTCACCGAGCCCAAGAACGCGGTCACCCGGCAATTCGCCAAGTTCCTGTCGCTCGACTCGGTCGAGCTCGTCTTCACCCCCGAGGCGCTGGATGCCGCCGCGCACAAGGCGCTCGACCGCAAGACCGGCGCGCGCGCCCTGCGCACGATCGTGGAGGAGGCGCTCCTGGAGGTGATGTACGACATTCCGGAGCGCACCGACATCAAGAAGGTGGTGATCACCGCCGAGACGATCGAGCATGGCCAACCGCCCATCCTGCTGACCGAGACCGACGACGCCGAGCCGCGCCGCCGCGGCCCGAAGCCACGCCCGGCGGAGCGGGTCGAGGAGTCGGCCTAGCCTTCACGCTCCGCGGCCACAGGTACAAGTGGGTGGACGCGGGAGTACCTTCGGGCCGCTGCTTGAGAGCAACACCGGGGCGATAGGATGCTCTCAGACCCGCCCTGGGCAAGGTTGGCATGAAAGGACATCCCTGAGATGCAGTCGACGCCGCGAAGTTCCGGGATCCGGCTTCCGTGGTCGTCCGCGGGCGCCAATACGGAGGCGTCCGCAGACGCCGCAGAGGCGCTTGTCGCTGCTTCGTCAGGTGACGAGGGACGGACCGATCAGACCGATGAGAGCGAGCAGGATGAGAAGAACGTGTCGAGCAACCGGCCTGAGCAGATGACGCCGCCGACTTCGGCTGCCACTTCACCGACGCCCGACTTCCTGGCCGACCTGGTCGGGGCCATGCGCTCGGTGGTCGAGGCATCCCGTGATCGTGCCCTCGCGGAACTGCGGACGGCGGTCGAATCGGGTGCCGACGGAGCCGACGCGAGTACCGTCGAACGCCAGGCGCAGCTGCGAACTCGGGCAGACGCTGACATCGCCGGCATCGGCGACTGGGAGCGCGGCGAGATCGATCGAGTCCGGACCGAAGCGACGCGAAAGGTGGCCGCCCGCCGGCAGTTGCTGGACGAGGAGCTTGCCGAGCAGGAGTCACGCCGCGACGCCGAGCGCGCTGCGCTCCAGGCGCAGGTGGCTGACTACGAGCGCCGGCTCTCCGCATACATGGAAGAGCTCACCGCGATCAAGGATCCCGCGGCGTTCGCCGCGGCAGCCCGCCGCATGCCTGCACCGCCCTCGGTCGGTGATGGCGCCGGATCGGTCGCCCCGGCGCCGGTCACCCGGCCCGTCCCGGCCACCCCGCCCGCGGCATCGGTCGACGACGCCCCCACACCGGTCGCCCGCCTCGCCGAGCTGGACGCCCAGTTGGCAGCCGAGCCAGAAACGGACGCAACAGCAGGCGAGCCAGAAGCGGCCGATACGGCGGCCGACACGACGAGCGCAGCCACGGCGAGCAGCACGGTCCTGGTCCGCGGGCTGGGTAGCTTCGGAGCGATCACGTCGTTCAAGCAGGCCCTTCAGCGACTCGACGGCATCAGCAATGTCGCCCTGGGGATCGGCTCCACCGGCGAATTCATCTTCAGCATCGATCACGGGGTCGGTTTCGACATGCTGGCGGCCGTCCGCTCGATCGAGCCGGACGGGGAGTTCCAGGCGGATGGCAGCACGGTCAACGTCAAGGTGACTCGCGCCCGCTGACGCTCGCCTGCACCGGTGCTAGACTCGCGCCCACGGCGTTGACCGCGAGGAGTACCCCTCCATCGGCCGCACCAGAGACGGCGGGGCATCGGGCTGAAATCCTGCCGGGGAGCGAGAGGGCGAAGGTTGCGCGCGAGCCGGTCGGGTCCGCCCGTTAACGCGGCAGCGAGGGCGCATTCCCGTTGAGGGCGAGCGCCGAACGAAGGTGGTACCACGACCCGTTCGTCCTTCGGCGAACGGGTTTTGTATTGGCACGGAGGCAGGTGCGATGACCGAACGACCGGGGCTCCCGCCGCGGTACGTCGCGGCCGAGGTCGAACCGGCGATCTACGACCGCTGGATGGCGAGCGGTGCCTTCACACCCGCCGCCGACGCGCCCCCCGGTGCGGAGCGCTTCGTGATCACCATGCCGCCCCCCAATGTCACGGGGTCGCTCCACACCGGGCACGCGCTGTTCGTGACTCTCGAGGACCTGATGACCCGCTACCAGCGCATGCGCGGCGCCGACACGCTCTGGCTGCCGGGGGTCGACCACGCGAGCATCGCGGCACAGTTCGTGCTCGACAAGATCATCGCCGAAGAGGGGGAGACCCGCGTCTCGCTCGGTCGCGATCGCTACCTGGAGCGGATGTGGCGCTTCATGGACGAGACGCGCGACGCCATCGGTCTCCAGATGCGGCGGTTGGGGGCGTCGGCCGACTGGACGCGCAACCTCTTCACCATGGACCCGACGAGTGCCCGCGCGGTGCGAACCGCGTTCAAGCGCCTGCACGACGCGGGGCTGGTCTATCGGGGAGAGGCGCTGGTCAACTGGTGCCCGCGCTGTCGGACCACCATCAGCGACCTCGAAAAGGTGCCCCGCGACGAGACCGGCACGCTGTGGCAGATCCGTTACCACCTGGCCGCGCCTGACGGGTCACCCGATCCGTCGCAATGGATCTCGATCGCCACCACACGTCCGGAGACGCTGCTCGGCGACGTGGCGGTGGCCGTCCACCCCGATGATGAGCGGTACCGCGAACTGGTCGGGCGGGAGGCGATCCTGCCCTTCCTCGGCCGCCGGCTGCCGATCATCGCCGACGAGGTGGTCGAGCGTGGGTTCGGCACCGGCGCGGTGAAGATCACCCCGGCTCACGACGCCGACGACTACGAGACGGGCCGCCGTCACGGCCTGCCGGCGATCAGCATCCTCGACGAAGAGGCGCGCATCAACGGCGAGGGCGGCGAGTTCGCCGGCCTCGATCGCTACGAGGCCAGGGCGCTCATCGTCGAGCGGCTGCGTGCCATGGGTGATCTCGAGGGTGAACGCCCGCACGCCATGGTCATCGGCCACTGCGACCGATGCGGGACGGTGGTCGAGCCGCGTCTCTCGGTGCAGTGGTTCGTGCGCACCGCGCCGCTGGCCGAGCGTGCGCTGGCTTCGGTCCGCGAAGGTCGCACCAAGATCGTGCCGGACCACTTCGCCAAGGTGTACGCGCACTGGATGGAGAACATCCGCGACTGGGCGGTGAGCCGGCAGCTGTGGTGGGGCCACCGCATCCCCGCCTGGTACTGCCCGGACGGGCACATCACGATCTCCGAACTGGAATCGGGACCCGACGCCTGCGACACCTGTCGGCGGCCGGCGACCGACCTGACCCAGGAGACCGATATCTTCGACACCTGGTTCAGCAGCGGACTGTGGCCCTTCTCCACGCTCGGCTGGCCGGACGACACTGCCGACTTCCGCCGCTTCTACCCGACTTCGGTGATGGAGACCGGCTACGACATCATCTTTTTCTGGGTCGCCCGGATGATGATGCTCGGCCTCTTCTGCACCGGCGTCGAGCCGTTCCATACCGTCTACCTGCACGGCCTGGTGCGCACCGATGGCGGCGTGAAGATGAGCAAGACCAAGGGCAATGTGGTCGATCCGCTGGAGATCATCGACGAGATCGGCGCCGATGCGTTGCGCTTCGCGCTAACAGTGGGCACCAGTCCGGGGGCCGATCAGCGCCTGACGATGGGCAAGCTCGACGGAGCTCGCAACTTCACCAACAAGCTGTGGAACGCTGCACGCTTCGTGCTGGGCGCCCAACCGGAACTGCCGGTCGCTCCTTCGGGTGAGCCGACCCTTCCGGAGCGTTGGATCCGCTCACGCCTGGCGGAGGCGACCGAGCGCGCGACTCGACAGCTCGACGAGCTGGAGCTGTCCGGATACGCGGGGGCGATCCACGAGTTCGCCTGGAGCGATTACTGCGACTGGTATCTGGAGGCCGTAAAGGTCGACCTCCGACGCCCCGCGGCGACTGATGGCGACCGGGCGCGCGCGTGGGAGACCGCCGCGGAGACGCTCGCCAGCCTGCTGCGCCTGCTGCATCCGGTCATCCCCTTTGTCACCGAGGAGATCTGGTCGGCATTCCACGAGGCCGCCCCGCAGGCCACCGGCGGCGAGCCGCTGCTGATCAGCGCCGTCTGGCCGCTGCCCGGTGCACGCGACCGCAGCGCTGAAGCGGATATGGCGACGCTGACCGAACTGGTGCGCGCCGTGCGGAACCTGCGCACCGAGTCTGGCGTGGCTGCGGCGACTTGGCTGCCGCTCACGGTGGTGCCGGCGGATGACGCGGCGCATGCGACGATCGGGGGCGGCCTCGCGTACCTCGAAGCGCTGGCCCGCGTCCGCCCGATCGAACTCCGCGACACGGGCGATGACCGCGACCGTCAGGCGGGAGTCGCATCAACGCCCGCTGCGGCGGCATGGGCGCGGGGCGACCCGGCCGCCGACGAGCGCACCACGGCGGCGCGCTCGGAGAGCGAGGCGCACCTGCGTCGGGGGATCGATCGGCTGCGGACCCTGCTCTCCGGTGAATTCACGGAGAGGGCTCCCACTGAGGTGGTGCAGCGCGAGCGCGACCGGCTCGCCGACCTGGAGGCGCAGTTGCGACACCTGGTCGGGGACTGATCGGCCGCCGTCGAGGGCAGGGCCCGAGGGAGCTAGCGTGGGACCGGGCCGACACGGCTGCTAGAATCGCCCGGCTGTCCAATGAGGGGTTCTCCGATGTCGTTTCTGAGGCGCAAGAAGACCGAGGTCGCGCCCCCGCCTCCACCAACGCCGGCTCTCGAAGAGGTCACGGCTCAGCAGTTCTCGCTGAAGCTCAACTACCTGGCGCGCTCCAGCGACGGGCTGCGGCTTGCGGCCGCTCCCACGCTTGCCACGACCCTGGTGTCGGTGGTGGAGCCGCTTGCCATGAGTCCGGTCGAAGTCGTCGATGCGTTGCGACACGAGTACGCGGGCGCGTCCCCGAACGCGGAGCGACTGCACGAGATGCAGCAGTGGATCGTGGCACGCGGCGCGGTCGCGCCGATCGGGCGCCATGCCCTGTACGTGCTCGAGTCGACCGACGCGGTGGACATGACGGTTGACGGTCTCGTCTGTGCGCTGCTGCACGGCGAGGTGCTCACGAACGGCTACCCGGACTACAACGCGATCGTGGGCGGGCTGGCCAGCCACTGGGACGAGCTGTCGGGTGACCTGATCGTGCGCGCCGTGGTCGGCTGGGGCGGCAAGGGGCTGCGCGGTGACACCGAGCGGGTCGGCCAGCGGCTCCTCAGCTCGCTGTACCAGCAGGTGCAGGCCACCGGGCTGGTGCTCGGAGCGGCGGCGACATCGACACGAGCGGCGACGATCGGAGATCGTGGGGGCCCCGTCTGCCAGCACTGCGGCTTCGAAGTCGGTTCGGGCAGCTTCTACTGCCCGAAGTGCGGCATGCGAGCGAGACGCTGAACCCGGTACCTTCGTCGGCGCCGGCATAGGCTCCAGTCCCATTGCCGATGGGCCTCACCCGGCCGGATAGTGGTGCCCTTCGTCACCGCACCGCACCGGAAGGGATATCTGTGGAGCGTCCGACCGTCCTGCTTGCCCTCGGAGATGACGCCTGGCGATACCGTGGCGCGCTCGAGGCCGCCGGGTTCGAGATCACCTTCGATGTCGCGGCTGCCCAGCTCGCCGCCGCGCAGCATCAGCCGCTGCTGGCCGTGATCGACTGCGATGCCGCCGAAGCCGAAGACGCGTACGCGGTGCTGCACCGCGACCTCCCGGTGCCCACCATCCTGCTGATCGGAGACGAGCTGCCCGGCTGGGCCGCCAACGAATCCGGCCGCGCCATGCGAGATGAGTACGCCATCAAGCCGACGCCGGCCGATGCCATCGTGTATCGCCTGCAGGCGCTCATGATCCGCGGAGGCCATGCGCCCGCCGCGCAGACAGGTGCAAGCGAGCACGCGACCGTCGGTGAAGGCCACGTGGTCAGCCTGTTCTCCCCCAAGGGCGGCGTCGGCAAGACGACGGTCGCCGTGAACCTTGCCGTCGCGCTGCGCGAGCAGACGCGTTCGAACGTCCTCCTCTTTGACGCTGACGTCGGGGTCGGCAACGTGACCTCGGTCCTCGATGCGCCGCACCGCATGGGCCTGGCCGACCTTGCCGATTCCGGACCCGAAGAGTGGACCGATTCGGCCTTCGAGACGATCACCTCGGTGCACGCTGCGAGTGGCGTGCAGGTGCTCACCTGGGGCAACGAGCCCGGCGACTCCGAGCGGGTCGGCGTCGACCTGCTGCTGGCGGCGGTGAAGTGGGCGCGCTCCCACTACCCGTACGTGGTGATCGACAACCACCCCAGCTATGACGACCGCACGATGGCCATGCTCGCCGTTTCGCGCGAGATCCTGCTGGTAGTGACGCCCGAGGTGGGGCCGTTGCGCAACGCAGCGCAGTTCCTCTCGCTGGCGGGCGAGATCGGCCTGCGCGACTCGGTGAAGGTGATCGTCAATCGGGCCAACCACGGGATATCCGAGGCCGACATCTCCTCGGTCCTGGGCATGCCGGTCGCCGGCACGGTCGTCTCCAACGGCCCGAAGGCGGTGGCCGCGGCCAACGAAGGAACGCCGCTCGTGCTGCGCTATCCGAAGGAGAAGATCAGCACCGATCTTCACCGCATCGCGCGGTTGGTCACCGGGGCCGGCGAGATGCAGGTTGCGGCTCCGCGGCGCACCTGGTTGTCTGCCTTCGGAGTTCGCACCTCCCACGCGTAACCGTGCCCTGACGGCGCGTTGCGCCGCTCCGGTCCGGCTGCCATCATGCGCGAGCGGACCGCCCGGTTCGCCCCCAGGGTGATCTCCAGCCACTGCGAGATCGCTGCCCACCGGCGGAGTGATTGAGCCGTGCCGACCTACGACTACCAGTGCCGCAGCTGCGGAATCATCACCGAAGTGGTCCATTCGATGCTCGAGGACGGACCGACCGCCTGTGCGGCGTGTGGCGGGCCCCTTCGCCGCGTCGTTCACGCCGCCGGGATCATCTTCAAGGGGAGCGGCTTTTACAAGACCGATTCCCGCTCCTCCGGGTCCGCGTCGGTCGCCGCCGGGAACCGTCCCAAGCCCGCGTCGCCGGAGTCCGGGTCGGGCGGGGGGTCCTCGTCGGGCGATTCGAGCAGCTCCAGCGCGCCGCCGGCGAGCAGCGATACGAAGCCGAAGGCGGAGAGCTCCTAGGCGGACTGCGCCTGCGGTGTCCCGCAGCGGCGGCAGAAGCGCGCCGTTGCCGACAGGGACAGCTCGCAATGCGCGCACGTCCGCACGCCGATCCCGCTGACCGCACCGGCGACCTCGCGCGCCGACGCATCCCAGAATGCACCGTCGTGGATGCTCGCCGTCCGCAGCGCCGCGCTCGCGGCGGGAGCGCCACTCGAGCGGTACGGGAGGACGTTGCGTGTCGGTGCCACCGGGCCGAGCCCGGGATCGCCCAGGCCCAGCAGATCCAGTTGCGCGCGTCGGGCCGCCGTCTCGGCGTCGTCGGCCGCAGCAGCCAACGGCGGGGCGACAGGCTCCGCGGCTGGCCGGTGCAGGAAGGTGTCCGAGATCGGCGGGACCGGCCGATACGGAATCCGGGGTGGCTCGGGGAGCGGCTCCGGCTCCGGCTCGGGGAGCGGCTCCGGCTCGACCTCGGCCACGAACACCGGCTCCGGCTCGACCTCGGCCACGAACACCGGCTCCGGCTCGACCTCGGCCACGAACACCGGCTCCGGCTCGGGGAGCGGCTCCGGCTCGACCTCGGCCACGAACACCGGCTCCGGCTCGACCTCGAGATCGGATACCGGCCACGCTCCAGGGGCCGTCGCGACAAGCTCGGCCCCTTCGGCGGCGGCAATGGCCGTCGCCGCGGCGAATCGCTCCTCGAGGGTCGGCGCGCCGGGCATCGGTACGCAGCTCTGGCAGCGGCCGGCATCCTCGTGCCAGCAGTTCAGGCAGGTGTACTG
>Ga0209642_10001881_pt1 | contig 13951 bp, 8 predicted proteins | sample RifCSP19_2_FD_184025 | JGI IMG/M metagenome (GOLD analysis project Ga0209642, IMG submission 184025) | Soil microbial communities from Rifle, Colorado - Rifle CSP2_sed 19_2 (SPAdes) (version 2) | ecosystem: Environmental > Terrestrial > Deep subsurface > Rock core/Sediment | place: Rifle... | reverse complement strand
TGTCGAAAAACTTATCATGGAGAGCTCTGAAAAATTTCTATTGCGGGGCTCGGAGCCCCGCCTACGGGACTCTCGTAGGTTGGGCGCCCTTGCCCGACCATCCAGATCCACTTTTTCAGAGACCTCGCATATTTCCCTTGACAGATTAAAAAAACTGGGATTATTTAAGAGCAGGTCAATCTTCTTAGAATTACATTTTTATATTCGCTTATCAGATAAGGAAATTTAGAACTTTTTTCACAGATCAAAGATGGATACTACAGAAAAAAAATCAATTTATTTCTTTCTTCTCCTATCCCTTCTTTGCTTGGTTGTAGGTATCTGGGGCACTTTTAGATTAAGCCAGCGTCCTGGTTTAAAAGCTGCTCTGGAAGCTGAAGATGGGCATCTGAGATTAGGCCGGCTTTCTCCAGTCGGCATGGCCGCAGAGAGCGGTTTAAAAAAAGGTGACATTATTCTTCAGGTTGACAAGAAACCGATTCAGAGCATTAGCGACTTTAATTTCTATGTAGATCAGAAAAAGGCCGGCGAATCAATTAATCTGAGCGTGCAGAGGAGCGGAGAAGAACTTAATCTGACAGTAAGTTTGGCAAAAGAAAATGGCGGGTTATTCATAATAGTTCATTCGTTGATCGGTCTTTTCCTGTGGATAGTGGGGGTTTTCGTATTTCTGAAAAACCCCAGAAGCCGGGTGACAAGGATCTTCCTGATCTCCTCTTTAGCTTTTTCGCTGGCAATTTTTATCTCCTGGGAAGGTTTTCCCTTTGGTCCTAAAGGGTTAAGTTTTATCCTGCCTTTTGTTCAGATATTCGCCTATACCCTACTTCCGGCACTTTTTTTACATTTTTCAATAGTCTATCCAAAGGAAGAGGAGGCCTCAATTCAGAAGAACCCGCTGATTTATTCAGTCTATCTCCCCAGCCTGGTTCTTATACTGCTGATGGAACTATTTTACTGGAGAGCGATTTTGACAAACTCCTTGAGCATCTTTCAAGTATATAAAAGCTTTTTTCTTTATTCTCGATTATATCTGGTGGTCTATGTGGTTTTTGGCCTTTTGGTTTTATATCAAACTTACAGAAAACTGGAGTTTTTAGAGGACAAAAGAAAGGTGAGATGGATTTTCTGGGGGATTGTAGTTGGGACTTTCCCCTTTTTCTTTTTATATGTTTTTCCAGACGTTTTTCTGAATAAGACTTTCATATCTGAAATAACCTATCTTTTCTTTATGCTGGTTATCCCGATATCCTTTGCTTTTTCTATTCTTAAGTATCAGGCTATGGATATTGACGTAGTTGTCAACCGTAGTCTGGTTTACTCTCTTTTAACGGGTTTCATTGTAGGGATATATTTGCTCACAGTTGGACTTTTAGGCGAGGTGCTCTACAGAGCCACTGGATATGAGGGACGCCTCTTTCCGATTTTAGGAACACTGGTGGTGGCATTGCTTTTTAGCCCTGCTAAAAACAGGATAAGGGTTCTGGTAGATAAGACCTTTTACCGGGTCAAATATGATTACCGCAAGGCGATCCAGAAGTTCAACCGCCAGGTTGACCTTGCTTTCACCCAGGAGGAGCTTTTAGAACTGCTCTTGAAAAAACTCGATCTGCTTTTGGCAGTCAAACGAGCAATGATACTCCTCAGAAAAGATGACTCAAACGAATTTAAAATTGTCAAATGGTTCGGTTTTTCTGAAGAGGAGATAAGAGAGATTGAAAGCCAGAAAAATAGTCTGCCAGTGAGCTTGTTCACAGCCACAGCAGTTCAGGGTGCAAAAGGTTCCACCGATTTCAGGGTAATTCAAGCTTTGCCGGAAAACCAGACCCTCAAAAAATACGAGATTAAACTATCCTTTCCTCCGGCTGAAAAAGAAGAGCTTTCCTGCCTGCTTCTGGTCGGGAAGAAAAAATCCGGCCTGAGGTATTCGGCTGAAGACATGGAACTTGTCTCCCAGATGGTTCAAGAGGTGGTTCAGGCTCTTCAAAATATGAAAATGAGGGAGAGGATTATGATCGAGCAGTTAGAGAAGGAGAAGTTAAAAGAATTAGATAAGATGAAGACTAAATTCATTTCCAACGTATCCCATGATTTGAGAACTCCTTTGACCGCCATCCGATTTTCAGTGGATAATATGTTGTCCGGCGTTTGCGGGGATCTTACAAATGAAAGCCGCAGATGTCTCAGGATGATTAAGGAGAGCAGCCTGCACTTTTCGAGAATGATAGAAAACCTTTTAATCCTGTCGACCAGCGAATCCGGTAAAATGACTTTGAGCAGGGAAATACTCCCTTTAAACCTGGTGCTGGATGAAGCCTGCAATATGGTGACTCCTCTGGCAATGAAAAAAGGAATAAATTTAGTCGAGGAAAACTGCGGAGATATCTCAGTCTATGCGGATAAGCATTGTCTCTTGCAGATACTTCTTAATTTGCTGGACAATGCTGTAAAATATACTGATTCAGGAGGAAGAGTAATTGTTTCAGCCAAAAGACTCGAATCAGAAAAACTCGTCGAGCTTGCAGTTACTGATAATGGGGTAGGAATTTCTCCTGAAAATCTGGAGAGGATTTTCGAGAGATTTCATAAAGTCTCCCCTACGGGAACGGTTGGAGAAAAAGGTCTGGGCATAGGGCTGGATATCGTGAAGAATTTAGTGCATCTACACGGGGGAGAGATAAAAGTAGAAAGCCCTGTCCCGGAAACGGGCAGGGGAGCTAAATTCAGCTTCACTCTGCCTCAGGGCTAATTTTGGGGAAAGGATATAAAATATGGCTCAGGAGAAAATCTTAATCATAGATGATGACTCCCAGATAAGAACTCTGTTATCAGAGAGACTTAGATTCCACCAGTACCGAGTGATAACTGCTGAAGACGGTCAGGATGGACTGGATAAATTTAAAAGAGAAGGGGCAGACCTGGTGCTATTGGATCTGATGATGCCAAAATTAGACGGGATAGAGACTTTGAATCTTTTAAAAAAAGAAGAGCCTGAGGTCATAGTTATAATGATGACCGCGTTCGGGACTATCGAGAAAGCAGTTGAAGCGATGAAAAAAGGAGCTTATGATTTCATCCCCAAGCCCTGTGAGCCTGAGCATATTCTTTTGACTATTGCGAAAGCTTTAGAGAGGAAAAATCTGGTTCGGGAAAAAGAGTATCTTAAGGAAGAGGTGGATAGTCACTACGACATTGTCTGGGGCGAGAGTCCTGAGATGAAAAAAGTCAGGGGGGTAATTGAGCAGGTGGCAAATACCAAATCCACTATTCTGATTCAGGGGGAAAGCGGCACCGGGAAACAGGTTCTGGCAAGAGCCATCCATAATTTAAGCCCGAGAAAAGATAAGCCCTTTGTTTATGTCAACTGCGTGGCTTTATCCGAACAGCTTTTAGAAAGCGACCTGTTCGGCCATGAAAAAGGAGCTTTTACCGGAGCTTATCAGAGGAAAAAAGGAAGACTGGAAACCGCCCATACCGGGACAGTTTTTTTGGATGAGATCGGAGACATAACTCCGGTAATTCAGACGAAATTTCTGCATTTTCTGGAATCGGGTGAATTTGAAAGAGTAGGGGGAACTCAGACTTTAAGAGTAGACACCAGGATAGTCGCAGCAACCAACCGGGACCTGTCAAAAGCCTTAGAGGAAAAAAAGTTCAGGGAGGACCTATTCTTCCGTTTAAATGTTATCTCGGTTACGGTTCCTCCTCTTCGCAATAGAAAGGAAGATATTCCAATCCTGACGAACCATTTTCTGCAGAAATTCAATCAGGAAATGCAAAAGAAGATTGCCTCCATAGAGCAGTCTACTTTAGATATATTTCTAAACTATCACTGGCCAGGAAATATAAGGGAATTACAGAACGTCCTGGAACGAGCTGTAGTCTTAGCACCAGGGAAGACGATCACCGCTGATCTCGTTCTACCCCAGATGGGTCAGAAAGGGAAAGAGGAGATCTCACCGGGGATTCAGTTAGAGGATGCCGTAAAAAAGTTTAAGAAAGAATTCATCTGCAAGACTTTAGCTCTGACTAAAAACAACCAATCCCAAGCTGCCAAAATACTGGGAATTCAGAGGACCTATTTAAACAGGTTAATTAAAGAACTGGAGATAAATTTGGAATAAGTTTTGTAGAGACGCATCGAATGCGTCTCTAAATGTTTTCGTAGCGTCCGGTCCCACAGTGACCGTCGTCCGCCTCTGGCGGACTGACCCGACGGTTTTTCATAGAGCAAACCTCACCCTAACCCTCTTCCTCATAAAGGAGCGGGTGAACATTAACCCACCTTGAGGTAAGGTGGGTCTACCTATTTCGTAAGAGCATTTAGTTTTGTAGAGACGCATCGCATGCGTCTCAATAATTTGCTCTTTACAACCTCTCCCCATCCCTCTCCTTGGAAAGGAGAGGGGGTAACCTCAACCTAACCCACTCTCAAAATGAAGATGAAAAAAATAGACCCGCCCTTCGAGACAAGGCGGGTTAATTGATTTCGCTCTGATTTCATTTTGGATATAAATCACGCGGCCATTCCTTTAAGCCACCCTCAAACAAATTTGAGGGTGCCCCACCTGTTATCTACAATCATACATTCAGTCTAATCTTTCATAACATTTTCTTTAAGAAAATTTCTTCTAATAGTACCTTCCTCAAAATGGCGTCGCTCCTATCTTTTTAAATATCTGTTACTTACGCAGACTTATCTTTTTCTCCAGTCCTTTATTACTGCTGGCACATCTATTGCAATTCCATTCCAGCGAAAACTTTTAGAGGAGGAGAAAGATGAAAAAGGCGATTGGTTTCTTAGCAGGATATTCTAAAATGCGAAGAAGTGGAGGAGGGGCAACGCGTAGCAGAGGTTTCAGACCTCTGCTACGGAAGCTGATTTCCCTTGACTTTTTCGATTATTGTGTTATGAATATATCGTTAATCAAGCATAAATCAAAGTCTCTGACAAGCACCAAGCTTAGAAGGATCATCCTCTTAAGAGGTCATTCATTCTTAAACCATCTGACCCCTTCAAACAAAGGGCTTATTATGTCTTCAAGGAGGTGATCAAAAAGTAAGTAATGTTTTTAGGTTGTGTCAGGAGCTTCTCCTGACACCTTAAGCACTGTCAGGTCTAGGACCTGACAAAACACAAAATTTATTTTATACTCAAAGGAGGTAAAGATGAAAAAGCTAATAGTTTTAATCGGGATAGTGGGTATGTACTCTTTTGCTCAAGCTCAGGTCGATACTTTGACTATCCTGCATCTGAATGATACCCATTCCCATCTTCTGCCCTATGGTCCTAAAGATGGTGCAGGTAACTGGACCTGGGGTGGAATGGCAAGGATAGCAACTTTAGTAGGGATGAATAGGCTCTCTGCTAACAAAGTGATGCTTTTGCACGCTGGGGACTTTTTCACCGGTGATTTCATGTTTCAAAAATATCTGGGAATTGCAGAACTGGAGATTATGAAGGGCTTAGGTTATGATGCCTTAGAGTTAGGAAACCATGAATTTGATCTGTATCCTTCGACATTAGAATACGTGCTCAGCCAGGCAGGATTTCCTGGCACTGGTTTTCCAGTTCTATGCGCCAATCTGGATATTTCCGGAGACCCGGTGCTGGGCAACTTTGTTAAGCCCTATACCATAAAAGAGTATAACGGCTTAAAAGTCGGTATTTTCGGACTTCTGACCGAATTTGCCAACCAGAACTCTAATCCTTCGCCGGTTATAGTGCTTCCGGCTTTAGCCAATGCCCAGGCCTGGGTGGATACCTTAAAGGTTCATAACTGCGATTTAATCATACTCCTCTCGCACTTAGGGGCTGATTATGATCAGTTAGTAGCCTCTTCTGTTTCTGGAATAAATATTATCGTAGGAGGGCATACCCATACCTTTATCAGTTCACCTGTCCAGATCGGTAATACCTTGATAGTGCAAACAGGCGAGTTTGGGAGATACCTCGGTAAGTTGACACTCTATCTGAATGACAAGACTATCCAGACGTGGAATTATGAGCTTCAGTCAGTGGATGCCTTTGTTCCAGAAGAGCCGACTACCGCCTATATGGTGGGACAATTAGCAGCAGGGGTAGAGGCAGATCCCAGGTTTGGTCCGGTTTATACAGATGTAGTAGCACAGGCAGATACTGATATCGAAAAGCCGTTAGGAGAAGGTCTATTTAAAGATAACGGCCTGGGAAACTTAGTCTCCGATGCCCTCCGAGGCAAAACCGGAACAGATATCGCTTTCCATCCTCAGGGATTTTCCTCCCAGACGATTTATAAGGGAAGAGTCAAAGGAGCGGACATTTTTCAGGCGATTCCATACGGGTTTGATCAGACTTCTGGGTTGGGACTGAAGCTGGCAACCTTCGAGACTGACGGAATGTCAATTATCTACGGGCTGGAATTTTCAGTCTACTATCTCCCGTCTATGGAGGATTTCTTCCTGCACTGCTCAAATTTCTCCTATGTCTATAATTCACTAAATCCTCCAGGCTCGCGGGTTGATTATTCGTCAATTTCAGTGAACGGACAACCCTTGAATCCCTACTCCAATTACACAGTCACTGTGCCGGATGGGGTGGTTCCTTTCTTAAGCCAGATACCGGGATTTCAGATTAATAATCTTCAGATAACCGATTATTTTATGTACACTGTGGTGAAAGACTTTATGATTTCTCATTCTCCTGTTTCTTATTATACAGAAGGTCGAGTAATTGATCTGGCACTACTTTCTGACCCGCTCAAAGGGACCCTGGCTCTGTTAGAAGTAGTTGGGCTCTATCTGGAAAATGGCTCGATTGACAATCACGGGATCGCTAACAGCTTAAAAAGTCAGTTAAATGAAATTTACTCCTATCTGCAAGCAGACAATCTGGAGGAAGCTTTAGGAAGCCTCAAAGCTTTCATGAATCATGTCAAGGCACAATCGGGTAAACATATCTCTGCTGGGGCAGCTCAGAAACTTCTCTATCTGGCTGACGTTCTGAAGCAGACCATTTTGAGCTCTTCGCTTGCTCAGGCGCACCAGGGGAAGAAAGAAAGACTTGACGATCCTGGCTTGTTCCAGAACTATCCCAATCCCTTTAATCCACAGACTGAGATTTCCTACAGTTTACCCTCTGACTCTTATGTCAAGTTGGAAATCTACAACCTGCTTGGTCAAAAGGTGAAGGTGTTGGTGAATGAGTATCAAAACGCAGGTGCTAAAAAGGTGGTCTGGGATGGTAGAAATGAGAATGGAGAGAAAGTATCAAGCGGGATCTATTTCTATAGACTGGATGCAGGAAATTATGTCCAGACCAAAAAGATGAGCTTGTTAAAGTAAAACGATAGAATTCACAGCTGATTGAGCGGATTAAAGGGATTAGAAAAGCGGAGTCATCAGCCTCAAGGTCAAAATCGACTTAATCAAATTAATCAGCCTCAAGGTCAAATTCGACTGTGAGATCTCCGTAGGGGCGTATCGCAATACGCCCCTGCATTTCATCAAACGGTCTCAGCGCCCGATATCTCTGGCGGATATCGGGTGCTTTTTTAATTATGATTTTGTGTAGAGACTCAACAAATGCGTCTCTTCTGGCTCACAAAATGTAACACCTATGTCTTCTAAATCATAACATCTACAATTGTTTGTGAAGCTGAAAGATTAAGCACCTTTTATAATCTCCTGCTCTGCTTTAGGTTAATTTCTTCTATTCTTTTATTTTGAACTGGTATCCTGCTTGCTATTGACAAAGGATGAGAAAATATCGACAAAGGAGATTTATATGAAAGTTCTTTTAGTTTACCCGGACACAGATCGAATAAGCATAATTCCCAAAAAACTTATTAACATTGAACCTCTGGGATTGGAGTATCTGGCTGGAGCAATTCCAGAACACGAGGTAGAAATCTTAGATATGAAGATGGAGAATTTCTGGGAAAGAAAGATTGAAGAATTTCAGCCTGATGTTGTGGGGATCACAGGCACGATAATTCATACTCACCGAATGTTAGAGGTTCTGAGAAAAGTCAAGGAGCTTAATCAGAAAACTTTGACTGTAGTGGGAGGAACACATGCCACTTTAATGCCTGAGGATTTCAATCATCCTTTTGTGGATGTCATAATCCCCGGTCACCGGGTCTCATCTTTTAAGCAATCGTTACAGAATTTTGAGAAAAAGAAATCTTTTGAAGATATTGAGGGATTAGCCTTGACCAATGGAGATAAGCTGAATTTCACTCCGGTAAAAAATCCGGTAACTGATTTAGATCATCTCCCTTTGCCCAGAAGAGATTTGACTGAAAAATATCGAAAAAGATATTTCCATTTAGTCTGGAGACCAACTGCGCTGATTGTCACCTCAGCCGGCTGTCCTTATCAATGTAACTTCTGTCCCTGCCCGGTCCTTACCCAGAGAAGATTTCTGAAAAGGTCACCTGAGCTGGTCTTAGAGGAGCTTTCTCAGATAAAAGAGGAATATATATATGCCGGTGATGATAACTTTTTCTTTGATTATCAGCATGCCTTGAGAATCTACGAGATGATAAAAGAAGCAGGAATCAAAAAACAGTATTATATCTTAAGCCGGGTAGATGAGATTAATCGTCATCCGGACATTGTGGAGAAATGGGCAGAGATCGGGTTGAAAAAGGTATTCCTGGGTCTGGAGTCCTTCAAAGACGAGGAGCTTAAATCTTTAAATAAAAGATGCACCGTGGAGAAAAATAATCAAGCCATAGAAATTTTGCACAGAAATAAGGTTGACCCTTTAGGCGCTTTTATCATCCAGCCTTATTATAAGAAAACGGATTTCGAAGCCGTTCTGAAATATATGGACGAGATGAAGATCTTTTATCATGAGTTCACTATTTTAACCCCGCTTCCCGGAACAGAATTCTATGACGAGGTCAAAAGTAAGTTAATGTTCGCCGATAACCGTCTTTTTGACCTGGCTCATAGCCTTTTGCCTACTGAACTTCCCTCAAAAGAGTTTTACAGGCTTTACAGCAGGCTCTATCGAAAAGCACAGTCGCCGCTGAGAGCTTTGAAGATAAGGCCAACTGTTTCCCCGTTTACCAGGATGCGTTTCTTGAGGCTATTGCCTGGGCTTTTCTCTTTATTTTATTCGGGCAGAAAAGCTTACCGAAATCTTTTGCGATCTAAAAACTCAGCTGCTAATTCTACATAACCTTTTCTGTCTTTATTCTAAGCTCATCAGAAAAAGTAATCTGCTCTATTCGATAATACCCTGTGTCAAATTAAAATAATGTTTGACAAATCGACCAGGCTTAACATATATTGAACTGCGAAATTAAAGACTGGATTTCGTATTAATTAAGGGTATTTTGGTCGAGGAGGTGATTTTAGAGAATGGCATTGAAGATAACAGACGAGTGCACTGCTTGCGGACTTTGCCTACCAGAGTGTCCTCAAACGGCTATAGCTGAGGGGGATATCTACCTGGTCGACCCCGGTAAATGTAACGAATGCGAGGGCTTAGAAGGAGGTTCTCGCTGTGTTCAGGTCTGCCCGATTGATTGTATAATCAAGGCTACTTGAGGTCGTACAAACTACATTTGAAGGATTTTGAGTATATAAGCACGCCGCCGTTTCCTACGGATCCTGCAAGGACTCTCAAGAAGCGACGGCGTTTTGAATTGGATGTAGCGGTCCGCCTGAGGCGGATCAGACCTCCATAAAAAAAGGTTTAATCCGCCTCAGGCGGACAATCGTTCAAAAGTTTAAAGGGAAAAAGAGCGTAGCGTCCCGTTTTATGCGGGACGAGGAAGGCTGAAGTCTCCGCCTGGATCCTGTGGACAAGACCTTGAGGCCTTCCGCTACAGATTTATATTATCCTGGAAAACCAAATATTGTCAGGAATCAAGAATAAAGATGAGTGGTAAAGGTATTGTCATTTTGATTCTTTCGCTTCTCTTGGTGCTCTTCATCTTACAGAATACCGGAATGGTTTCTATCAAGTTTCTTTTCTGGTCCCTGCCAATGTCTCGTTCTATCCTGGTGTTCTGGTTCTTCTTCATGGGTTTTGTTTTGGGATATATTCTATTTTCTGCCAGGAAGAAAAAAGAGAAGTGATTTTGCTCCACCAGATAGTAACTATGCCAAATTTCAAGTTTTTGGAAGACATTGCCATTGCGGATGCGGCTTTTGAGGCTTACGGAGATACCCTGGAGGAGCTATTCGAGACCTGCGCTCTGGCTACTTTTGAGGTGATGGTAGATACAAAACATGTCAAGCCGGAGCAAAAAGAGGAGATACAGATAAAGGATTTGAATTTAGAGGATCTTCTGTTCGATTTCATTTCCGAACTTGTATATCTGAAGGATGCCCAGAAAGTTTTCTTCTCTAAGTTCGATTTGAAGATAAGTAAAAATGAGGAGTATAGCTTAAAAGGAACAATTTGGGGTGAGAAGATAGATTACAAAAAGCAGGAAGTCAGGAGAGATGTTAAAGCTATTACTTATCATATGCTTGAAGTTAAAAAGATAGATAGTGAGTGGAGAGCTCAGGTGATTTTAGATACTTGAGGGAGGGAATATGCAGGTCAAAAAAATAGAAGATTATGTCTGGGAAATACCAGTAACTGAAAAAGAGGGGATGCGAGTTCCTGCCAGGATAATCGCTTCAGAAAAGATAATGAAGGAAATGGACCAGGGGGTTTATAACCAGATTACCAACGTGGCCTGTTTGCCCGGGATTCAGAATTATGCATACTGTATGCCGGATGGGCACTGGGGTTATGGATTTCCTATCGGCGGGGTGGCAGCATTTGATTTAAAAGAAGGGGTCATCTCACCTGGCGGAATCGGGTTTGACATAAACTGTGGAGTGAGATCGGTTCGCACTAATCTGACATTAGAAGAGCTTAAGCCAAAATTAAACGAACTGATGGATGCCCTGTACCGTCTTGTTCCAGCCGGTGTAGGATCTACAGGTTTCGTGAAATTGAATATTGAAAGGTTTAAGGAGTTAATGGTAAAAGGGGTGGACTGGTGCATTCAGAACGGTTACGGCTGGGAAGAGGATCGGGAAAGGATTGAACAGGGGGGTAGGATTCCGGGAGCAAATCCGGAAAAAGTAAGTCAAAAAGCAATCTCCAGAGGAGTTGACCAATTGGGAACTCTCGGTTCTGGAAACCATTATCTTGAGCTTCAGGTTGCCCAGACCGATCGAATCTTTCATCCGGAGGCAGCTAAAATATTCGGTATCGATCGCCCTAATCAGATATTCGTGATGATTCACTGTGGCTCCAGAGGTTTCGGACACCAGATCGCCACAGATTATCTCCGGGTCTTTACTGAAGCAATGAGAAAATATAATATCAAAGTGCTGGATAAAGAGCTTGCCTGCGCCCCTTATAATTCTCCAGAAGGACAGGACTATTATGGAGCAATGGTTTGTGCGGCTAATTCCGCTTTTGCTAATCGTCAGGTAATTCTGCATCAGGTCAGGGAAGCTTTTAGCCGGGTATTTCATAAAGACCCTAAGGATCTGGGCATGCATATAGTTTATGATGTAGCACATAATATCGCTAAATTAGAGGAGCATCTGGTCAATGGTGAAAAGAAGAAGGTTTTAGTTCATCGCAAGGGTGCTACCCGTTCTTTTGGGCCAGGGCATCCGGATGTGCCTGCGTTTTACAGACCGATTGGTCAGCCAGTCATTGTAGGCGGTTCTATGGAAACCTCTTCTTACCTTTTAGTAGGGGGTCAAAGAGCAATGGAACTGACTATGGGCTCGACTTTACATGGCTCAGGCAGGACTATGTCCAGGGAGGCAGCCAAGAGAAAAGTGAGAGGATATGAGTTAATGAAGTCAATGGAGGAAAGGGGGATTATAGTAAGGGCGGTTTCAATGCCCGGGTTGGCTGAGGAGGCGGGGATAGCTTATAAGAATATCTCCGAAGTGGTCGATGCAGTTGACTGCGCGGGCATATCCAGGAAAGTAATTGAGCTCAGACCGGTCGGGAATATCAAGGGATAGTTTAAGAGGCAAAGGGTTTAAAGAAAAAAAACGTTAACCAGCATATGTGATTCGTCAGAAGACAAACTACTTCGCAAATTGGACAACTTAAAGTATTACTTTAAGCCATAAAATAGAATAAGTTTTTGTTTTCCTTTTTCGGTGGATGTTATCATCCGACTGTTTCTTGCTGCGAGGCAACTTTCTTATGAGCAAAAAAAGGGGGCTTTCTATCAGCCACTATAAACCATTAACCAATTCTGTCCCGATTAATCGGGATACAATTAAAGAGGGTGTCGATTCCTGTACGGGTAAAGGGGGGGATTAGGAACTACCCGAAGCTACAGGGTACACCCTCGTTTTCTCTAACTTGTAACGCTAAAACAAAACGCTCTATATTAGATTCTTGACCTAATAATAATCAGGGGATGCACTTTTGTCAAGAAAAATTTACAGGTGATTTTCTCAGGTAACCATACTATGATAATCGAATTACTGTATTTGAGGGGATGAGAGGACTATGAACCAACCCACCACCAACTATCAACCAATTTTGTCCTCCGGACAAAATAAAAGAGGGTGTTAAGCTCTGTATGGGTAGAGGGGGGCTAGGAACTACCCGAAGTTACAGGGCACACCCTCGTTTTTTTCGTTATTTCTACCTCAATATATTTCACTGACAAATTTTGGCAATCAGGTATATACCTTATTTTATATTGAGGTTTTCTGCATTAGTTCAGGCACCCTCTCTTAGGTGCTGAACCTCCTTTGAAAAGATAACTAACCAGGTAAACTACGTCAGATATGTTGATGCTACAATCTCCGTTGGCATCTGCAAGGTTGGGAATCTGAGGAGCTTGTCCGCCCTTGAACAGGTGATTTATAATAAACACCACGTCAGATATGGATACAGCTCGATCTCTATTTACATCACCATACGGGTAGATTGAAGAGGAGTTGAGAGAGAAATTCAACCCCGGAGATTCAACCTGATTCAAATCCAGATTAGCCCATTCAGAAGCATTTGTGCCTGGATAAGTGACATTTAAAGAGTAAAGGTCCGGGCTCAAGTCTTCAATACTATAACTGCCGTCAAACAATGTCGGGAAGATGCCTTTCAATTGATTTTCGCTGTAGGCATAGATAAAAGCTCCCTCTGCTGGCATCTGATTTAGAGTTACCCTTCCACCCGTAGAGCTAAGCACATTTGCCTCTCGTTCTTTTAGAGCAAAATCGATATTGCTGGCATCCGGCGTAACCGGTGTAGCATCCTTGATCGAATGAACGTTGTCGTAAAACTCACCTAAGTATTTAGGCGCATGAGCAAAGAGTATAAAAGGTATTCTGGGCAGGTGCGCTAACTCGTAAGTTCCATCTTCATTCGAGAAGGTAGTGCGGACAAAAGGCGGAAGATTGGTATCCGGAAAAGCAATGCCTAAGACCAGAGCTTTTGGAATCGGCAATCCAGTGCTATCATCTGTCACTTTCCCGGCAATCACTCCGTCTGGCAGAGGCGGGAATTTCTTAAGATGGAAGTTGATACCTGGTGTTACCTCTCCGGGCTTGACTAATACTGAATCGGGATACTTTGCAGGGAAATAATCTCTGGCATAAGCGATCAACCTGTAAAAGCCAGGATCAAGCCCTTTAATATGATAAAAGCCCGTAGAGTCACTTACAGCGAAACCTGAGCAGTGGCCATTCATTTTGCGAGCGAAGATGAAGGCTTTATGGACAGGCTCACCGGTATTTGTATCAAGGACTAAACCGGCTATACCTCCTGTAAGTTTTGGCACTAAAGCGAAATTTATTCCTCTGACAATCGAATCTGGGGGTACAATAACCGGCTCAGGGTATTTCTCCGGAAAATAGTTAAGCGCTTTGGCTATTACTTCATATTTTCCAGGAACCAATCCTTTTATCAAGTAATGACCTAAGGAATCAGTCTTAGAATACCCGTGTAGAATCGGGTAATCAACATTAAAGGTGAAGA
>Ga0209642_10001872_pt1 | contig 13978 bp, 17 predicted proteins | sample RifCSP19_2_FD_184025 | JGI IMG/M metagenome (GOLD analysis project Ga0209642, IMG submission 184025) | Soil microbial communities from Rifle, Colorado - Rifle CSP2_sed 19_2 (SPAdes) (version 2) | ecosystem: Environmental > Terrestrial > Deep subsurface > Rock core/Sediment | place: Rifle... | reverse complement strand
CGGGATCCTTCACGGATGCCTGAGGCACGGCGAGCTCTATCGGGAGGACGTCGCCTGGCCCAGCCGCGAGTCGCTCGCCGCTTGACAGACGCAGGCGTGGGATATCTAGGCGCGTCGGGTCCTTCGGGTCGGAGGCCGTCTGATCCATGGCCGACCTGCTTTCCTCCTTCTTCGCTCCCATCCGCCGGCTCTTTCCGCCCGAGCGGACCTACTCGCTCGAGGAGCTCCTGCGCTCCCTCTCACGAGAGGGATTCGAGCGATGCAGGCTGTCCCCGGTCCTGGGCCTCGGGTACCGGGCTGTGGTCGAGCGCTGATCGCCTCTTCCGCATGTGGGAGCGCCACAGGAGCACGAGCGCGATCGTCAGCACCGCCACGATCGACGTCAGCTGGCTCCCGGTGAGGCCGAGGAGCCTCCGGGGGTCCGTCCTCAGGAAGTCGGTGAGGATCCGCCCACTGGCGTACCAGAGGGTGAACAGCGCGATCGCCGATCCGGTCGCCCGGGGCGACCGGAGGAACCGGATCAGCACGAACAGCAGCAGCGTCGTGAGGAGCAGGTCGTAGAGCGCCACCGGGTGCACCACGGTGCCGACCGGCGGCATCCCGGCGAGCGGCTCCACTCCGCCGACGTACCGGAATCCCCACGGCAGCGTCGTCGACTTCCCGAGGTGGTCACCGATGATCAGGTCGCTGACCCGGCCGATGGCGATGCCAAGGGCGATCCCGGGGGCCGCCATGTCCAGGAGCGGCAGCACCGCGAGCTTCTCCCGGCGGGCGACGAACCCCCCGACCAGCACGGCCCCGATCAGGCCGCCCAGCAGGCTCATCCCGCCGTTCCAGATGGCGAAGGCCTCCCAGACCGGATCCATCTCCCGCCAGTGACCGAGGACCCAGGCGACGCGCATCCCCACCAGTCCCCCGGCGAGCGCCCAGCCCAGGATGCCCCACAGCGTGTCGTCGGGGATGCCTCGGGGGCGCGAGTAGCGCTGCATGAGGCGGGCCCCGGCGAGGAAGCCCACCGCGATCAGCACACCGTGCGGCCGGATCATGAACGGCCCGAGATGGAACCCGGTGACGACCTTCCAGGAGATGGAGGCGAACACGTTCGCCAGGCTGCCCTCCGCGTGTGAGGACGCGGTGGAGCGGATGTGAACGAGGTGTGCGGCTCCATCCCGGCAGCGCCGTGATCCCGACTTGCCCCCCGGAGCCCGGAGACGCATCGAGCGTGCCCAGGGTCTTCACCGGTCCTTCACAAGGCTCGCCGATGCTCACGACCGGACGGGTGGTGAGCAGCATGAGACGACCGGAGTCGGAGGGGCAGAGCTCCCGGACCCGGCGAACCTCGTCCACGCGCGGGCGCGTCGCCTGCGGGGTGATGACGATCGCCGCGGTCGCGCTGGTCGTCGCCGTGCTCCTGGGTGCCCCCCTCGTATCGATCCTCCTCGCCGGGCTCCTCCTCCTGTGTCCGCTCCTCATGTGGGCTCCCATCCGCTACCAGGATCGCTCGTTCGACTCGCTGTCCTCCGCGAGGCGTGGCGATGACTGAGGTCGTCGTGCTCTCGTCGCCGGCCTGCCACCTGTGCGAGGACGCCCTCGAGGTCCTCTCCGAGTTGCGTCGCGAGTTCCCGATCCGGGTGCGCGAAGTCGGCATGGAGTCCCCGGAGGGCCGTGAGCTCGCCCGCATCCACCGACCGGCCATGCCACCGGCCGTCCTCGTGGACGGTGCCTTGTTCAGCGCCGGGCGGCTGCCACGGAAGAAGCTCCGGAGTCTCCTGGAGCGGGCCGCCTGATGGGCGGACTCCTGACCACCGGCTCGATCCTCGCGGCCTTCTTCGGCGGCGCCGTGGCGCTCTTCAGCCCGTGCTGCATCGTGTTCCTGTTCCCGGCGTACCTGGCCTCAGCGGTGAAGGCCCGGAGATGGCGCCTGCTCCCGATCACGCTCGTGTTCGCGGCCGGGATCGGACTCGTCCTGATCCCGATCACGCTCGGCATCGGGATGGTGGCGACGTCGCTCGCCCGCTACCACAGGCCCCTCTATGTCGTCGGCGGGCTGCTGATGCTCGGGCTCGCCTACCTTGCCCTCTCCGGTCACAGCTGGAACGTGCCGTCGTTCATCCGAGCCCCCGACGTCGAACGGAGCGACGCGCCGGGCGTGTTCGCCCTCGGCGTGTTCTCCGGGATCGCGTCGTCGTGCTGCGCGCCGGTCCTCGCCGGCGTGATGACCCTGTCGGTGCTGTCCTCGTCGATGGTCGGTGCCGCCACCCTCGGGCTGGCGTACGTGTTCGGCATGGTGTTCCCGCTGGTCCTCATGGCCTTGTTGTGGGACCGCCTGCGCCTCGGCGATCGCCGGCTGTTCACGGCCAAGCCGGTCCGCCTGCGGATCGCCGGGCGGACGCTCCACACGAACACGATCAACGTCGCCGTCGCCGCCGCGTTCGCGTTGATGGGCGGTGCCGTGCTGGCGCTCGGGATCACCGGCAACGAAACCGTCGCCCCGCCGATGCAGCTCGCGATCGGCCGGTGGCTGTCGAACGCCTTCGCGGAGATCGTTGCCTTCCTCGACCCGATCCCCGAGCCGATCCTCGGGCTGGGGCTGCTCGCCCTCGCCTTCTCCGTCTTCGTCGTCGCGTTCCGAGCCCGTCCACATCAACAAGGAGCCGTCCATGAGCACGAAGACCCATCGCAAGACCAAGAGCAACTGGACGAAGTCGCGACCGCGTCCGTCGGCGCGGCGCGCGCGTCCGGAGTCGGCTCCGAGGCCGAGCCGGAACCGCCGGCGTGCCACTAGACGTCCCGTCTCGACGGGCTGGATCGTGGTGGGGCTGCTGGGCGCGGCCCTCGCCGTCGGGTTCGTCGTCCTCGGCGGGCGCTCGCCGCAGGGCGGAGCGGCGGGTGGCGAGGCCACGGACTTCACGCTCGCGTCGACGGCCGGTGGTTCCGTGTCACTCGCCGACTACCGGGGTCAGGACGTGCTCCTGTACTTCAACGAGGGTGTCGGCTGCGACCCCTGCTTCTACCAAACCCTCGAACTTGAGAAGAACGAACGGCGGCTCTCCGACGCCGGTCTCACGCTCCTGCCGATCGTGATGAACCCCGTCGCGGAAACAGCTGGCGAACTGCAGCGGTTCGGCTTGAGGACGCCGTACCTGATCGATGCCGACGGGAGCGTCTCGCGCACGTACGGCATGCTCGGCAAGGGGATGCACGCCGACCTCCCCGGTCACGGGTTCGTCCTGATAGACGAGACCGGCGAGGTTCTCTGGAAGATGGAGTACCCGTCGATGTTCGTCTCCGCCGATGATCTCCTCGCCGCCGTGGGACCCTATCTGAGCTGAGCGGCCCGTTCGGAGGGTGTTCGACCCGGATCGCGACGGGCGAAGTACCCTGATGAAGCATCTGTCTCGTCCTGAGGCTGTCGATACGACGGGATGTAGTGGGAGACCGGACATGGGGACAGCGACCATCCTCGTCGTCGACGACGAGCGCAAGATCCGCGACACCGTCCGTTCGTACCTAGAACGGGAGGGGTACGCGGTCCTGGTTGCGGACACGGGGCAGCGGGCCCTGGAAGCACTGGAGCGGGCCCGCCCCGATCTCGTCGTGCTCGACCTCATGCTTCCCGATCTCTCGGGCGAGGAGGTGGCTCGGAGCGTCCGGAGCCATTCCGACGTGCCGATCATCATGCTCACGGCGAAGGCGTCGGAGGAGGACCGCGTGAACGGCCTGCGCCTGGGCGCCGACGACTACCTCGTGAAGCCGTTCAGCCCTCGTGAGCTCGTCGCCCGCGTGGAGGCCGTGCTGCGGCGCTCGGCCGGGTCCGCGACCCCGTCCACGTCGTTCGATGGCGGGGGCATGGTGATCGACAGGGACGCCAGGGAGGTTCGGCTGGGAGGTGAGCCCGTGGAGCTCACGAGGAGCGAGTTCGATCTCCTGCACGCCCTGGCCTCGCATGCCGGCCGCGTGTTCTCTCGGTTCGAGCTCGTCACGAAGGTGCAGGGCTACGACTACGAGGGGTATGAGCGGACGATCGACGCCCACGTGAAGAACCTCCGAAAGAAGCTCGGAGAAGACCCCAAGCATCCCCGATACGTCCTGACCGTGACCGGCGTCGGCTACAAGTTCGGGGTCAAGCCCGATGCGTAGGTCCTACGCGTTCCGCCTCGCGGCCGCGTTCTCCGGCATCGGGATCGCGGCGGCCGCCCTCACGGCGATCCTCGTGAACGTCTCGTTCGGGACGAGGTTCACGTCCTACCTCGAGGATCAGCAGCGCGGCCGCCAGCAGCAGGTCATCGCCGGCCTCGCGGACTCGTACCGGAGATCGGGCGGTTGGGATGCAGCGGATCTGCGCTCGCTCCAGTCCCTCGCGCTGATGGACGGGACGCTGCGGCTCGTCGACGCCCAAGGGAACACGATCTGGGATGCGGCCACCGGGGTCGGCTCGCAGATGGCCGCCATGCACCGGGAGATGATGGGGAGCGGGCCCCTCGGCCCCGAGCAGCGGCTCCCCGTCCGGGTCGACGGTGAGGTCGTCGGAACGGCGATCGTCCGGCTACCGCAGGCGGGGCTCCTGCCCCAGGACGTGTCCTTCCGTTCGTCGGTGAACCGGCTGCTGCTGCTCGGGGGGATCCTCGCCGGGCTCGCGGCGCTCGTCCTCGGCATCGTGCTGGCACGCAGAGCGACGGCACCGGCCCGCGCGCTCACCAGGACGGCCCGCGCCCTGGCCGCCGGGGAGCGCTCGGAGCGTGTGGAGTTCGAAGGTCCCGACGAGTTCGGCGAGATGGCCCGAGCCTTCAACTCGATGGCCAACACGATCGAGGAGGAGGACCGACTTCGTCGCGCCTTCGCCGCAGACGTGGCGCACGAGCTCCGCACGCCCCTCGCGATCCTCCGCACCCAGGTAGAGGGGCTCCAGGACGGCGTCATCGAACCCTCCTCGCGGGCACTTGCATCCCTGCTCGAGGAGACGCTTCGACTCTCACGGCTCGTAGCGGATCTGGAGACGCTGGCCTCCGCCGACGCGGCGGGGTTCTCGCTCGTCCGGCAGTCCGTCGAGCTCCAGCCGCTGCTGAGGGAAGCCGCCCAGGAGTTCGCCGGACCCTACGAGGCCGAGGACGTCGCGCTCCTCACCGACCTGTCCGACGTGCGGAGCCACGCGGACCCCACCCGGATCCGCCAGGTGGTCACGAACCTGCTCTCGAACGCGGTCAAGTTCACGCCGCCCGGCGGCGAGGTCGCCCTCACGCTTCGAGCCGAGGGCGACCGCGCGGTCATCCGCGTCTCCGATACAGGCCCCGGCATCCCCGCCGATGAGCTCGGCCACGTGTTCGACCGGTTCTTCCGTGGCCGCGGCGTCCGGGCCGGCGGCTCGGGCATCGGCCTCACGGTGGCCAGGGAGCTCGTTCGCGCCCACGGAGGGGACATCCGGGCCTCGAGCGAACCAGGACGGGGCACGACGTTCACGGTCTCGCTGCCGATAGCTTCATCCGGCGAGCGCCTGCCCTTCACCGCCTCTTCATACGTCCCGGATAGCGTGGGGGGAAGAAGGAGGCGCTGAACATGAAGGTACGTTGGATCTCCCTCGGAGTCGCGATCGGGCTCTCGCTCGCGCTCATGGTGGGTTTCGCGTTCGCATCGGACCGCTCGGCCCCGGTCGCCGCCGATGGCAGCGGAAGGGCAGCGCTCACGCAGGCAGAACCGTGGGCGGGCATGGAGGCCATGCACGACTCCCCTGCGATGCAGCGGCTGCACGCCCAGATGCCCGAGGAGCTGCAGGCGCAGTGCGAGGCCATGCACGCGCAGATGGAGCAGATGATGGGTCCCGACGGCATGATGGGTGGTGACATGAGCTCTCACCATCCGGGGATGACGGGCGAGGGGATGATGGGTCCGGGGTCGGGCAGCCTCGGTGGGATGATGGGTTCAGGACCTGGCGACATGATGGGGAGCTGAGGAGAACGTGATGCCCTACGGCTGGCACAACGGCGGGTGGGGGGTCCTGTGGATGATCGCCTCGTGGGCCTTCATCGTCGCGATCGTGGTCTTCGCCGTCCGCGCCTTCTCACCCGGGTCATCGGACCGGTCCGGGCGCAGCGACGACCCGCGAGCGATCCTGGACGAACGGTTCGCCCGCGGGGAGATCTCCGAGGAGGAGTATCGCGAGCGCAAACGTGTGCTCGAGGAGGCGCGACACTGAAGCGAGGCGCGACACCGAAGCACGATCGCGGCAAGAAGAGCAGTGGGGCCGGGCTGACCCGGCCCCACGATCAGAGGGGCATCGACAAACGCCTACTACACGATGTCGTATTTGGGTGCGTCCCGCCGGCCCGTCCGTCTTCGCAGCACCGCAGCTCCATCCACTAGCGCTCCGACGCCGCGACGTGCGGGGGGTGGCAGGTGTCGTGCAGAGCCAGGGACAGCCGCTCGCGCGTGAGTGCCCGCTCGCCCGCCGACCAGGCCACCCCCTGCGCAAGCACCATCCCCATCGTCGCCAGAACGAGCACTCCCACCAGTCGGCCTCGCACCCTGGTCTGCTTCCGAGCCGTGAGACGCCGGATCCGGTAGCTGAGCTCCCCGCCGGCGACCCCGACGACTGCCGCAGGTCGTTCCAGGCTGAGGCGAGCTGTGGTGGCCAGGGCTCGCGCGACGATCAGCGGGTCCCCCACCGAGCTCGTCGCCTGATCGTCGGCTTGGGCCTCCAGGGCCGTCGCCAGGAACTCCACCGACACCCGGACGCCGGGCATGGATCCGAACGCCCGAGCGATGATCCGCGCTGCCGAGAGCGCGGCCGCGTGACGGCGCGAAGCGTGCGCTCGCTCGTGGGCCAGGACGGCAGACCGCTCCTCCGGGTCGAGCGCTCGCATCAATCCATCTGAGACAACGATCACCGGGCGGAGGAGCCCGGTGGTGAACGCGACGGGACCATCGAACGGGAGCAGCCGCACCGACGACGGGACCAGGCCGAAGTGCTCACGGAGCGTGTGCTCCTCCCCGGGGAATCGGTCGCGGGGCGGCCGGGCGCGTCTCCCGTCCCTCGCGACGAGGAAGGCGGCGACGACGACCCGCACGGTGGCCGCCAGGAGCAGGACGGCGGCAAGGATGGAGGGCCAATGCTTCAGCGGATGGGACAGCAATCGGCCGGTCGCATCGATGCAGATCTCGACGGCCCGAGGGAGATCCGCTAGGGGCAACGGGCCGGGCGAGACCACCGCGGCGAGGACGGTGAACGATGCCGCCGCGATCCCGATGAGCGAGGTCGTGCCGTACCACGCGAGGATCCTCGGGGACCCGCGAGCAAGCAGGCTCGTCCGCAGCAGATACGGCAGCACCACGAAGGATACGAAGACGCCCACGGCGAGGGCGACCCTCATGAGCTGCTGCGGCGCTTCCCCTCGCGCTGAGCCTGCTTCACGAGACGCTCGAGCTCTTTCAGATCGTCTTCCTTCACGCTCCTGACGAACCCCACGAGGACGCTCCTTCGGTCCCTGGAGGCAGCAAGCACCGAACGAACGAGACCGGCGGAGTAGTCGTCGCGAGACAACCGAGGCTCGTACGAGTAAGCGCGGCCCACCTTCCGCCGTATGAGGAACCCCTTGTTCGACAGCCGTTCCATCACGGTCATCACCGTCGTGTAGGCGAGGTTGTGCCGAGCCCCGACCGAGTCGACCACCTCGCGGACCGTCACGGGCCCGCTCCGCTTCCAGGCGAGGTGCATGATCTCCGCCTCGAGCGGTCCGAGCTCTCCCTTCAACCTGGCCACTTCGACCCTCCCGGTGAAGCGAGCATCCTAGCCGATGCCCGCTTGATCGATCCCTTGCGACTCGGATCCTACGAGGCTTCGGCGCGCGCGCTGGGGATGACAAGTTGGGGCATCTGACACCCCAAGCCACTCCGGTCCCGATATCTACTATCCTGCGTCGTAGAGTAGCTGAGGCTCGAGTGAGCGAGAGGGCAATGGCACGCACGCATCGTCGCAAGACGGGGCCTCCCCGACCCCGGAACAGGCGCCGGGAGACGCGGGCACGCGAGACGCAGGCCGCCCAGGAGGCGGCGAAGCAGCGGAAGCAGATCACGCTCCGCCAGTATCAGGCTCGACGAGCGCTCGGCTGGGGACTCGTGGGGCTCGGGATCCTCGTCGGAGCGAGCCACTGGCTCAGCCATATCCAAACCTGGGGGTTCGCCACTCAGGGCGTCATGGACCTGGTGGCCGGCTACCCGATGGCGCTCCTGCTCGGCGTGGCGGGCGCGATCGTGCTGGGCCGGCTGTCGAAGTAGCGCATCGACCTGCTCTGCCTCATCGAGCGGCGCCGCGTCGGTGTGTGCTCGAGGGGTCGCGTCAGGCGGTGAGATAGGGGCGGTCGGGGCGCTCGACCGCGACGATCGCCGAGGCGCTGACGATCACCTCGCGCCCGAGAGGGTAGATCGGGCCGGTCACCTCGACCCACTCGTCGACCGCGAACGCGCCCGGCGTCACGTTCACGACCCGCACCTGCGCGATCGTCGCGTCGGCCACGCAGCACGAGACCACGTACCTGGTGAGCATGAGCTCGTCGGCGGGTGTGTCGGCGTAGCGAGTCACGAACCCGATGAGCGAGACCGTGTCGCCGGCGCGGCCTGCGAGCGCTCGTTCGCCTTCGGGCGTGGTCTGGCCGGCGGCGATGTCCACGAACGTCAGCTCCCCTTCCGCGATGTCACCGGTCGGTACGATGCCCGCCCCGGCGAACCCCGCACGCTTGTCGGCCGAGAACGTCCCGAGCGTCACCGGCGGAAGGACCATCACCAGCAACACGGGGACGACCATGAGTGTCATGATCCAGGCCTCGCGCCGACGGAGCGGTTCCGACGCCGCGACGCGTGCGGTGACGAGGCGACCGAGCGCGGCGACCGAGAGCAGGCCTGCCGCGACCGGCACGACCCAGTCGGTGCGGGTCGACAGGTAGAAGGCGTCCCTTCCCGAGAGCAGCAGGAACCAGAAGAGCGCGGCCCACACGGCCAGCACGAGGCTCCCCGCGACGCGCGGAGGGCTCCACCGCATACCGAGCGCCGCCTCGGGGCGGGAGCCCGGTCGGCGGCTCGCCACGACGGTTCCGCTCACCCGAAGATCACCCCGATCCACATCGTGCCGACGAGGGTCGCCGCTGCCACGACGATCACGATCGTCCGGACGAAGCCGCGGCGGAAAGTCCCCCCGTACAGGGCGATCAGCTTCGCGTCGACCATCGGCCCGGACACCAGGAACGCGAGCTGCGCGGAGGGACCGAACTGCACGAAGGATGCCGCCACGAACGCGTCGGACTCCGAGCAGAGCGAGAGGGCGGCGGCGAGCGCCATCATGACGAGGAGCCCGACGACGGGCGTCCCTCCGATACCCGTGAGGACCGAGGCCGGGAGGAACGTCTGGATCGCCGCGGCGACCGTGGCTCCCAGGAGCAGGAAGCGGCCCATGAAGAGGAAGTCGTTGCCGAAATGCACGAAGAACTTGCGCCACCGGGCCTCCGGCCTGCCGAGCTCGACCGTGTGCTCGTGGGCATCCTTCGGGGCAGGCTTCAGCAGCTCCTCCTTCGAGCGCGCCCCGAGCACCCAGCCGGCCGCGATCGCTACGAGGAACCCGAGGAGGAAGCGGCCGGGGACCATCGTCCACAGCGTCGATCGGCCGCGGTAGGCGACGTACGTCGATGCGATCACGACGGGGTTCAGCACCGGGGCGGCGAGCATGAAGGTGATGGCTGCCGACGGCATCAACCCGCGCTGGGCGAGCCTGCGGGCAACGGGTACCGAGCCGCACTCGCAGATCGGGAAGGCGATCCCCGCGAGCGCAGCGGCCGGGAGCTGGAGGGGCCTGGGGAGCCGTCCCAGCTTCTCGAGCGTGCCGATCGGCACGAAGACCTCAACGAGCGCCGCAGCGAATGCCCCGAGCGTCACGAACGGGAGGGCTTGGACCAGGAGCGACCCGAAGATCACCATGTACGCGCGGAGCCATTCGACGCGAGAAGGGTCTGCCAGCCGGGCCAGGACGCTCACGGAGGCCAGCGCGACGGCGACGGCCACGGCGGTCCTGAGGGTGGCGGTCCGGGGGCGCGTCGCGATGTCGGCCATCAGCAATACCTCGCGAAGGACACGGCGAAGCCCTGGAAGGCGTCGGCCATCATCCTCTCACCGTTCGGCGCGGAGACGTCGAGGAGGGCGTCGACGACCGCCTGGCCGGCGATCTCGGCCCGAGCGAGGCCTTCCCGGTCGAGGAAGAGCCCGCCCGGCACGGTCGCCGCGACCACCGGTTGTTCGCCGGGGACGGCCGCCTCAACGGATCGGACGAGGTCCCTCGCGGGCACGGCGGGCCGGTCCGACGCCGGAGAGCCGGTGCCCGCGACCACGACGAGGGCCGAACCGCCCGCGGCCCGTTCCACCGCCGTCACGATCGCGTGCGTCCGTCGGTCCAGGGCCCGCACCGAACCGTCCAGCACGACACCCACGACGTCCGGGATCTCGTCGCTTCCGAACCCCACCTCGAGGAGGGTCCGGACCGCGAGCGGCGCGGCTCCCGCGTCGCCGATGATCCGGTCGATGGGGTCCTGGTCCGGGTACCAGCCGCCGCCGACGATCCCGCCGTCGGACGGATCGGTCGCCACCAGCCCGACGAGCGTTCGGCGCTCGGCCCCTTCGAGGTCGTCGGCGAGCGTCGCGACGATCTGCACGGGAGATCCCTCGCCGAACGCCGGAACGATCTCGCCATCGTCGTTCCGCACGACCGAGCCAGTGATGCCGTGCTGCGAGGGGAGCCCGCCGGTTCCGATCGTGGTGAGGACCGCGGCGGGGTCGACGGGCAGCGAGCCGACGTCCGCTTCGAGCGTTCCCGCTCCGTCGTGCAGGAGCGACGCGAGGAACGCCCAGTCCTCGGGCCGTCGCTCGAGCTCCGCGGTCCCGATCCCCTTCCAGCCGACCAGGACCACGAGTCTGGGCAGGGCTCCCGTTCCCCCGAGCACGGCCTCGATCGCGGTTCCCGACCGCACCTCCGGGAACGGCCGTTCGAAACCGAGGGCGCCGGCGACGGTGGGTGCCACCCGGTCGAGCGTGGCGCCGTCGGGGACCACCGCCTCGGTCGACACCCCGGCGCCGGCGAACGCGAGGGGGACCGACGTCGAACCGGACGGGCCGCCCGGCCATGGCGCCCGCAGGCCGATGCCGCCAGCGCTGCTCCAAACCGTGATCCCGTCCGTCACGCCCATGACGTCCGGCGAGCGGCCCTCCCGATAGCCGTTCACGATGAGCTCCTTCGTCGCCTCCGGGAGGGGACAGAAGGGCACACGGGGCGGCTCGGAGGTGCCCGCGTCGCATGAGCTGCCGATGCAGAGCAGCTGGAGGACGCCGGCCGGGATCCCGATCGCGGCCAGGAGGAGGAGGAGCACGAGCAGGCGACGCGCCGACACGGCGCCCCCACGCTACCGCGGTCGCGCCCTCGGTTCCCCTGCTAGGTTGCCGTTCCGCTCGTGGTGTCGTTTCCTATGCCTTCCGTGACCCCCCGACGGCCGTTCGCCCTGCTCGTGGCGCTCCTCTTTGTGGGCGCCGCGTGCACGAGCGCCGGCGGCGGGGAGCCGTCGCCGTCACCGACCGCAGTCAGCCCCAGCCGCGAGCCCGCCGCATCTGCGGGCCCGAGTGGGGAGCCGGGCCCGCCGGAGACCCCGACGGCCGAGCCGGGGAGCGTGGCGGCGCTCGCGTGCTCGCTCCCGCACGCGTGGCTGCTCCGCACGTGGCGGGGCCATATGGAGGGGAGGAGCGCCGAGATCCAGATCCTGCCGATCGAGCCGAACTTCGTCGGCTCCGGCCTGCCGCACGTTGGTCCCTGGCCGTACGCGCAGGACATCCCGATGTTCTGGTACGGGCCGGGTCACATCGCCCCAGTCGGCGAGGTGGACCGGCCCGTGACGCTCGCGGGGATCGCGCCGACCCAGGGCGAGCTCCTCGGCTTCCCGTTCCGCACGCCCGACGGCTCTCCGATGCGTGAGACGGTCTCCGGCAACCAGACGCCGCCGAAGCTGATCGTCACGATCATCTGGGACGCGGCCGGGCGCAACGTGCTCGACCGATGGCCCGACGACTGGCCCTACCTCGCTTCGCTGATGCCGGACGGAGCCTGGTACGACCGGGCGACGGTGGGCTCGAGCCCGACGTCGACCGCGCAGACCCACGCGACGATCGGCACGGGGACCTTCCCCGACGACCACGGGATCGTGGCCCACCGCCTGCGGATCGGGGAGGAGCTCACGACGCCCTGGAAGCTGGGTCCGACGTACCTGATCGACCCCACCCTCGCCGACCTCTACGACGTCTCGATGGACAACGAGCCGATCGTCGGTGAGCTCGGCACGGTGAGCATCCACCTGGGGATGCTCGGGCACGGTGCCATGTGGGGCGGAGGCGACAAGGACATCGCCGTCATCCGGGAGAAGGTCGGCGCCGAGACCCTCGGCGCCGAGGGCTTCGAGTGGAACCTGACGCCGGTCCTCCAGCCCTTCTACCGGTTCCCCGACCACATCAACGACGTCCCCGGGTTCGAGGACGACGTGCGAGCGGTGGATGCCGCCGACGGACAGCTCGACGGCCGTTGGCGGGAGAACGACATCGCGCCGCTTCTCCAGGGGTTCGACACGCCGGCCCGGATCCCCTACCAGACGCGCGTGCTCATGGAGCTGATCGATCGCGAGGGCTTCGGTGCCGACGAGGTCCCGGACCTGCTGTTCGTGAACTTCAAGATGATCGACTACATCAGCCACGTGTGGACCGTGAACAGCCCCGAGATGCAGGACGCGGTCCGCGCGCAGGACGAGCAACTCGAGGTCCTGGTCGACTTCCTGAACGGCACCGTGGGCGCGGGGGAGTGGGTGTTCGTCCTCACGGCCGATCACGGGTCGATCCCGGACCCGAAGGTCAGCGGCGCCTTCCAGATCTCCGCGAGCCCTATCGTGAGCGGCATCAACGCGACGTTCGACACGGACGGGGACGACGTGAGGCTCGTCGAGCTCGTGCAGCCGACCCAGATCTTCATCGACGAGGCCGAGCTGCGGCAGAACGGCCACACGCTCGACGAGGTCGCCGAGTGGATCATGGGGCTCACGAAGGCCGAGACGCACCTGCCCGACGTCGTCGTGCCGGCCGCGGAGGCGGACGACCCTGTGTTCCAGGCCGCCTTCCCCTCGGCGTTGATGGCCGACCTCCCGTGCCTTCCGGAGGCGAGCGCGTGAGGCGGCGCCTCCGGGCGTCCGCGTTGCTCCTCGCGGCCGCCCTCGCGGCGAGCGCCTGCACGAGCTCGCCGGCGGCCGCGCCGCGGGAGCGGGCGACGGGACCCGCCGCCTCGGCGGACACGACCCCGGTCGACACGACCCCGGTCGACACGACGCAGGTCGCCGCGGCCCCCCGGCAGATCGAGGAGGCCGCCTGCGCGATGCCGCACGAGTACCTCGTGCGGGTGTGGCGCGGGACGGATCCGAACCGCTCCGGTCAGATCGCGATCGTGCCGCGGGAGCCGAACTTCGTCGGCTCGAACTTCCCGCACTCGGGACCGTGGGACTACCTCCAGGACGTCCCGTTGTTCTGGTACGGCCCGGGCGTGATCCCCGCCCTCGGCGAGGTCGACCGCCCGACGACGCTGGCCGACGTCGCCCCCTCGCAGGCGGCGCTGCTCGACTTCGGGTTCGAGGCCGCCGGCGGCCGGGCGCTCCCCGAGATCGCGACACCGGCCGAACCGCCGAGGTTGATCGTGACGCTCGTGTGGGACGCGGGCGGGATAGGCGTGCTGGAAGAGTTCCCGGAGGACTGGCCGGTGCTCCGGTCGCTGGTCCCCGGCGGCGTCTGGTACACGGACGCTTCGGTCGGCTCGTCCCCGTCGATCACGCCGGCGACCCATGCGACGCTCGGGACGGGGGAGTTCCCGATGCGCACGGGACAGACCGATGCCGAGTTCCGGCTGGGCCCCGAGATGGTTCGCGCCGGC
>Ga0209642_10001862_pt1 | contig 14031 bp, 8 predicted proteins | sample RifCSP19_2_FD_184025 | JGI IMG/M metagenome (GOLD analysis project Ga0209642, IMG submission 184025) | Soil microbial communities from Rifle, Colorado - Rifle CSP2_sed 19_2 (SPAdes) (version 2) | ecosystem: Environmental > Terrestrial > Deep subsurface > Rock core/Sediment | place: Rifle... | reverse complement strand
TATGAATTCCTTAAAGCAGAGCAAAGCCTCAATCTCTTTTGGAAGCGTAATCCTCCCTTTTAAAATTTATCAGAAAGAGGTAGTAGGTAGCGTCCTTTACAACAGATCTTCAGACATCTATGATAGACGGGTCTATAATTTTCCTGGTGAGAGACGCATTAATAATTTCGGCGTTTATAAACTGACTGATACAACAACAACCGGGGCGGATTCTGTCCGAATCGGGGATAAGGAGGACGAGATTACAGGGGGACTGGACATAGTAAATCTTTCTTTAGGGACTAAGGTTTATAAGGATTTATCCTTAGGTGTGGGCATAAATATCTACACCGGCTCTTATGAATATAATTCCAATCAACAGATAAGATTCACCTGGAATCCGGCTTTCGACACATTAATCACCTATCATCCCTTCATAAAGGGGACTTATTCCGGAGCTAATTTCACGCTTGGTGCCCTGTATAAATATAGGGATTTCAGGATCGGGGCTATAGTGAAAACGCCCTTTAAGTTACAGGAAAAAGACGATGTTCAGTTTCTCAAGGATGTCATCATCAACGGAGTCACTTACCAATATCCGGATGCGATTTCTTCCAGACCGGTCTTCCCGGTTGAATATAAGCAGAAATGGGAAATCCCTTTAACAGTGGGTTTTGGAGCTTCCTACAGGATAAAAGGACTTACTTTAGCTGGAGACCTGGAGCTGAGGAATTTCAGCAAAGCAAAATTGCACTACCCCTCCAGATGGTCCGATCCAAATTCGCCAGATACCACGATGGATCTGGATTGGAATTCCCTGACCCAATTCAGAATCGGAGGAGAATACGTTTATCAGAGTAAATATGGGGCTATACCTATAAGAGCAGGATTCAGAAACGACCCCCAGGTCTTCTCCGATCTGAAAAACGTTAACATGGAATTTGTCGATTATGATCCGCAGGCAGGTGCCAAGCTGATGAACTCGGCAGATGTGATAAGCATTGTAAACCAGACAAACGGAAGTAAGGTCACAGGTAATACGTTCTCCCTGGGAACTGGAATCGGCTGGAGCCAGATAAAACTTGATTTTACTTTTGAGTATAGCCGGCACAATACCAAGATGGCTGGCACCATTTTAGGAAAATCTTTTGACATCGCCAAGATCGAGAAAAAAGATAGCCGGTTTTTGGTGAACTTCACCGGCTTCTTTTAATTTCTATGGTAATTATATACAGGCGAAGCTCGATCTTTAAAAGAGCTTCGCCTTTTTTGTAAAAGACTTGATTGGTGATGAAACTATATCGAATTAAATATGTGACAATGTCATTCTGAGTCCGCCAGAGGCGGACGAAGAATCTAAATCCGCCTCAGGCGGATTCAGTCGTCTCGCCTTAGGCGTGACCCCCTCAGAATGACAAAAGGACTTGCCCAATAAATTGGGCGACTACCAGATTGTGATTAAACCTTTTATAAGGAGTTGATAGGTATGAGTCCCAAAAGAGTAAAAGTAACCAAACATATGATGAAAGAAGATAAGCTGGTAACTACCACTTTTAAATTTACGGAATACGTCCAGAAACATTCCAGAGAGTTTTTGATTGCCGGGGCTGGAGTGGTGGTGGTGATCTTTATAGTTTTGTTCGTGATCTCCTCTAATAAAAGTCGCAATCAAAAAGCAGCAGAGCTTTTAGGAAAAGCCCGGGTAGAGCTCGAGTCCGGTGAATTTCAGATAGCCACAACCGACCTGCAGACCATCTGGAGAAGTTATAAAGGGACCAATGCAGCTCAGGAGGCTTTATATCTTCTGGGGAATGCTTATTATTACAGTAAGGATTACGACCAGGCACTACGATATTTTCAGGAATTTGTCAGCAAATATCCAAAAGTTGCTCCCCTCCTTTTATCCGGGGCATATTCCGGCATCGGAGATTGCCATATGCAGAAGAAAGAATATGCCCAGGCAGCTGAATCCTATCTTCAGGCTGCAGGCAAAATTACGGATGATTTTGTTATTCCCAATTTACTCCTCTCTGCAGCTCAATCTTATTCCTATGCCAACCAGCTTGATAAAGCTAAGGAGCTCTACGAGAGGATAATAACCAAATACCCTAATTCAAAAGTAGTAACCCAAGCTCGGCTGGAGTTAGCAGAGATCTCAGCGCAAAAAGGTTAAAAGAGAACTAATTTATGGATCCAAACTCGCAGAAGCCATTGAAAGTTGCTTTCATCTGGCATATGCATCAGCCTTATTATAAGGATATCAAAACCAACCGTTATCTTCTGCCCTGGGTAAGGTTGCATGCTTTAAAAGATTATTATGATATGGTGGCCATACTGGATAACTATCCTGGCATCTCTATGACTTTTAACCTGGTGCCAACGTTGATTGAACAGCTCCAGGATTACTCCTCCAATTCGGTTTACGATCGTCATCTGTTTTTGACAGAGAAAAGAGCTGACCAGTTGACCGCAGACGAAAAACTGGAAATAGTCAGGGATTTCTTCATTGGTAACCAGGCGACGATGATTAAACCCTATCCGCGTTACTATCAGCTCCTTCTGAGAAGGGGAGAGGATTCTGAAAAAATCCCTCAGATTGCCCAGAAGTTTACCCCTCAGGACTTCCTTGACCTGCAGGTTTGGTCTAATTTGGTCTGGTTTGATCCGATTTTTAGAAAAGATGCTGAATTGGCTCCGTTATTCAAAAAGAAAGAGAATTTCACTGAGGAAGACAAGAAAATGATGCTTTCAAAGCAAAAAAACATCATTCGTTCAGTCCTTCCAAAGTATAAGGAGTTGAAGGACAAAGGTCAGATAGAGATAACTATTTCGCCTTGCTGTCATCCGATCCTGCCTTTACTCTGCGATACTGATATTGCTAAAGCTTCACAGCCCAACGTAGTCCTGCCGCAGAAAAGATTTTCACATCCTGAAGATGCCCTGGCTCAAATAAATTGTGCGGTCGACTTTTTCCAGAGTGTTTTCGGCGGAAAGCCAAAGGGGATGTGGCCATCAGAAGGAAGTGTCAGCGAAGAGATCATTCCCTTGATGGCACAGGCTGGGATTGAGTGGGCAGCCACAGATGAGGAGATTTTATATCTGAGTATGAAGGTTGAGGCATTTTCTAACCATTATAAGGCCGACCTGTTATATAAACCATATGAAGTAGCGGTTAAAGGAAGTAAAATCTCTTTTGTTTTCAGAGACCATCAGCTTTCCGACCTAATCGGATTTGTCTATTCTCACTGGGACCCCCAGAAAGCAACGGATGATTTGATTAATCGGCTATTAGACATCAGAAATAATCTGAAGGAGGAAGAGATCTCAGATTCGATAGTAAGCATCATCTTAGATGGGGAGAACTGCTGGGAATACTATAAAAATGACGGGAACGATTTTCTTAATGCTCTTTACACAGGACTTTCTAAACAAAAACTAATCCAGACTACTACCGTAGGTAAATTCTTAGGAGAGACTCAGGTCAAATCAAAGCTTTCCAATCTTTATCCTGGCTCCTGGATCGACCATAACTTCAAAATCTGGATAGGAGGACCAGAGGATAATCTGGCCTGGGACCTGCTTAGAGAGGCGAGGGACAAATTAGTCGAATTTCAGGAAAAGAAGGGTAAAGAGATCTCCGAAGAAAGATTGAAAGCTGCTTGGAAGGAAATATATGTGGCTGAGGGTAGCGATTGGTGCTGGTGGTATGGAAGCGCTCATTCAGGTCCGGGCAGCGAGCTTTTCGATCTCCTTTTCCGTTCCCACCTTCTTTCAGTCTACGAATTCATAGGATTAGAGCCACCGGAAGCCCTTTTTCAACCTTTAAGGGCTGGTACCAAAGCGTTGGCCATTCAGGAGCTAACTAATTTCATCACGCCAACTTTGGATGGGAAGGTAACCCATTTTTATGAATGGGAAGGGGCAGGGGTTCTGGATTGTGTAAAATTAAGCGGGGTGATAAGGAGAGCAGTTAGCATAGTCAAGCAAATCTATTTCGGGCATGACCTGGAAAATCTTTACTTAAGGATTGACACCGTTCTACCTGCGGAAAGATATTTCTCAGAAGGTTATCGAATCGACTTTGAAATTTTTACTCCAGTCCACCTCAAAATCTCACTTCTCAAAGAAAAAGGCTCCCTTGCCAGATATAATCCAGAAGAGAAGCAATGGATGGACACCTCTGTGCCGGTGAACTTCGCGTTCGCAAAAGTGCTGGAGCTTTCTCTGCCTCTCTCAACCTTTGAGCAGGTGAAGGAGAAAGGTTTTCAGTTCAGGGTGATAATCAAAAAAGGAGAGGATGAGATCGAAAGGTGTCCGGAAATAGATTTGATAAAATTTAGCCTTTTACAAGTGGACAAAACCCCTGCTTACTGGTAGTCTAAACTGAAACTTTTGAAACCTGGCATCATAAAATTTGAAAGAATGAGCATGCACGATTTAGAATCAAAAAATATCGAAGAGAAAAAAGAAAATTCGGATCAATCTCAGGAAAAGATGATCCAGGAAGGGAAGGCGGCTGCGATTCTTGGGTATATACCGTTTATGTGCTTTGTCCCTCTGATCAAAATGAGAGATAACCCTTTTGCTCTTAAGCATGGGAAACAGGGACTAATTCTTTTCGCTTTAGAAATTATCGCCATTATCTTTCTTTTTCCCAAAATAAGCCAGCTACTCTGGGGGATGATTTTAATTTTATGTTTAGTCTCAGCTGCAGCCGGCATAGTATACGCCTCCCAGGGGAGAGACTGGAAAATACCTTTTATTGGAGAATTAGGGGATAAGCTGAAGCTCTGATTTTTAGAGGTCAGCTCCTCGTCCGAATTTGGATCCATGGGATTGGTGTCCTCACCAATGAAGGTAAGCTCGTTGGTCTGGAGACCAACGAGCAGCAAAGGCAGGTTCAGGTTTTGGTATTTCGTAGTGCGAGGCCGATAAGGTCTTGTCCGCCAGTGGCGGATCAGCCTCGCCAAGCGACCCTAAAAGGGTCGCGCTACAAAACCCATTTATAAGACAAAAAAACTATGATCAGAACGACAGTAGTAGGTAATTATCCTAAAATAAGCTCAGATAAGAACGTTCCCAATCTGAGGAACGCCTTGAATCAGTTTGACCAGAAAAAGATCTCAAAAGAGAAGTTGGAAGAGGTCTATAAAGCAACCATCTTGAGAGTTATAAAGGAACAGGAAGATGCCGGGATCGATATCATAACTGACGGGCAGATAAGATGGGATGACTTGGTGACTCCCTTTGCCAAGAATATCGAAGGCTGCGAGATCAACGGGCTTTTAAGATTTTTCAACAACAACGTCTATTATCGCAAGCCGGTAATAAAATCCAGAATCGCTTTCAAAGATTATACCACCCTGGAAGACTATAAATTCGCTAAAGCTAATTCTTCCAAAAAACTGAAAGTGGTTTTGCCGGGACCTCTTACCTGGGCAAAATTATCCTTAGATGAGTATTATAAGAATTTGAAGACTTTAGTAGAGGATTTCAGTCAGATTTTGCGGAAAGAGGCTCAAAGATTAGACCAGGAAGGAGTAGAATATATCCAGTTTGACGAGCCTTCATTATGTAATTTCCCACAAGAGATTGGCCTGGTGAAAGAAAGCTTAAAGATTATCACCTCAGGCTTAAAGGCTAAAGCCATCCTTTTTTTATATTTTGGAAGCATAAAAAATCTCACTCCGGAGCTTCTTAACCTGGCTGTGGATATCATCGGTATCGACCTGGTGAGTAAGCCTGAAAATTTAGATGCACTTCTCAAAGCAGATGTAAAAAAAGAGGTGATTCTGGGCTGTCTGGACGCACGTAATACCAAAATGGAGGATGAAAAAGAAGTTTTTAAACTCATCGAGAAAGTGGCAAAGAAAATTCCTCCGGAGAAGATATATTTCAGTCCTTCCTGCGGGCTCGAATTCCTGCCACACGAAAATGCTCTGAAAAAGATAAAACTTCTTTCCTCCATTGCTAAGCAGTTCAATTCCCGATGAACTGAATTATGACAAATGGGCAAAAGTCTGTTTGCGTTTAAATTGATATGTAGAAGGACGAGATACTTCGCTTACGCTCAGTATGACAAAAAAATTGTCATTCTGAGGGAGTGAAGCGACCGAAGAATCTGTCGAATTTGACCTTGAGGTAGATTCTTCGTCCCCTACGGGGACTCAGAATGACACATAAGGAGAAGAAATCATGCTTTTGACGACCAGCGTGGGGAGCTTTCCTAAGCCGGATTATTTGGCTAAAGCCAGGACACAGTTTTCCCGTGGTGAAATCACCGAAGAAGAACTGCATACTCTTGAGAAAAAAGCGACGGCTGAGGTAATCAAGTTTCAGGAGGAAATCGGAATAGATATCCTAGTGCACGGTGAGATGGAAAGAGGGGATATGACCACCTATTTTGCAGAGAGATTAGAGGGTTTTGGCATAAGCGGTCTGGTTCGCTCCTACGGAAATCGATACTATCGCAAGCCGGTGGTTCTTGGGGAAGTAAAAAGAAAAGCTCCGATGACAGTTGAGACTTTCAAATTTGCCCAGAGCCTGACTTCAAGACCGGTCAAGGGTATGCTCACCGGACCTTATACTATGACTGACTGGTCTTTTAACGAATATTATCCGACCAGGAGAGATACTGCCTTAGCCTTGGCTCAAGTAATTCATCAGGAGGTTGCAGATTTAGAAAAAGCAGGTGCAAAATATATCCAGATAGATGAGCCGGCTTTATCCACCCGGCCTGAGGAGATAGATTTAGCTATAGAGGCAATGACTATAGTCACCAAAGGAATCAAAGCAAAGACCATAAGCCATATTTGCTATGGAGATTTCTCCAAAATCTATCCCCGGCTTTTAGACCTGCCGGTTGACATGTTAGATCTAGAGTTCGCCAATAGCAACTTCGCCAATTTAGAGCTTTTCAGAAATCCTAAATTCACCAAGGAGATTGCAGTGGGAGTTGTAGATGTTCACAGTCACATCATAGAGACCAAGGAACAGGTAAAAACAAATATCAAAAAAGCGTTAGAAGTTTTTCCTTTAGAAAAAGTCTATCTCGATCCGGATTGCGGCTTAAAGACCAGATCAGTCGAGGAAGCCCAGGCCAAGCTTAAAGTGATGGTTGAAGCAGTGAGAGAGGTCAAGAAAGAACTGGGGGTTGAATAAAATGTAGCGCGACCCTTTCAGGGTCGCTTAATGAAGTGATGGGATTGCTTCGTCGCCCAGATGGGCTCCTCGCAATGACGATCATAGGCTGTCATTGCGAGCGAGTGAAACGAGCGAAGCAATCCATCCACTCTTAAAAAAGACCATAATTTAAGAAGAATGAATCTTTTCTTAGACAAACTCAAAAAAGGCGTCCTTCTCTGCGATGGGGCAATGGGCACGCTCCTTTATACTCGCGGAGTCTCTTACTACCAGTGCTTTGACGAGCTGAACCTTTCCAATCCCCAGGTGGTGCAGAAGGTTCACCAGGATTATATCAAAGCCGGTGCGGAAATTATCGAGACCAATACTTTTGGCGCCAACCGGTTCAAGCTGGCAACTCACGGATTTGAGGAAAAGGTCAGGGACATAAACCTGAAAGGGGCAAAGCTTGCCCGTGAGGCCAGAGAGATCGAGGGTAAGGATATCTTTGTGGCTGGCTCAATGGGACCAATAGGGCAGAGGGTTCATCCGTTCGGGGAGATAACCTTAAGGCAGGTCAGGGAGGCTTTTTTAGAGCAGGCAGAAGGTCTTTTAGAAGGAGGAGTGGATTTATTTATCGTTGAGACCATATCTGATCTCAGAGAAATGAAAGAGGCTGTCTCTGCCATCAGAAGTATCTGCCAGCTTTCAATTATTGCCTCGATGACCTTCGGAGAGGATGGAAAGACCTTGATGGGGAACACCCCTGAGGAGGTGGCTGAGTTTCTGAACAAGTTAGACGTAGAGGTCGTCGGTGCGAACTGCAGTGTTGGTCCTTTGAAGATGTATGAAGTGATTCAGATAATGAAAGGTAAGACCAAGAAATTCTTCTCTGCCCAGCCCAATGCCGGTTTGCCTCATTTTGTAGAAGGCAGATACATTTATCTTTCCTCGCCCGAATATATGGCAGATTATGCGGAGAAATTCATCCGCTCCGGAGTGAATATCGTTGGCGGCTGCTGTGGTACGACTCCTGAGCATATAAAAAAGATGTGCCAGGTGGTCAGGAAACTCAATTCAAAGGTGGCATCAGTTGACGAGCCGGATATTCTGGTAAAAGAAGAAATCGAAGAGGAAAAAGTAGAGAAACCGACAATTGAGTTGTCAGATTTTGCCCAGAATATAGGCAAGAAGTTCTTGGTTTCAGTTGAATTAGACCCGCCCAAAGGGACTAACCCGGAGAAGATACTTCAGGTGGCTACGAAGCTTAAGGATAAAGGAATTGATGCAGTGAATATCGCTGATAGTCCTATGGCAAAGGTTAGGATGAGCTGTCTTTCTATGGCTTACCTTCTGAGAGAAAAGACTGGTATCGATGTGATCCTGCATCTCACCTGTCGAGATAGAAACCTGATGGGCTTGCAATCAGACCTTTTAGGCGCACACGCCCTGGGCATAAGAAACATTTTAGCCATTACCGGCGACCCGCCAGTTTTGGGTGACTATCCCCATATGACCGCGGTGTATGACGTTGACTCAATCGGTTTGGTGAAGATTATTCAGAAATTGAATTCAGGCACCGACTGGGCTGGCAACTCAATCGGCTCTCCAGCTTCTTTTTTCGTAGGCGTAGGAGTTGACCCTAATGCTGAAAATTGGGATAGAGAATTGGACCGTCTCAGGGAAAAAGAAAATGCCGGCGCAAATTTTATCTTCACCCAGCCATTTCACGACTTGGAATCCCTGGAGAAATTCTTAAGAAGAATCGAAGGAATTAAACTGCCAATCTTTATGGGACTGCTCCCATTACAAAGCTCAAAACATACAGAGTTCCTGCACAACGAAGTCCCTGGCATCAGGATTCCGGATAAGATAAGGGAGAGGATGAGGTGTGCAGGGGAAAAGGGCGCAAAAGAAGGCGTCCAGATCTGCAGAGAGCTTTTAAAAGAGGCAAAATCCTTGGTCTCCGGGGTTTATCTAATCCCTTCCTTTGGTAGATTTGAGCAGGTTTTAGAGGTGTTAGAATAACAATATTGTCATTCTGAGGGAGTCCCGACAGGGACGACCGAAGAATCTATTCTAGCTTAATGCAGATTCTTCGCTTACGCTCAGAATGACCTGAATGCCGTTGCGTCGGGCTTCACGCCCGACGAATCTATAGCGTCCGACCATCGTGTCGGGCGAAAAATATCAGAGACGCATTCTATGCGTCTCTACACCTTATATTGTAGTTGCCCAATTCATCGGGCATTTTTGTTTTCGTAGCGCGACCCTCTTAAGGTCGCTGTTTTTGTAGGGACAGAACATTGTTCTGTCCAAGAGGTTAAGGGAGAAGTCTATTCCGGTTATGAAGCCCCTCAAAATGCATGAATCTTCGCAGATATCTACTGGGGCGTAGTTGAGCTCGGCTCTTTCGCGCTATTCTTTCTTAGTATAATTTTTGTTCTAAGCGGGTAAGAACCAATCCTTTCTTTATAAATCTCATACGCATCTGGCATAATCAGAACGGATAATTTTGGACCATGTTGCATATATGATTTCACACGGTCTATGATTTGATCACCACCAACATCTAATCTAAGATCTGTGATAAATTCAGGCAAAGGCAATTGATAACTGAAATAGGTTGTATCCGCGTATTTCGTAAAATCAGTTTTTCGCCGCCAAGAGCACTCAGCATATAATATGTAATCACCGTTTAATAACTCTTTTATGGTTCTCATTTCCCTGGTGACTTCAGGAACCGTTACTTCCTTATTTTCTCTGCTCTTGGAAAGAGAATAAAAGAATTGGGCCCCTGGCTCGTATTGCAAACTGTGCAATCTGTCTGTTAAATCCATTTCCTGATTCGGAGCTAGTGTAAGATTAGGAAACATGCTCTCTCTCGCAGGTGTTCTGTTTCTAAATCCAGTCATCACAGGAGGCCATTGTAAATCTCCATAAGAGTAGACTCCTGTCTGAGTTACAATAAATAACCCAAGACGAACGTTCACATTCCTGACCGTGTCGTTCCCTATGTTAGCTATATACAGATTACAGGTGTGATCGTCTGATAGCCTAGGAATGAAATGCAGCACTGTCTGTCGAGTATACGTCATCTGTTCTTGAAGAAGCCTTAACTGACTTTGAGTCTGGTTCAAACCATACCAAGCAGCCACGGCAAGGATCAAGGTGGGGAACAATCCTGACCAACTGTTCTTGTTCGAGATGATTGACCATATAAATAAGATCGATAATAACAAATATCTAATGAGACTACTTAGAATTGTATGAAAAGAACGTTTAATAAATTGAAACATTGGCTTCATTCCCATTCAGAGATTGCATTTAATTTTTAAGTTAGTCAATAACAAGTGGAAAATCAAGTTTTACTTAAGTAATTACAAGGTAAGTTGTCCGGGGAGCAGAACAACGTCTTATAATGGTTATTATGTAAACTAAAAGGTATTTGAAAAAGGAGCCAAAATAATTAAACCCGGAGCCGAAATTCAAATTCGTGCTTTTCCTCTACCCTATCGAGATGCATATCCCACATTGAGGGCAATGTGGGGCTACCAGCATTCTTTGTAGTTGCCCAATTCATTGGGCATATATCTGACTTTTGCCTGATAAATCAGGCGACTACGACTTAATATGGAAGGCTGAAGCCTTCCGCTACCGCTCGATAAATCGAGCAACTACTTTACCACGATATTCAAAATCTTATTCGGGACGTAGATTGTCTTGAGGATTTTCTTGTCTTTAGTATAGGCCAGGACCTTTTTGTCACTTAAAGCAATACTTTCAACCTGTGTCTGCTCAGAATTTATGGGCACATTAAAGGTCGTCCTGAGCTTTCCGTTGATCTGGACTGCTATGGTCACCTCATCCTCAATCACTGCATCCTGGTCATATTCAGGCCATTCAGACTTAAATATGCTGTCTTTATGGCCTATTTCCTCCCAGATCTCCTCAGCTAAATGAGGAGCAAAAGGAGCCAAAAGCTGTGCAGTTCTTTCGATAAAGTACGGCAGGAATTCATACCTATCCGTATCCGGGATCAGATATAGCTCATCATCTAATGCATTCAAAAGCTGCATCATTGAAGCAATAGCAGTGTTCAGGTCTAATCTTTCAATGTCTTCAGTGACTTTCTCAATGGTCTGGTGGAGCTTACGATAAACAGTCTTGTAAGTCTTTGTATTCCAGCCAACTAATGTGCTTTGCCTAGAGTGATTGTTTATCTCAATTTCATAAGTATCTATGCAATATTTTGCAAAATCGTAAATCCTTGTCAAAAACCGCCTTGCGCCGGCTATTCCCTCACCAGTCCACAAAACCTCTTTTCCTGAAGGGGCTGCAAAATAGACTGCTATTCTGGAGACATCCACGCCATTTTTTTCCATTAAATCCAGTGGAGAAATAGCGTTCCCTTTGGACTTTGACATTACTTCACCCTTTGAGTCCAAAACCATACCGTGATTAAAAAGCTCTACAGCCGGTTCATCCACACTTAACCAGCCGATATCGTGCAGCACTTTAGTGAAGAATCTAAAATAGAGCAAATGCCCGGTAGCATGCTCAATTCCGCCTATGTACTTGTCCACCGGCATCCATTTCTTTGCTTTCTCCCTTGAAAACGGTTCTTTTTCATTATGCGCATCAGCATACCTGAACAAATACCAGGAAGAGCAGACAAAGGTATCCATAGTATCCGGGTCTCTCTCAGCTTTACCTTCGCAATTCGGGCAGGTAGTCTGGATAAATTCCTTTACGTCCGCAAGAGGAGAGCGTCCTTTAGGCAGGTAGTCAATATTCCCTTTGGGCAGTAAAACTGGAAGCTCGGACTCAGGCACAGGAACAATGCCGCAATTCTCACAGTGGATCATCGGAATCGGAGCACCCCAGTATCTCTGCCTGGAAATCAGCCAGTCCCTGAGCTTGTAATTGGTCTTTCTTTTACCTAAGCCTTTCTCGTCGACGTAGTCATTTATCTTCTCAATCCCAACAGTTGACAAAAGTCCGTTGAATTGCCCAGAGTTCACCATTGTCCCTGGGTCCTCATAAGCTTGTTCCATGGTCTCAGGACTTAGATTTTTTCCTTCTGGCTGAATAACGACTTTAATTGGAATATTATACTTTTTAGAAAACTCAAAGTCTCTCTGGTCATGACCTGGAACCCCCATCACCACACCCGTTCCATACGTCGCAACTACGTATTCTGCTACCCAGAGCTGAACTTTCTCGCCTGAGAGAGGGTTTATCGCGTACCTTCCGGTAAAAACCCCTTCCTTCTCCCCTACTATGGATGACCTCTCGATATCGGTCTTCTGGAGGGCTTTATTAACATAATCGTCAACCGCTTTTTTGTATTTTGGCTCGATTTCAAGCCTTTTAAGAAGCCCATTTTCCGGGGCGATCGCCATAAAGGTTACCCCATAGATAGTATCAGGACGAGTGGTGAAAACCGGGAGTTTCTCATCGGTTTTTTCCACCTTGAAGTTTATTTCCACACCCTGGCTTTTGCCGATCCAGTTTCTCTGCATTATCTTCACGTTCTCAGGCCAGCCGGAAAGCTTATCTAAGTCGTTCAGTAATTTCTCAGCATAGTCAGTGATCTTAAAAAACCACTGTTCCAATTCTTTTTTTGTTACCTCAGAATGACATCTCCAGCAGGTCCCCTGAATGACCTGTTCATTAGCTAAAACCGTATTGCAGTGCGGGCACCAGTTCACCAGGGATTTACCTCTATAGGCTAAATTGTGCTTATAGAATTGAATGAACATCCACTGGGTCCACTTGTAATAATCAGGCAGGCAGGTAATAACCTCTCTGTCCCAGTCAAAACTCACGCCAATTTTCTTCAGGGTCGAGCGGGAATTCTCAATATTTCTTAGAGTCCATTTTTCTGGGTTTTCTCCCCTTTTTATGGCTGCCTCTTCAGCCGGAAGTCCAAATGCATCCCAGCCAAATGGATGCAGGACCTCATACCCTTGCATCATCCTCTGCCGGGCAATCACGTCCCCTATCGAATAATTTCTGAAATGCCCGATGTGAATATCCCCGGAAGTGTAGGCAAACATCACCAGCATATAATACTTCTTTACAGGGTCGTCCACTGCCTTATAGAGCTTGGACTCGGCCCACTTCTTCTGCCATTTTTCTTCTATTTCTTTAAAAGGATAATTCATCTATTAATCTCTTTGACCGTTACCCTTTCCCTAAAAGGGAGAGGGTAAAAACTACTATGGATAAAGTCGATAAATCATACGGGGGAATGGTATTGTTTCCCGTATATGCGGTAAGCCACAAATCCAGGCAACGGTTCTTTCGACCCCCAGACCGAAACCAGAGTGAATTACAGTACCATATTTTCTTAAATCCAGATACCACTTATACGCATCCAGAGGCAGTTTTTCCTCTTTGATTCTCTGCACCAGGCTATCGTAATCGTCATCCCTCTGGGAACCGCCCACGATTTCACCATATCCTTCTGGAGCCAAAAGGTCCGAGCACAACACTACGTCTGCTCTTTGCGGACTAGGTTTCATATAGAACGCCTTGCATTGCCTGGGATAGTTGTAAACGAACAAGGGCTTTTCATATAAATTGGCAAGGATGGTCTCATCCTCTCCACCTAAATCCGAACCCCATTCGATTTTGCTCCCATTCTTTTTCAGGTGATTAATTGCTTCATCATACGACATTCGCTCAAAAGGTCTTCTGATCTTTTCTAATTTTGATAAATCCCTTTCCAGGGATACCAATTCTTTTTTACTTTTATCCAGGACTCTCTGGACCACATACTCGATAAACTCCTCCTGTAACTTCATATTATCTTCATTGTCATAAAAAGCCATCTCTGCTTCTACCATCCAGAATTCGGTCAAATGCCTTCGAGTTTTGGATTTCTCCGCTCGAAATGTGGGCCCAAAACAATACATCCTGCCA
>Ga0209642_10001858_pt1 | contig 14041 bp, 14 predicted proteins | sample RifCSP19_2_FD_184025 | JGI IMG/M metagenome (GOLD analysis project Ga0209642, IMG submission 184025) | Soil microbial communities from Rifle, Colorado - Rifle CSP2_sed 19_2 (SPAdes) (version 2) | ecosystem: Environmental > Terrestrial > Deep subsurface > Rock core/Sediment | place: Rifle... | reverse complement strand
GAAACGAACTTTATTATCGAGCGAGAAGCTATCCAGCGGGCCTGGGATGGGATCAGACTGCCCCGCGGTAGAATAGATCACACGCGGGACATCCTGCCAGGTTAGAACCGCTGCCACGCCAGGCAACTCCCGCGCCCGGCTGGCATCGATGCGCTTGATGTGGGCATGCGCCAGAGGGCTGTGCAAGACTTTGGCCACCAACAGGCCGCGCTTTTCGAAGTCCGCAGCGAAAGCTGGCTTGCCCTGGGCCAGTTTGATCGCATCCACCTTGATCTCCGGCTTCCCCACCCGCTGCCAGGTTTCGGTTTCGGGCGTGACCTGGATGCGGGGCATTACCAGAGTGGTCGCTGTAGGCTGACCGCTGAAGACTGGAGGCTGGAATCCAGACGAACCCAAGGAGGATCGGTCGCCTTCACCAGGCAGCCATTCGGGCGGGGCAGGGATAGGCGCGTCGATTGGCTCGACCGCTTCGCCACGCAAGGCCGCCGCCGCGCGCAGCACAGCTTGCACCGGTTTGAGATACCCCGTGCAGCGGCACAAAACACCCGACAGGGCTTCGCGCACCGCAGTCTCGGAGGGATTCGGCTGCCTGTCAAGTAGCTCCCTGGTAGCCAGAATCATCGCCGGGGTGCAGTAACCGCACTGGATAGCTCCGCTCTCGACGAAGGCCGACTGCAGCGGGTGCAGCCCGGGGGTAGCCTTCCAACCCTGCTCAGGGTGCTGCCCGACCGCCTCGATGGTCTGAATGCGGTGGCCTTGCGCCTGGGCTGCCAGGTAGACGCAGGCGTTGACCGGCTTGCCGTCCAGCAGGACGGTACACGCCCCGCACTCCCCGCTCTCGCAGCCGTGTTTGACGCCGAAATAGCCCTGGGCGCGCAGGACTTTGAGCAAGCTGTCGCCGGGCGAGGCGGCTAAGCTGAGGGTAATACCGTTAATTTGAAGTTCGAGGTTCATATCTCCTCCACACACCGCCTCACCAGCACCCCTGCTACCTCCTGCCGGTACTCTGCTGTCGCCCACTCGTCGCCAGCCTGGCTGTAGGCGTTCTGCGCGGCGATCTCCGCCCCCTCCGCTCCCGAACCATCCATTGCCAGAAGCGGCGCCGCGCCAAAGCCTCCCAACGCGACCCGTGTCCGACCAGAAGGCCAGCCAGCCACGGCAGCGCAGACGATCGGCCGGTCGGCCGGGGTGCGCGCCACATAGGTATATGCCAGGCGGAGAGTATGTAAGATGGTAATGTGCGTGATCAACTTGCCGGGCAATTTTTCCTTGCGAATCGGGAGCAGATCTCCTAGACCAATCTTTTCCTCTTTGCTCTGGTCATTTCCCGTCCGGATTGTAAGCCGCGCATCCAAAGCCAGCATGGCTGTCGTGAAGGGCGAGCGCCCATCTGCGACCACCAGGGTGCCCGATACGGTCGCAACCTGGCGCAGGTTGTAGTTCGCTTCATGGCGGATCGCCTGGAACAGAGCGGGTTGCAAGCGCGGGTAGTCCAGCAGCGCCTGCAAAGTGACGGTTGCTCCCAGATCGAGGGTATTCCCTCTGGCGCGCAGTGTATTCAAACCCAGGTCCTGCAGGTCAATCACGGCGATCGGCTCGATCGTCGATCGATCAATCCCCGAACCGCCTCCCAGCGGTATGGATAAGATCCCACTCCTTGAAAGCAGGGTAAGTGCTTCTTCTACGGTTTTTGGCCGATGATACTCAACGATCATGGTAAGTTCCTTCGCCTATGAGGGGAAAGGAGAGGGACTCGTCCTTCATCTTTCATCTTTCAGCTTCAACCCTCCGTCCTCCGTGTTCATCCTTCATCCCTCATCCTTCTTCCTTTTCATACACCTTCCACCCTAAGGCTTCCAAATCCACTCTCCCAATTTCAGCATCCGGCAAATTCACCAGGAGCACCTCGGCCTCGGCCAGCAGGTCGCCCTGAGGTCCGTAGATTTTACTGGACGAGGTTGCGGTGTGATTCTTAGACTTCCCGGCCCTCCCGACTAATCGTAAGGGTTGCTCGACTGGCACATTTTTCCGGTAACGGATATCCATTTTAGCCGTATACATGAAACGTGGGGGATCGCCGCCCATGTGAGCCCGGCCGGCGATTTCATCCAGCATGGCAGCCACTACCCCCCCATGCACGACCCCAGGATAACCCTGGAAATGTTCCGGTACGGTAACTTCAGCTGTCACTTCACTCAGTCCAATCTGGTAAAAGCGCAATCCCAGGCCGAAGGGGTTGGCGAGGCCACAAACAAAGCAATGCCGGGAGTTAGGTTGAAGAGTGTGCACAGCGAGACCTCCTGGATTGCCTCGATTATACTACGCGGGGCTTTTACCTTCTTGATCCACGAAGAGCCCGATTATTTTTATGGATTGACGAGATTAATCATGGAAAATCCTCCTACAGAAACCGATGTAATGCGCGTCCATTATCATCATATTTTGATGATCTTTGTCACTTTTGACTGGCGCAGAAATTTGGTAATATTCACAACATGTTTGATCAATTCCCATGAGCGCTCATATACCTCCTTCCTTCTATAAATACCGGGCTTCGATTGTCTTCGCCCTGGCAGGCATACTGATTGCCCTCGCCCCTCTTCCTTCTCCGATCACCACACCTACCGAGCGCCATTTCCGCGTTGAAGCACGCAGCTTCGAATACAACCCGGCTGTGCTGCGCGCCAATCCGGGCGACCGCGTCACCATCGAGTTAATCCCCATGGATGTCGTGCATGGAATCTACATCGACGGGTACAACCTGGAATTTCACGCTGACCCCGGGCAAACCGGGGAACTGACCTTCATCGCCAACCGGCCAGGGATATACCGCTTCCGCTGTTCGGTGACCTGTGGCGCGCTGCATCCATTCATGATCGGCAAGTTACAGGTCGGTCCGAACTCGCTCTTATGGCGCGGCGCTGGCCTGGCGACTCTGGCTGCCCTGGCCGGCGCCTGGAGGCTGCGCCGATGAACGCCGAACGCTTAGCGCGTTTATTCGTCGTTGGGCTTTTGTTGGGGTTGCCCCTGGCTATCCTCATAGCCCGCTGGTTCCCGCCGGGCTCGGCCGCCGGGCAAACGATCGAGATGCATGCCAGGATGGCTGAGTCAGGAGGCTGGACTCCCTCCGACCTGACCGCTGAGGTCAGAGAGCCGCTCCACTTTCGCCTGACATCAGACGACGTCGTCCACGGCTTTGCGATCGGGCAGAGCGATTGGCCAGCGGTGGATGTCAATCCAGGGGAAGTTACAGAGGCAACGATTGCTTTCGAGAAACCAGGTAAGTACGTATTCTACTGCACGCGCTGGTGCGGTCCCGGTCACTGGCGCATGCGTGGGGTGATCGAGGTTAGCGGCGAGACAGCCGTAGAACAAGATGCAGAACAACCACTGTATGCTGTCCTGGGTATAGATATCGATGCACCGCATCCGGCTGCCTTTACCCCTATCCAAAGGCCCTCCGCGCGGCGCGGCGCAAGTTTGGGTATTCCGATCACTAAAATGTATCAGGATCCGGAATACCTCCACCGCCGAAGCCCGGCTGAGACCTGGTCTGTCATGCGCGCCGAAACCTTCACCCAAGGGTTGAGCGACGATCAGGTCTGGGACATGGTCGCCCTGGCCTGGCAGAACAGCACCTCACCTGCGGCGCTCGCCCTCGGCCAGCAGCTCTACACTCAAAATTGCGCCGCTTGCCACGGAGAAGCCGGTTCCGGCGAGGGTGTCATGGCAGCCTCAATAACCCCTGAGGCGCAGTTAACCGCGGAATCTGGGCATGATCACAAACCCCCAGCCAATTTCACTGATCCCAAGATGATGCTTGGCGCAAGCCCGGCTCTTCTCCAGGGTAAGATCATTCGCGGCGGGATGGGCAGCGGCATGCCCTATTGGGGCCCGATCTTCACCGAGGAACAGACCTGGGCTCTGGTTGATTACTTGTGGACCTTCCAGTTCGACTATTAATAATCCGCGGCGCGCTGGACGCTAAGGAACGTTAGATCGTCTTCCTGCTCCCAATTCGGCCCGGTGAACTCCGCCAGATCCCCCAAAAGGAATTCAACAATTTTCAAACCACCAGGATGGCTTTCTAAACACCTTTGCAACATTGGTGTTCCGAACATCTCACCTTGGGAATCGTGAGCCTCGACCAGCCCGTCGCTGAACATAAGCAGGCTATCCCCCAGATCTAATGTAGATTCACTTTCTTCATAATTCATCGTTGGCAGCAATCCGAGCGGCATGCCTCTGGCGCGCAGTTCACGCAAGCCTCCCTTTGTGCGCTGAAAAGGCAAATTATGCCCGGCATTGGCAAATATTAACTGGCCGCTGGCTAAATCCAGGACTGAAAACAGGCAGGTGACAAACATACCAGGTGGGATGTCTGGACAGAGCATATCGTTTACCTTGGCCAGGATTTCCCCGGGGTTGACTTGACCTTCCACTGCGGCATCTAATGCTGCAAAGCGGATTAGACTGCGCGTTGTTGCCATAACCAGTGCAGCCGGCACACCTTTGTCGGTCACATCTCCGATGATCAAACCCAACTTCCCTGGGGACAAGGCGATAAAATCGTAGAAATCCCCGCTGACCGCGCGAGCCGGCTGCCAATAGGCAGCAAATTCCCAACCAGGGTAGACTGGAACTTCCTTTGGAAGGCTGCTTTCCTGGATACGGCGCGCCACCTGCAGCTCTTGCTCTATTTTCTCCTTCTCGATCAGTTGCGCCTGGGCTGCCTGCAATTCCTGATACGCCCGGGTCAACTGACGATTCTTCTCCTGCAGATCTCGGATGGTCATGTTCTCTGAATTTCGCAAGCGGGTGCTCAGCTCACGCAAGATTCGAATAGCGAAGGTGGGATGCCGGTCCAGCAAAGATTCAAAATCCTGGCGAGTCATTTCCAGCAGGTTGACAGGCGTCCGGGTGCGTACACTGGCCGATCGCAACCCATCCGTGAAGAGCAGGCTCATCTCCCCTAAATAGTCACCAGGACCCAAGACCGACAGCACCCTTTCTTCCGCTGTACCTAAGGCTTTGATGACCTCTATCTGGCCCTCGACAATCACCGAGAACCGGTCCCCAGGGTCTCCCTCCTGAAAGATGACCTCGCCCGCGGTGAACTTAGATAAGCGTAAAGTGTTGGCAATCTGCTCTACCTCAACAGGCGGCAGAGCTGCAAACAAAGGGACACGCCTAATTATGGATTGGTTCAAAAGGTTAACTTCGTCCAAGCAAATGGTTATTTCACGGGGCGAACGTGTCAATCAACAATCCGACATCTCCGCCCACCGGGTAGAGGATCGGACAGGTACAGCCGTGCTTGCGGTATTCAGCAACCTTCGCCCGCGCCTCATCGGGAGTGCCAGAAGCTGTGATGCGGTCGATCAAGTCCTGCGGCACCAGGTGCTTAGCGCGTTGGATTTGTTCTTTAGTAGCCGGCCAACCCAGAATCGATTGAATTTCAATCACCACATCTTGAGAAACGCCTGAAGCCTTGGCGATGTGTGGCTGTTGCGCCAGATATTGGGTGAGCAGCTCCCGAGTCGTATCGATCGCTCGATCATGGTCATGGTCTACCGAACAAACGACCAGTTGCGGGATGTCGATTTCCCCCAATTTTCTGCCCGCCCGTTTGGCGCCGAGTTCCAATAACTCAAGGGCGTTGTCGTTATATTCCGGAGGGACGCAGTAGTTCAACACTACGCCATCGGCGATCTCACCAGTCAGCTCCATCATCTTGTCGCCGGTGGCGCCGATCATGATCGGGACATGGCGGGGTTCCCGGCGTCCATGCACCACGTCCAATTCAATGCCATCGACGTGGACAAACTCACCGTGGAAAGTTACTTGTTCCATGTTAAGCAAGCGGCGTAATACTTCGACCGTCTCCCGCATCGCTGTTAGAGGTTTTCGGCGGTCGATGCCTACTTTACGAGCCAGGGGGTCCCACCATGCCCCAATCCCACAGATGATCCGATTGGGAGCCAGGTCGTCCATGGTCAGGAATGTTGCCGCCAGCAACCCGATATTGCGCGTCCAGTTATTGATTACGCCAGAACCTACTTTTATTTTTTCAGTAACAGCGGCATAGGCGGCCATCGGAACGACCGCATCCCGTACGAGACGCGATTCTGCCTGCCAGACCGCTTCAAAGCCGCGCCCTTCGGCATAACGCACGTAATCCAGACCGGCACGCAGGTCGTGCGCATCCTGCAGGTATAAGGCTACCCGTTCGGACATTGAAACCTCCAATTATTTTTATATCTTCCTGGAAGGTTTCAAGCAACGATTCCAGCCCAGACTAACAGAATCCGATCTGGTCTAAGAAACTCCCTTGATCGAACCTTACGGGAAGTTTGGGATCAAACCGTCCAGCCATCCAACTCTTTACTCACCAGGTCGAGATCTTCTGGCAAATCCATATCCAAAGCCAGGGACGGGAGTTCGCAGATCTCCAATCGGGCACCAGCCTGACGAGCACGATCACAATGGCGACGAAAAGAGTCCGGACCAAAATCATATTCGATTAAACCCACCGGACAGACTAATAGTGCATTGGTCCCATGCCGGTGGCGATCCGGTGCGACGATCACTAACGGTGGATTTATCGCCCGTTCAACCATCGCCCGGACATCTTCCGGCGTGATCAATGGCAAATCAGCCGGGACGATCAGGACACCCTGCGTGGTGTAATGCTTTGCTACGATCGTGGCTCGCGCCAGAGCCTGGTTGAGTTGCGGCGCGCCTTTTTCCTGCACTGTCCGCGCCCCGTGTGAGCGGGCCAATGCCAGCGCTCCCGGATCACGACTGACAACCAACACTTGTTCGATTTCCGGTATCGCTTTTAATGTATCTAATGTGTGAACGAGCAAATGGCTGTTTAAATCTGTACGTTCGTCCTGTGACAGGACTCCCGCCAATCGCGACTTACCCCACCGCAGTGGCTTTACTGGTACGATAGCCCACAAAGTCATCGCGTGTATTCCTTTCCATAGGTAGCTACCTGGGTTAAATATACTACAGAAAGTAAATATATTGACGATAATTCTCTGAATTGATAGTTCGCAAAAACGAATTTTCCTCTAATTAGTTCATTGCCAGCCATTCGACAATTCCTCGCCAAACACCAAGACTTCTTGCGCCAGACGGAAACGATCTCCCGGGGTTCTCATGATGATGTCCGTCACCAGGGTGCCCATCCCCATATTCATAATCGGATCGGCTTGATTGGCGTCGAGGTTGTCTAATACAAATCCCGTCAACAATCCGCCAGCCTTCTGGGCGCCATAATGGCATGCCACTGCCAGGGTCGAGGGTTGTATCCCCAGCTCGGTGAACATCTTAGCAGCTGGTCCTTTAACCGTTTCTCCTCCAATGATGGGGGATACCGCTACTGCCACCCGGCGAGACTTTGACGCAAAGGTGAACGCCGCCCTCACCCCTGGGATCGCCAGGATCGGGTCTATGCTCACCCAAGGGTTCGATGGACAGATGATAATCAAGTCCCCTGATACGAGCGCTTCCACCACCCCAGGTGCAGAACGCGAGCTTTCCGCCTCTTGAAATCGGAAACCTTTGACGTGCGGTTGGCACTGTCGGCGGACAAAATAATCCTGAAATGGCATGTCTCCTTCGTCTGTAAATACTCTTGTTGGAATAGGATCATCACTCATCGGTATGATCGTGGGTTTTATACCCCATGTCTGACAAAACCACCGGGTAATTTCGCTGAGGGAGTGCCCATCACGCATGAGACGCGTCCGCTCGAGATGAGTTGCCAGATCTTTATCTCCCAAGCGGAACCAGGTCGGTCCGCCGAGTTCTGCTAGACTTTCCAACGTATTCCACGTCTCTCCCGCCCGCCCCCATCCTGTCTCCGGATTTGCCAGCCCGGCCAAGGTGTAACATACCGTGTCCAGGTCAGGGCAAATCTTCAACCCCAGGTGCTCAAAGTCATCACCTGTATTGACAATGACCGTCAAGTTTTCCGGCGGAATGGCTTGCGACAAACCATCTACCAGCTTCGCCCCACCCACCCCCCCAGCCAATGCAACGACGTTCATAGTTAGGGAGATGTAGAAAAGAGATATGCCTTGCGGAACATTTTTTTACAAGTATCTGGTTACTCTCGCCAATGCTAACCTTGGACGGATATCAGGAGTTTTTTCGGGGTAACCTAATAATATCAACCCTTGCGGTTCCCACTCGGTGGGTAACTCCAAAGCCCAGCGCGCCGCGCTCTGGGCAAAAAGGGGCGCACACACCCACACTCCCCCCAGGCCTTCAGCGTGCGCCGCCAGCAGCAGGGTGCCGCCGGCCAGGGCAACGCTCTGCACACCCATTAAATACTCTGCTTTCTGGCGGGCAGGGTCAGGATAAACGTCTCCCAAACTCGTATCCAGGCAAATCAGGATCGCAGCGGGTGCACTCAGGATGCGTTGCCGAGAGCGCTCCACGTTGGCCTCCACTTCTTCAGGGGAACGCCCATCCGTCAGCAGATCCTGGCGGAAGGCAGACCCCATCCCCTCTGCTAGGCGTCTTCTAGCCTCCACTGTTTTCAATACGACGAACCGCCAGGGCTGGCGATTGTGAGCAGACGGCGCCCAGGTGGCTGTTTCAATTATGCGCTCCAACACCTCGGGTGGTATGGCGATATGCAAAAAATGTCGTACAGAGCGTCGCGAGCGAATAAACAGTTGAACTAATTCTGGCGTTATGAAAGGTTTCATCCTAATCGTGAACTTGGATTGATGTCCGGACTCATTTCTTGATTGAATATTATTTGTTTCAACAGGACCCAGAATAACAGGGATTTAGCGGAATAAATCTTGATCCCTCGGGCGTAGCAATTCAGCCAAGCAAGATTCCCGCAATGGGTAAGGAAATCCCCGCACATGCACAATTGGTGTGCCTTCTGCAGCCTGACCCATCGCCAAAGAAGCGGCTGCAGCCAACTCATCTGCTGCCCCGACCTGTGTGATCCGAAGGGTATATCCAAACAGATCCGGTTGGCCTCGCAGGTCGACAAGACCCGGTACTCCGGAAAGCCCAATTGCTACACCCGCTATACCCAAGCGCCAGGCGCGGCCATGCGAGTCGATAATCAATAGTCCCAGGTTCGCTCCACTGACTGCCTCCAGTCGCTGGCGCAAAATTCGAGCGGAGGCGTCCGGGTTTTCAGGTAGTAGCAGCACCCACTCGTCGGTTGGGGTCCCCTCCCCGCCGACATTCGAGTGATCGATCCCCGCATTGGCGCACACAAACCCCAACCGGTGTTCGACAATGATCGTCCCGGGCCTGGTACGCAGCACCTCGGCGCTCTCGCGCAATATCAACTCCACAAAACGTGCATCTTTTTCGATTTGAACCGCCAGCTCCCAGGCTCGTGGAGATGGTGTCACCGACTCCAGGTTTACCAGCCTACCTTCAGCTTTGGAAATGATTTTTTGAGCAACGACGAGGATATCATTATCCACCAACTTCAAGCCAGCTTGTTCGATGGCTGACAGGATTAAACTCGCTAAGTCATCCCCTGGACTGATCAGCGGGATTCCTGGAAGTGGAGTGAGAATCATCGGCATTTTATTAATTTCTTTTCACTGACGACTGTCAACTGCTTACTGACCACCAATACCCGCGATCCGCACCGCCGCATCGTGACTCCCATAGTGTTTATTCAGGCTGATCATAATAGCGGCCAATCCCTCGACCACGATAGCATTCTCCAACCCGCCCGCATAGTAGGCCTGCATTTTGGCAGCCCTCGCTAGCTGAACCACCTCTTCCGCAGCCTTGATATCATCAGAGCAAACCAGCACATCGATTTCTATCGGCTGATCAATCTCCCTCCTCAGGACGGATGCCGGGACAGTCTGAAAGGCTGCCACAACCCTCACATCCTTCCCCAACTTATCTTGCGCCAGGCGCGCCGCGGCTGGAGGCGCTGGGGGCTTTGGCTCCCGGAAATCCACCCGCGCCGTGGCGTCTACTAAGATCTTGCCTCGCAGATCTACTTTCAGGCTTTCTACCACCGCTTGGTGAGCCGTATACATCACCGTAAGAACACAGACATCGGCTGCGCGCACCGCAGCGCTGTTTATCATCCCTCGAATACTTTGGATGCCGAGCCTTGTGTTTAGCTCGGCAGCCGTTGCCTGGGCTTTTTCTGCCTGGCGAGAACCGATGATTATGGGGTAACCGGCTTTTGCCCAACGCATCGCCAATCCCGGGCCTTCCTTTCCGGTACCACCGATGATGGCGATGATTGGGAGGGTTGATTGAGATTTTCCTGTACTCATGAATACTCCACGGCTTTGGGTACGAAACCTCGATAGCGCTCCCATACCTGAGGAGCCAGCTCTCGGGCATGAGCGGTGATCGCCTCTTCGTCAAGAGTAAGCAACTCCCGATTGTGCATCAACACCTCTCCAGCCACAATAGTAGAGGTGACCATGCTTTCATGAAATCCAAAGATGATATGCCAGGGCAAATTCCCAGGGGATAGAGGGGTGTGGGGATGATAATCTACGATGATCAGATCGGCGTACGCTCCCGGGGTCAGCACACCCACCATCGCCCCAGGGAAAAATAAACTCGCCAGGTTCGCGTTATTGTACGCACCCAGCTGAACGACGTCTATCCCTGACATACGGCGTGGGTCTCTATTCCAGACCTTATGCAGCAAGTAAGCCGTTTTCCACTCCTCCCACATCGTATGCGAAAAACCGTCGGTACCAATCCCAACTTTCACTCCCGCCCGTAGCAGAGATTCGACTTGAGCAACCCCGACCCCGTTGTTCATGTTCGACCTTGGCTGGTGAGTAACCCAGGTGCCTGTCTCCGCCAGCAGGGCTGTTTCACGCGCGTCGACATGGACAGCGTGTGCCACAATTGTGCGTGGTCCTAAGATGCCAATCCGGTGCAGACGATCAACGACGCGCAACCCGGATTTCGCCAGACTATCGTACTCGTCGGCTTCGTGTTCCGCTACATGGATGTGAAATCCCACCCCTGGTGGGACAGCCTGGCGGCATGCCTCCAGGGTTTCAGTAGAGAGGGTCAAGCTGGCGTGCAGGCCGAATGTACCCGCCACACGTCCTCCCCCCAGGCGTTTCGTCGAGCTGCGTTTGAGAAAGCGCAGGTTCTCCTCGATCCCCACCTGTGCTTTTTCACGCCCATCCCGGTCGGTCACTTCATAACATAATACCGCTCGCAATCCGGAGACTTCTACCGCCTCGGCGATTACATCCAGAGACCCCTCGATTGCATTGGGCGAAGCGTGGTGATCGATCAACGTCGTCGTGCCGTGTTTTATAGCGTCGACTAACATCACTTCAGCCGAAGCTTTTACATCCTCCAGGCCCAGGGCTTTGTCCAGCGGCCACCACAATTTTTGCAAAATCTCCGGGAAGTCCTTGGGGGCTGGTTCGGGGATCGCCACGCCGCGCGCGAAGGCGCCATAGAAGTGCGTATGAGCGCAAATGTTACCCGGCATGACGTATTTGCCTTCAGCATCGAGCTGTTTAGCCTCTGGGTATCGTGCCACAATCTGAGCATGCGGGCCAATGTCGGCTATCTGATCTCCGACTATGTACACCGCCTGATTTTCGGTTATACGGTTAGGGTCTTCCCAGGTGATTAAGGTGGCGTTAGTTACCAACATCGCAGGGCTTTTCATCTCCATCAGAAACTCCTGACCATTTGTTCTTGCTCTTGTGTTTCTATTCCTCCTGGAATCCTTTGTCTCACCCACTTAATTGCCTCGTCTCCAGAAAGACCTAAGGTGCGCCTGGCAAGGCAGGCGGTGAACATCCCCGTCCGGCCAATTCCAGCCTGGCAATGGACAGCGATGTTCTTCCCTTCCAACGAATATTCGACAGCAGCAGTCACAGTCCGCTCTAGCTCATCTTGTTCGGGAACTCCAAAATCAGGGATCGGCAAATGAATCACAGTCAGGCCTTGATCCTGATAAAGAGATCGCAGATCACGACCGGAATGTATCCAACAATTTTCATCAGACACTAAAAGGACAACCACTGAAACCTGCTCCTCTAGATACCGATCCAGGAGCTTGTCTCCTGGATCAAAGCTGCTGAAAGGCATGGCACTACGAAAGACGCGGCCAGGTAAATGGAAGGGCAATTCAGTAAAGGGTTCCATGATCAATCAAACACGGTCGGACAGGTCGTGTCTTGATAAGCTGCGAATGCATCCTGGATATGACGCAGTTTAGTGCGCTCACCTGAATAGACTCCAGGGATTTCGTCCCAGCCAAAAAAAGTGACTTCGGAGGTTTCGTTGCTCGGACGAGCTTCGCCTGAGATGATTTCACATAGGAAAACGATCTTAAACGCGTGGAAGAGTTCGAGCGGATCGGCGCGGTTAGCATCGTACACACCCACAACTTTGCACGCTTTGACCTGGAAACCGGCTTCCTCCCATACTTCCCGCTCGGCCGCCTCGGACGGCAGATCACCGACGTCAGCCCAACCACCGGGCAACGTCCATCCACCGTCTAATCGCTCTCTTACCAGCAACAATTTGCCGTCGTAAAAGACAGCACCCCGTACGTCAACCCGAGGGGTCGCGTATCCAATTTGAGACTGGAAAATTTTAACCAGGGAGGAGGTTTCAAGATCGGTATGCTCACTAATGATCTCGGCCGCGATCTCATTCAATCGTTGGTAGCGTTGGCGGTGATACTCGTTCTCCGCGTAGTGAAACCCCGTTTGCGAGAGCGCCTGGATTTCGCGCGCCCATATTAACCAACGTGGTGTTTTTCCGGTCATCGGTTTTTCCTGTTAATCAACTACCCCTTTCACCTGTCTTCGTCTTTCAATATTATTTCACAGGGACTCTTCGCTTCTTCAGTCGCTCAGAGTGACGTTCTCCCCTGGATGTCCTCCTGGTCAACGGGTAGCCTATCCACCCGGACACCTACAGCGTGATAGATGGCATTGGTGATCGCTGGTGTGGTCGGGATACTTGAAATTTCTCCTACTCCCTTCGCACCATACGGCCCTTCAGCGGTGGGATGTTCGACTACAATGGAAACTATCTCAGGCGTGTGGACAATCGATGGCATCCGGTAACGCGCCAGACAGTCGGTGACTATACGCCCGTCTTCGACTATGAAGTGTTCAGTGAGAGCATTCCCCACTCCCATCACCACACCTCCCTCCACCTGCCCTTGCAGTCCGAGAGGGTTTACAACTTTACCCACATCATTCGCCGCAATGACCTGCAAGACGCGCACCTCACCTGTACGAGTGTCCACTTCAACTTCGGCTGCCTGAGCCGCAAAAGAAAAGGCGAAATGAATGTCCCCAGCTCCACCCAGAGGCTGGGTGCTAGGCGCCCAATACTCATACAAAGCGCGTGGCGGCCGACCTTCGGAGAGCATTTCCTTAGCAACAGCTTCCATTCGTAGAGAGTTACCGTTCACCTGAACCAAGCCTTCTACAAACCGCACCTGATCGGGAGGAACATCATATTTTTCCGCTAACGTTGCTGTGATCGCCTGACGTAATGCCAGGGCTGCGCCGCGTGCTGCATTCCCGCTGACGTACGTTTGCCTGGAAGCGGTGGTCGGTCCGCCGTCAGGGGTTAAATCTGTATCAGAAAGCAAAACCTTGATATGGTTCACCGAGGTATTAAACTCCTGGGCGACGATCATCTGCAGAACCGTCACCAATCCCTGGCCGATCTCCGCCGAAGAGGTGCGCACTTCCAGCACCCCGTCGGAGCGCAATTCCACTTCAACCGCGGCCTTATCCGGAGCGCCGCCGCCCAGTCCTGTGTTCTTGTATGCCAGGGCGATCCCCCATGCCCGGCGGAGATGCGACGCGCCCTCCACAACACGTGCTAAGAAAGGATTCACCCCAGCGCGCCGGTACATTTCGGCGACAACCCGTTCCAGGCACTCCAATAAGCCCACACTCTCTCGTAAAGTCTGCCCGGTGTTCGTCACACTCCCCAGACGCAGGGCGTTGATCCGGCGGACTTCTACCGGATCCATGCCGAGCTGCTCTGCCAGCATGTCCAT